>Ga0209614_1000892_pt1 | contig 24627 bp, 37 predicted proteins | sample BlaSprsedimmetaG_FD_185484 | JGI IMG/M metagenome (GOLD analysis project Ga0209614, IMG submission 185484) | Hot spring sediment bacterial and archeal communities from California, USA to study Microbial Dark Matter (Phase II) - Blank Spring... ... | reverse complement strand
TTTACAGTGTGTATGAGATAATTCATGCTATCACTTCCTCCAATCTCAACAGTTCGTTGTACTTGGCCACTCTCTCACCACGGGCCGGAGCCCCGGTCTTGATGAAGGGGGTGGCCGTGCCCACCGCCAGATGGGTGATGAAGGTGTCGTTGGTTTCCCCCGAGCGGTGGGAGACCACGAATTTCCAACCGGCCTCGCGGGCCAGTCGGATGACCTCAAGGGTCTCGGTGACCGTGCCAATCTGGTTGGGCTTGACCAGCACGGCGTTGCCAGCCTTGAGCCGAATGGCCTTGGCCAGTCGGGTGGGGTTGGTGACCAACAAGTCGTCCCCTACCACCATGGTGTTGGCCCTGTCCAGGAAAGTTGCGAAACCCTTGAAGTCCGTTTCCTCCAGAGGGTCCTCAACTGAAAAAAGTGAATGGTGCTCGCACAGGCCCGCAAGATAACTTAAGTAGTCTTCCCGGTTCAGAAGTTGGCCGTCAATCTGATAGCCCTTGTGAGAGTGGTAGGATGAGGCGGCGCAGTCCAGAGAGATACCTACGGTTTTGGCGTAGCCCGTCTTGGCCAGCACGGCCTCAAGCATTTCCAAAGCCTCCACCGTTGAATTCATGGGCGGGGCAAAGCCACCTTCATCTCCGAGGTTGGTGGCCGACCTGCCGTATTTGGCCTCCAGTTGCTTTTTCAACTCGGCATAAATTTCAACTCCTGCCTCAACCTTCTCCGAGAAACTGCCGAAATCATGGGGCACAATCATAAATTCCTGCACTGCCAGATTGTTGCCTGCATGGAGACCGCCGTTGATAATGTTGAACATAGGAGTGGGCAGAGCCGGCAGGCTACCCGTCAGTCTGCTGATGACCTCCCAGGCATCCCCTTGTGATTTCAGGAAGGCAATTGAAGTGGCGAGAGTCAGGTCGGCTCCGGTTTTCCGCTTGCCGGGCCCGGCCAGCTTTATCAGGTGGCGGTCTAACTCAGTCTGGTTTTCAAACCGGCGTTTCAGTTTTTTGCCGAAGGCGGGAGCCAGTTTCAGGGATTTTTCAGCAGGCAACTGGACGGCCTCCAACTTGCCTTTGCTCTTGCCCGCGGGGACGCTGGCCCGGGACTGCCGGCCATCAACCAGAAGGTCAAGCTCAAGAGCCCAGGATGCCCGTGAATTGAGCACCCTGCGGACTTTGAGGTCATCCACCATTGGCATGCCATGCCTACTCCTGACATGCTAATATGTTTTTACTCATCTGGCACCTCCGGCACCCCTCTCCTTTTTCTCTTAAACCTCTTCCATCTTCACCTTCATGCAGGTTAAGGACGCCCTTTGCGACATCCACGTCGGCCCCGAGGCCGGCCGGGTGCTTGAAACATGCCTCCGGGGAGCGGAACAGTCAATCCGGGCCTACGCTCCCTTTATGAGTCCCATGGTGGCCCGCATCCTTCGGGACAAGGCCAGGCACATTGGAGTGGAAGTTTTTACCCCCCGCGCCGGCGACAAGTGGCATCGTAGGGCAGTCAAAGACCTCAAAGGCGGTTTTATACACCGCCTCTTGTTCCGTCCCTCACCTAAGGTTCGGTCGGTACCCGGCCATTTCCACGCCAAGGTCTTCTTCATAGATGATTACGTGGTGCTTGGCTCTGCTAACCCCACTTTTTCAGGCATGAGAAAGAATTTTGAAACGGTGGTGGTATGCAAGGAACCCGAGGCCGTGCTGGAAATGGACCGTTTTCTGGCCGGCCTGTTCTGACATGTTTAAGTTAAGCTTCTTAAAGCAGGAGTGACCTAAATCTCCATGGCTGAAACCAACAAGCTGGAAATGATTGGCTTCCATAAGGGTGCCATCACCACCCTGGCCAACGAACGCAGGGAATTGCTGAACATGGTGGGCACAGTTGACAAGCTCATTGCCGCTCATGTCAAGGCCCTTCAGGACCTGGGCGTCAAGATAGTCGCTGAAAAGCCCGTTGAGGGTAAAAGTAAAAAAGGGGAAGCTAGTAACGAAGAAATGGAAGAGCTGCTGAAGTGAGGCTGCTATGCCCGCCGAGTCCCTTGCGGGGGACGAGGTGGGTAGCGTGGCGTCGCTTCGCTAAGCGACGGGACCGTGGTCTAGTTTGGTATGACGCCTGCTTGGGGTGCAGGTGGCCCCGTGTTCAAATCACGGCGGTCCCACAAGCTTTTCCGCTTCACGCAAAAACTTGACCAAAAGCTACTCGCGGCATCAACCGCAGTCAATACCGCATGGGTGCAGGGCGATGCGAAGCATCAGTTCCCCCTCCAATCACGGTGGCCCCACACGAACTTTTCAAAAAAGTTCTATCAAAAAGGGACATCCACAGTGATTCGCGTTGTTTTTAGAAAAAGTTACATCAAAATTTCAGTGACCTGAGTTGTTTTAGGTTTTTTAATTATAAGTTGTGTTCGGAACTGGTGTGGTTGAAAAACGGATTAGGAGTGTGGTCAAAACCCTAACTTGGAGGATGATTGCATCACTGACCACCTCTGCCATAGTTTTTGTGATAACCGGTAATTTGGCTCTGTCTGCTGGAGCCGGATTGGTTGATGCCCTGATTAAACTGTTTTTCTACTATTTTCATGAACGGGTTTGGAACCGGGTGACTTGGGGTAGAAATATCTGACTTTTTGGGTTGTCGCTTTAGGTCTTAGTTCCCCGCACTCCCTTCCACAACAGGGGTGCTGACTTCCGGAGTCAAATCACCTGAAGAGCTGTCACCCCTGCCTTCAACCACATGGGTGCTGACTTCCGGAGTCAAATCACCTGAAGAGCTGTCACCCCTGCCTTCAACCACATGGGTGCTGACTTTCGGGGTTAGGTCGCCTCCCGAACCGTCACCGCCACCTTCAATTACATGGGTGCTGACGTCAGAGGTTGAGTCTCCGGAACTTCCTCCCTCGCTTTCAATCACAGTCGTGCCCGTCTGCGAACCGGTGTCCCGTGTGCCCGGTGCAAAAACGCGTTCCACAATCCGGTTCTCAATTTGTTCCATCTGTTGTTCTATAGCAGTGATTTGTTCCTGGTGGTTTTCCGTCTGTCCCAACGTTCCGTTGATGTCGATGGTGTGCTGTTCCGACATGTTCTCAAAAGTCTCAATTATGTGAGTTATCTCAGTTTCAATGATGTAATTCACCAGACCCTCTTTATTGGTGACCATGGTGATGGTGCCACATTTGGCCTTGAGGAAATTACCATCTTCATCATAACACTGGGGGGTGGACTCCTGCATGGTGGGCGTCCGTGCCTCTTGCCCCCCACACTCTGCTTCGTTGAAGGTGCCGTCCTTATTCCAGCATCGGGCCTGGGTTTCCTTCATGTGACGATACTGCTCACATTCCGGGCGGTCGTTTTCATTGTAACATTCCTCGGGAACATCTGACTTCTCAATGTCGTAGTTAATTATGTTTTCCCGGGCTCTGAACATATTTCTCAAAAATGCCGGGACAAAACTCTCAGCAAAACCACTTTCCGGCGTAGGTCTTATTGCCTCCAGCTCCTGGCAGGCATTCTCATCATCCTGGTATTCACACCTGACGGCCAGAGCTACCATTTTCTCACATCTGGCCTGCTGGGCGGGTTCAACATTATGCTCACAGTCGCAGGTGCCGGGGTCGTCAATACAGCTCCGGATGTTGAGCATAAGCTGGATGAATGCCTGTTCCTGAATTTCCTTCAGCTGAACCATTTCTTTGCTGAGACTTTCAGGGGCGGTTTCAGGGTTGCATCGTTCCTCCTGTAACATCAGGTAGTAATCTTCCGTCGCCAGCTTTCTGCAGAATTCGTAGGTTGTTTCAATCAGCTGGGCGGCAAGATAGGTTTTCTCCTCTTCAAGCAGATGAATGGCCAAATCTTCAGAAAGCTCCGACTGGTTGCTGAGAGTCTGGATGACTGACACAGTGCTGTTTTTGACTGCGTCAACCGTGGAAAGGGAAACACGGGTTTGAACCTGTTGGAGTGTGTTTTGTGCATTGGCGAGGTTTTTGAGAGCACTGGCATTGTTTCCCGCCTGGAAGTTTGATAGGGCCGAGGCCAGCTCCCTCTCTCTGATTTCCAGAGCAAGAGTCACCTGACGGTCTCCTGATGAGAAGAATAACCGAAGGTTGTCAATCCATCTTTCAAATCCGCCATAGGTTTGGGCATGCACCGGGGTGGCCAGCACCAGCAGACCTATACACAGCCAGAACATTCTGCGTTTCATGTTTGTATTGGGCGAGGGGACTATTTAACTTTACGAGTCGGTATGCGTCGCAAGTAGCCTTAAAAATGGGCTTGTCCTTGGTTATAGTGGCCCTCTGTCCAGCATCTTCCGCCGCCCTCATCAACGCCATGGAGTTCCTGATGGTGGGTGCCGACGGTTCCCGCCCCATGACTCTGTTGGAGACCCTGAACTGGCTGGCCCAACAGGCAGTCGTTCCCACTCATACTATTGGCAGGAGTTTTGAAGCGGCATGCCGGGAGTGTGAAATCAGCGAGGACAAGTGCATGCTGGACCTGCTGGCCAGGCCCCAACAATTGCGGGAGGAGTTGGAAAATCTGCTCAGTCCTGGGGTTTTCACTTTCTCGTCGGCGTTGGAACAGGTGCTACTGGGAAACCTGACCTGGAACCGCCTGCCTGGCGAGTTCCTTTTTGTGTGGTTGCTGGGTCGCAACCGTTGGGCCATCAGACAGTCCTTCCAGGCAAATCTGGGTGAAATTCAGCGGGCAGGCTTTATATGCGTCAGTCCCCGGGGCAAACATATGCTTTTCATATTTTCCGCGGGAGAAACTGATGAGGCCGCCGAGAAGCAAGGAGGGCAGGTCTTCAAGGAGTTGCAGAAGCAGGGGGTGCTCAAAGACCACCCGGAAATCCAGGCATCTGTGGTGGTAACAGCCAGTCAGGAAAATCGGGGGCAATATTACAGGGCCGGCAATCCAACAGACCCGGACCTTCTTCGCATGCATGCTCTGTCTGATTTTCTCATAAAACAAGCTTAAAGGGCACAAAAAACTATAATAATCCCGGTTTATGTGGGGCATGTCGGAGCTCAGGGCGATAATTGGTGTTAAAGCCAGGGCCGGAAGGCTCGGCGAGGTTGGTAACTTACTCAAGGAGCAGAAAGAAGTGCTTTCCGCCTTTGAAGTGACCGGTGAGTTTGATATTATGTTTTTGAGCCGGTTTGGAAGCATGGTTGAACTGGAGAAATTCATCAAATCAGTGTTGCTGTGGAAATATGTTGAAAGGACTACCACCTTTGTGGTGATTAATACCATCAAAGACAGAGTTTGATTAAGGGGTTTGGAAAGTGATTGTTTGAGCCGAGTGATTGGATTAGAAAAGTCCATCAAAGACAGAGTTTGATTAAGGGGTTTGGAAAGTGCTTGTTTGAGCCGAGTGATTGGATTAGAAAAGTCCATCAAAGACAGAGTTTGATTAAGGGGTTTGGAAAGGAGCAACAAATGAAAGACTCCTTCGCGGGTTTAATACCCCTAAGAAAAGTCTGGCTGGGGAGTTTGGGAGGGGGCCGTGAAAACTTTATAAACGGGTGTAAGGGAGCACTCCGAGGTGAATCCGATGACTGAAGTTCCAAAAGAGTTGGTTGAAAAAGTGATGCAGGTCTTTGAAAAGGCCCGCTCATCCGGCAAGATTAAGAAGGGCATCAACGAGGTAACCAAGGCGGTGGAGAGGGGTAAGGCCCTCATAGTGGCCGTGGCCGTAGACGTTGACCCTAAAGAACTGATTATGCACATCCCGGTTTTGTGTGACGAGAAGGACGTGGTCTGCGTCATGGTGCCCTCCAAGCAGGAACTGGGGGCCGCCATGGGCCTGCAGGTGGGCTGCTCAAGCGGTGCCATCCTGGAGGCGGGGGATGCCAAGACAGCCCTGGAAGACGTGTCCAAGAAGCTCAAGGACTTGGGCGCACACGAGCCCAAAACCAAGGAAGGGAAGTGATTTAGATGGCCGCGAAAGCCGACAAGAAGACTGACAAGAAAGCCGACAAGAAAGGCGCCAAGGGAGCCGAGGTCAAGCAGAAAGGCAAGGCCAAAGGCCCGGAGGATGCAAAGCAGGCCCAGCCCCAGGAGCCGATCGCCACCCTTGATGAAACCACTGAGTCCATGGACGGTTTTCCCGCCAGAGTGGTTGAAGTGGTGGGCCGCACGGGTGTCAGGGGTGAAATCACCCAAGTCCGGTGCGAGGTTCTTGAAGGTCGTGATTCCGGCAAGGTGCTGGTCCGCAATGTCCGCAGCCCCGTCCGCAAGGGCGATATCCTGCTGCTGCCCGAGACGGCTATGCAGGCCCGCAAACTGGAGGCGAGACGATGAAATGCACCTTTTGTGGTAGTGAAATCATACGCAACCGTGGTATAATGCTGGTCAAGAATGATGGTAGCACTCAAAATTTCTGCAGTAGCAAATGTGAAAAGAATTTGCTCATGGGCAGGAATCCGAGGAAAGTGAGATGGGTCCGGAAGAGCAAAAAAGCCTGAATGAGCTGATTGTTGTTTTCGGGATGATTTCAAAAGGGGTTGAAGAGGAAAACCTTGAACCTTATCTTAACAATTTGTCTGAAACTTTTCACATATACCTCTGGAACGAAGCGACGAAAGATGAACCTGTGTGTGAACGTGAATGGGGAACTGTTTCAAATAGTCTGAAAAATTATCTTGAAGATTTTTCCCGTGACGGTAAGTATGTTGAGCTCAAAGGGTTTTCTGTTAAGGAGGGTGAATGGACTGCTGAGTCTAAAAACATCCGTAACAAGATTTTTGGAAAAAACCGGGAATTTGATGGAGAATACTGGCTTTTGATGGTATATGAAGATTCTGCCGGCCGGCGGGCCAAGCTTGCAATAGGACTAACTTTACTCAGGGATGACCTTTCTTTTGAAAAATATTCAGGAGCCTTGAAATTCACGCTGGCCCGGATTACCGAGAGTTGCTGACTCGGCAGTGAATGAGCTCATTCACTTTACTGACTTCTTCAATTCGTCCCACACCAAGTCGGTCCCGGTCTTGTAACCTTGTAATTCACTTTCAGTGAACCAGTATGCAATTTCGTGGCTGGCCTCATCTTCAGTTTCACTGGCGTGAATCAGATTGAACAAGCTTCTGAATTCACGATTGGCGTTTTCAAAAGAGTCAAAGGAAAGGTCACCGCGAACGGTTCCGGTTTCTGCAGAGAACGGCTCGGTGTTGCCCACCATCTTTCGGATGAGTTCGCGGGCCCGGTTGCCTTCCCACACCATGGCCACCACGGGACCGCTGGAAATGTATTTCACCAGCCAGCTCTTGATGGTTTTGCCCAGTTGAAGCGGGTCCTTGGTGCCCATCTCCTTTTCCAGGTCAATACCCAGCTTTTCGTAGCCTTTGATGGTCTTGCCACCTACGCGGGTGAGCCAGTCATCATCAGTGGGATAGAACCCTTCCACCTTTTCGGCTGTCGGGGTGACCATCTTCATGGCCATGAGCTTGAGGCCTGCCTTTTCCAGCCTGCCCACAATTTCACCGACCAGCTGTCTGCGGACAGCCTCGGGTTTAAGCATGACGAAACTGCGTTGGATTGCCATGGAAGCTTCCCCCGTTGCGGGCTTAAAACCTTTACTTCTCGTGCTGGTAGGTGCCGGAGTAGGCTCCCGTAGCCCGTCCCCGGATAAGGGTCAGCTGGCCTATGCGGGCGTTTGGATGCAGGATGATGCCGTGGGGGTTCATAACTATCAACAAACCCCGGCCTTGGCCCGAGTAGCCGGGGTCCCAGATGGCACTGGTCAGGGTGGCCCCCATCCTCATGAGACTGGAGCGGGGCAGGACGAGGCCCATGCAGTCTGCGGGCACCGAGACTTTCTGGCCATAACGGACCACGTAGGCCCCCGGGCTGAGGTGCAAAGGGGTCTTGAAGGCCAGCTCCCGGCCTTCGGGGACCCTTCTGTGTTCATTTGAAAAGTCCAGCTCACCGGCCTGGTCCAGCTCCCACACCGCGTCCACGGTGAGGTCCACCCCTGCCGGTTGTATCTGTTCCTTGGTCACCCTGTCCAGGGCAGTCGCCACCTCGCTTCCGGGCAAAAACATATGGATGCCTCAGGTGGGGATTTTTAGCCTTTTGGTCTCCTGATGCACAGTTTTATAATGCCCTTGGCGTGGGGAAGCCACAGGTGAACTGTATGACTAAGATTGAGGAATTGACCCCGCGTAGCAGGGGTCTGGAATTGACTGTACAAGTTGTGGAAAAATTGGATGAGAGGGAAGTCACCGTGCGATCCTCTGGCAGGCAGCACAGGGTGGCTGAGTTCCTGATTGGAGACGAGACCGGCAGTGTCATCCTGACTCTCTGGGATGAAGCTATTGACAAACTCGAGATGGGTAAGGTTTATCTGCTCAAGAACGGTTACGTAAGCACCTTTAGGAATTCCATGAGGGTAAACACCGGAAAATATGGCTCAATTGAGCCCACCGATGCTACCATGGAAGCCAATACCGAGAACAATGTTTCCGAGAAGTTCGTTGAGGACGCTCCCCGACGCTTCTGATTTTCCGAGGACCCGTTATGAATGGGCGCTCCGGCGCCCCTTCTCTTTTATTATCCGGAATTTGCCGGCAGGCAAGGCTTTCTGAATTCGGTCGGCCCCCGGCCCCTGCAAATCCAGCTCATTAATCAGCAGACGGGTGATTTCCCCGGGTTTTGTATCCCCCGGTTCTAAAACGACCCATTTATCAGCCCATGTCCGGATGGCTTCCGGGGGCCCGGCAGTAAGTTTCCCTTCTTTGGTTCCCACCGCCACCCTGACTTCAACTGTGACCCACTCTTTTTTGCCGTATACCATGAAGGCCCCCTTTTTCACATACTCCCCTGATGGGGCCTCCTTGGTGAATTGTGAACGGGGGGCGTAATAGACGGATAATGAACCATAACCCAGTTTCCATGCCCGGGAAAAGACGGCTGCAGCGATGGCAGCATCTTCAATACTTTCCGGGTCGGCTTCCGGATGGGTGGGCTTGCCGTCAGCCCCCAAAGCTTTTATGACAAAGAAAGGGGCCCCCACAATATCCGCGTGAAATACCAACTCTTTTTCTGTCGCATACTTTTTCATGAGGATGTCGTTGGTGGTGGCATCCCGGCCACCAACCACAAGTCGCCCCGTCCGGGAGTAAAACCATCTGAATTTCTCAAACCACGGGCCTTCACCACGCGCCCGACCTTCGCGGAGGCCTTGCAGGGGGGTGGTCCCGGCTTCACCGGCTTCGGTCTTTTGCCTCATCCGGGCTATGCGGGCCTCCAACTCTTTCAGGGCATCTTCGGCGTTGATGGCTTTCTCCTCCAGTTTTTTGGCCCGTTCAAACAAATCTCCGGCATTCTGAGAGGCCGTCCTTCCTGTGTCCAGTTCCACTTCCACCTAAATCAAGCTTCAAAAGCCTTAAATAAACTCCGGACTGGCAGTTTTATGACGGAGGTTCTGCCAGTCGCCCCTTTTAGGAACATGCTTAAACGGACGGGGGTCAGGGTATCCGGAGATGCCTCGGAGGCCCTCGCCGAAATTATAGAGGAATTAGGTTTCCTGGTGATTGAGGAGGCCCGGGAGGCCGCCATCAAGGCCAAGCGTAAGACTATACGCAAGGTAGATATTGAAACTGCCAGGCGTAACTTATGGTAATTCTGGTTGCTCTCTGCCTGGTGTTTTACGGCTTTTTCGTGGTTTTTTATTCTTCGGTGATGGACCTGCTTTCCACTTACCTGCCTGAAAAAATGGTGATGAGTCTTTTTCCGGTGGGTTATGCAGGGTGGGCCCTTTATGGTCTGCTGACCGGAAACTTCTCGGCGCTTTTCACCAGTTTGTGGACTTCGGCTCTGGCCTTTGCGATAGGCTTTGGCCTTTACCGCCTGAGGCACTGGGCAAGTGGTGACATGTGGCTACTTGCTGGCATCTTCGCCTGTTTGGCTCCATCCTTCCCCAACTTTGGTTCCCGTTACACTTTCTACCTGGTGCTGGCCGTAGGGGCCTGGTCCTTGTTGAGTTATATGTGGGTGCTGGTGGCCCGTGGCTACTGGAAGCCGGTGGTCATTCTGTTGCTGACTGAAGCCCTTCTCTTCTGGATGGCCCCCGCAATATGGGTGCCTCTGATGCTACTGGCCATGTTGGGTCTGTTCTTTTTGGCAACCTTCCGAAAAGTGGAAGCCCTGCTCCAGGGCCAGAAGCCTATCAGGGAGCTGGAGGAGGATGACTGGCTGATGGAGGATGTGGACCTGGGGTTTGCCATATTGCGTAAGAGCCAGCCTGTCACCCGTTATGACGCCATGCTGGCGGGACAGTCCGGCAGGACGTGCGAGGCCAGCGTCAAACTCGGGGTTCCCCTGACACCTTCGTTTGCCCTGGCCCTGCTGGCTTTACTGATTACCTTTCCCTAAAATGTATTGGATGGTGTAGATTATGAAGAACCCGCCCACACCGAGGGCGAGGATTAGCAGGGGTTTCAGGTCCTGCGTTAAGTAGGCCCAGACTGCGAAAACCAGACCGATGAAAACCACGGCGGTTCCCGGGGTTATGTTCGCGATGTCATCCATGCTGAATTTACCTTTCAATCTTCATCACCTCTCCGGGTTGCATGACTGCACACTTGCCTTCTTTGACTAGTTTGCAGAACGCCTGGGGGTCCGCCTTGATATTCCCAAAAGTGTTGTAGTGCATGGGAACGGTCATTCTGGCCGCAATCCGGTTGGCCAGCTGGGCGGCCTCCTCAACATTCATAGTGTAGGTGCCCCCGATGGGCAACAGGGCCACGTCAGTATTCACATGAGCCAGTTTGTCGTCATAATAGGTGTCCCCTGCGTGATAGATGCGGAAGCCGTTGAAGTCCATCAGATAGCCCACCGGAAACTCCGACTGGTGATGAAAGGCGGGGATTATACGCAACATGAACTTGTCATACTTCAGTTCGTTACCCGGTCGCACCTTGATGACTTTCTGGCCCAGCACCCGGTCCACCTGGGGCGGGCCCAGCACCTTGGCTGAGTGTCGCTTGGACAGCATATTCACAACGGCAACATCGCAATGGTCAAAGTGTTCGTGGGTGAGCAGGATGAAGTTGGGGGTCAGAGTGCGGGGGTCCACCGCCGGTTCGTCCTCCCTCTTGTCATCCTGACTGAGGTAGGGGTCAATGAGGATGTTGAGGCCTTCGTGCTGGATGTAAAAACCGGAGTGACCGAGATATTGTAATTCCATACCTGCTTTATACACTCCCTCTATTTAGGTCTTGTTAATGACCGCCAAGGAGATACCAAAAGATGGTGGGCACCATGAGGGAGCCCATGAGATTGACTTTTTCCACCTTCCTGTTGGAGCACCAGGTTCCAAGCAGGAAAGAGGGAAGGACTAACCAACTGGCCTCCCGGGCTACTACCAGAGTGACGGCAAGGAGTAGCAGGGCCATAGGCGTGCGGAGGTCATGGCGACCCAGTTGGCGGGCCAGCAGAGGGGCAAGTTTGAGGAGGACCAGCCAGGCCAGCAGGGCTACGGGCAACAGCAGGTCCAGCTGAAGCACCCCCAACCTCTGGACTGCGGCACTTCTGGCCTTTGCCAGATGTTTGAGGGAAAGGAAACAGAAAAGAAAGGCCGAAGTGGCGGTGGCCCCTGCGGCGGCCAGTTGGTTTTCGGGTTTGCCCAACAGGGAGAAAGTAATGGCCGAGGCCTGGGCGGGGGAGATGGCGGGGAACAGGGAGATGAGCAGGCCGCTCAGAGTGCCCACCAGTGAGGATGCAAGATTAAAGCGGGGGTGAGGTGGTTTAACCTGTTGCCCAACCATACGGCCCGCCCGCAACAGGCCGGCCAGACCGAACATACCCCCGAAGTGGGCCATGAGTATCTGCTCAGAAGTATAAGGTAGTTTGAGAATTAGCCCGCCGTAAAAACCGGAAAGCAGGAAGAAAATCAGGGCCCATTTTTTGTGACCGCTTCTCAGAACGGGGATGGTTGCGAAGATTATCAAAGGTAACCAGAAGCAACGGGAGAAAATCTGGGGCAGGTTCAGCAGATAAGGGTATAGCGGGAGCAGAATAATGAACAGGGCCACTCCAAGCAAGGCACCCCCGGCAAACTCTGCTACTGCATCACCCATTTTACCCTGGTGGACCATGGCCTGCCCGGGTAGAAGGACTGCCGCCAGGTCAGCCGAGGGGGCCATGAGCAGGGCGGGCAGGATTGAGGAGAAAAGGGCAGCCAGCACCAGAGAGAACAGAGCCTGGTTGGGGAGGGGTAACAGGGCCAGGAGGTTTGGATGGACTCCGGGCAACGCCCCCAGCAACAAACCGAATATGGTTCCTCCAAGGGCCGAGAGCAGGCCAAGCAGGGCCATAACCCTAAACCACCAGGGGCTTAATCAACTTTTGTCTTGAGGAAGCCATTCATACCAGGGGGCCGTCCTGAACTGCTTCGGTCTATCAAATCCGGACACGTAGGGTTTTATGTCCAGAACGGGGGTGCCGTCTATGGCATCCAATCCGCTGACATAAATTTTATTGGTCTCCACTTTTTCGAGCTGACACAGACGCAAGGCCAGATGGCTGGGCCTATACTGGCTCCGTGAGGCGAACACCCCGACCTGTGGCAGGTTTCGGATGGATGCCGGACCGGGGTGGGTAACCAGTTCGGTTCTGTCCGCCCGATGCAGTGAATAAATGACCCAGATGTGCGAGAAGTCTTCAAGCCCTTTTAAGCCACCTGCTAATCCCGCCTTCAACACTATGGTTGCCCGGCCGGAAAAGGTCAGACCCTGCTGGCAGGCGGTGTGAAGGTCTGCAGGCCGGGTGGTTGAAGACCTGACCCTGCCGATGGAAGTGAGTTCCACTTTAAATTTGTCTGCCGAAGTATTTGTGATTTTCACTTCAGCAGTTGGAGTAGCAGAATGATACCACACACCACCAAGGTGAGAATTATTACTTGGCCTGGGGCCAGTTTGATGCCCCCAACCTCTTCATCATATCTCATAATGCCTCCCATGGAGGAGGGCAGGCTGATTTTCTGTTTGGCCACCCCGGACTTCCCGCGGGAGAGTTAAAAGCTTTATGCAGACTAAAAAAGTATTGAGGGCAGGGATATGTGGGTATGTCCCCTCCCACCCTCTCATTAGACTATGTAGCTCTTATGCCGGGAACGTATTTAAGATTTATAGGACTTCCAGCTTGATTTCTTTGAGCAAATCGTCCAACAGGAATACCCGGTCCGCAGTGCTCTGTATGCCAGATGTTTCAAATTTGAGAGGTGAAGCGTGCCACTACTGCCAGCGAAGGCTCTTAAATCCTTCCCCCTTTCCTTTCTGTGGAAGACTCGGCCCTCCTGACTTATTACTCCCGCGACGACGTGGCCACCGCCCTGGTGGATTTTGCCCGAAACCGGGAAGTGACCGGCAGGTTCGCCGACGGGGGGTATGGCCGGAGGCCGGGCACCCTTATGTATCCCGGTGACGTCGTGGAGATGGTCAAGCAGGGTATGAAAAGCTTCCACTGTAGTGTGGAGTTATGGGACAATCCCATGACCCTGGACCAGCCCAAAGTTTCGCGGAAGGGCTGGGACTTCCTCATAGATTTGGACTGCGATACTCTGGACCACGGTCGTGAAGCCGCGGACATTCTGTTGGAGGCTTTGAAAGCTCATGGGGTGACCAGCATCTTCACCAAGTTTTCAGGGAGGTCGGGCTTTCACATCTTTCTACCCTGGCAGGCTTTCCATGACTCACTTCGTTCGTCATTTCCCGAGGTTCCCCGGGCCATCGGGGCCTACCTTGAAGATTTCGTGGCGGACGAAATGTCCAAGGAAGTGAAGGACGGGGTGAAAATAGACAGTATTGCCATCGCTCCCCGCCACCTCATCCGCATGCCATATTCTTTGAATGAAAAAGCGGGTTTGGTGTCCATTCCCGTAAAGGACCCCTGGTTTGACCTGGAGACCGCCCGGCCTGAACAGGTCAAAGTTGTGCCTTTTGAGCTCAGGGCCCGCCCCGGGGAGGCCATGGAGCTGGCCGAAATTGCTACCAGTTTTCTAGCCAAAAAGCAAGCCACACGCAGAACTGAGGCTCCCCGGATGGAGGTTAAGGGTAGGATTGAACCCCAGTTCTTTCCGCCCTGCATCCAGCTCATCCTCAAAGGTATGAAAGACGGTAAGAAACGGTCGGAGTTTATTCTTCGGAACTTTTTAAGCAGTGCTGGCTGGGACTGGGCCTCCATAGAACAACTGTTGCTGGAATGGAACCTGAAAAACCCTGAACCCCTCCGGCCGGCGTATATTGAGAGTCATATCAAGTGGTCCCGGGCCCAGCGGGAAAATCTGCCACCTCCAAACTGCGACCGCAAGGAGTATTACCCGGAGCTGGGGATTTGCCAGCCGGATGATTTGTGCAGGACTGTGAGTAACCCCATCACTTATGCTCTCAAGAAACACCGTCGCTACATGTTCGCCAGAAAGGAGGAGGAAAGACGACAAAGCTCCCGTTCAAAAAAGCCATCCCCCGCTCCGGAAAGTTCTGCAGATGATGAAGGTTCTACAGGAAAAACCCCGAATCAGGGGTAGCAATTTTTAAACCTCCTTGCCCACCCTAGAGGTGGTCAGTTTTGAGGAACTCCGCGAAGTGCATCGCAAGGAAAGGGCAAGTCCCAAACTGGTGGCCCTCGCCCCCACTTTCTGGAAGGAAGTGGCAGACTACTTTCTGGGCAAGATGCAGAAATATGAGGAGCTCCGTCAGCAGACCTCCCGCTTCACGGACAAGGTGCTGGGCCAGTTTGAAAGGGAGGTCCGTAATGCCGGCAGGGTTATCTCGGAATTATATACCCTCCGTGAAAAGAAACTGCTTCTGATGGCATGGTCCGAAGTGGCTACCAAGGACCGCAAGGACTTGAGGGATTTAACCCCTGAAGAGCGGGATATGTATAAAGTGATACTGGAACAGCTTAAAGAGGGCCGGAACACCATGCTGGCGGGGGTGTTGGCCGGTGAGAAGGCTGAAGAAAAGGAAGAGCCCCCCGCTCCTGAGCCGGAAACTCAACAGGTTCGCATACTGGAAAATGTGGCCTCTTTTCTGGGCACTGACCTGAACCTTTATGGTCCTTATGAACCGGGCCAGCTGGCCGAATTGCCCCTGCGATATGTAAAATTACTGGTGGACAAGGGTAAAGCTGAAATAGTCTCCGCTTTCGAGGGTAAAAGTTAAAAGGAGAGGCGAAACCAAGCCAGTGCAGGTGAAGCATGTGAAAATGCCCAAGGAAATCAAGACGGTGTGTCCTTTTTGCAAGACTCACTCCCTCCAGAAGGTGTCTGTGGTCAAACGCAAAGAGAGAGGCACTCTTAAAGCAGGCCAGAGACGTTACCTGAAGATCGTCAAAGGTTACAGGGGTTTTCCAAGACCCAGTGCAGATGCAGTCAAACAGACCAAGAAAGTAGATATCCGTCTGGAGTGCAAGGAATGTGGCAAGAAACATGTGAAAACCCGGACCACCCGGGCCAAGAAATTTGAACTTAAAAGGTGAATAAATGCTCAAGAACCCAACATCCCGTTTCATAAAGGTGAAGTGCTCCCAGTGCAAGAATGAACAGACAGTTTTCAACAAACCCGCCAGTCAGGTGATGTGTCTGGTGTGTGGCAAAATTTTAATGGAACCCCACGGTGGCAAAGGCAAAGTGCAGACCAAAGTGGTTCAGGTCATGGAATGAACAGGTTTTTAAAAGCCCCAGAGGCCTTTTGAAGTGTCTGTGAAGTTCAAAAAAAAAGGGTTTCCTGAAGAAGGGGATGTGGTTTTAATCACTATTACCCGTATAGCCCCCCACGCCGCATTTGCTAATCTGGATGAGTATGAAGGTCTTGAAGGCATTTTGCACGTCAGTGAAATTTCCAAAACATGGGTTAAAAATATCAAGAGCCATCTCCAGACGGGACAGCAGTTGGTGGCCAAGGTTTTCCAGGTGAAAACCCAGGAAAAGTTCATTCAGTTGAGTGTCCGTCGTATGAGTGAATATGACATGCGGGCCAAATGGGACCAAGTGAGGCGTGCCAAAAAAGTTGATAACATGATAGACCTGCTGGTCAAACAAACCGGAAAAACCCCGGAGCAGGTTTATCAGAGCCTATTGCCGTTGGAACAAAAATTCGGCGAACTTTACTTCGCTCTGGAAGATATGAAAAAAGAAGGTCGCAAGGCCTTTAAAGGTGCCAAATTCCCGGTCTGGCTGGAGGACCTCTTGTGGAGTCTGGTGGAAAAAACCATCGTTCTGCCCCAGGTTGAGGTTGCCGGCGTTATAAAATTAGAGAGCCGGGATGGAAGAGGAATTGAAAAAGTGAAGAGTGTGCTTGAAGGCATTCCTGAGGTGAGCTATCTGGGGTCCTCACGATATGGCATCAGAAAAATCGGGACGGATTATAAGGAAGCGGAAAAATTAATGGACGCCGACCTTGCTACGATCCAAAAGCGTTTGGGAAAAACCGAAGTTTTTGAATTTACACGTGAAAAGAAAAAGTGAATTCATAAAGTCTGGAGAATTTCATCAAGGTTCTCTTCCAAAACTTTCAACCTTACATCATTCACAATTACAAAATCCGCCGCATCAACAGCCTCATCAATTCCCATACCTCTATCGTGAATGTCACTTTTGGTAAAGTCATCAAAATCCATCTTGGCTTCGGCGACTTCCCTCTTCCGGGTCACCACCCTGTCAAACCGGTTGAGATCTGATGCGACCACCGCGATGACCACTCCCCCTTTCTTCTGGACGGCCGCCACTTCTTTGGGATGTCTGATAGAGTCAATGCACCATTTCCCAGATGCCTTGGTGTCTGAGATTTTTTCCAGCACTTTTTCGGCCACGGCCGCCGGCCCACCCTGGGCACGAAGTTCGTCCCCGAGTTTTCGGAGATTGTCCCGGGTATGTTCCCAGCCTCTCTGGGTTGCCAGCTCCCTGAGCAGGTCACTGCAGGATACACGGGTGAAACCCCTTCTGGCCAGCATTTCGCAGACTGTGGTTTTGCCTGCCCCAAGAGGTCCGGTCACTCCAACAATCATAACAGCCCCTCTGGCAGTTTGTTTTTCTGAACCAGCCAGTCCCGTTGGGCGGGAGTGTAACGATAAACCACATCCCCTTTCTTATGCCCCTCCACCGACCAGGGCTGAAGGATAACCAGGTCCCCTTCCCGTACCCAAAGGCGACGGGCAAATCTGCCGGGAATGCGACCTATGCGGATTTTCTGGTCCTGGCATCTCACATACATCTTGCTACAGCCCAGACGTTGCTCCACCACTCCGAAAAGTTCGCCCGGTTTGGGCATTCTGGCCCTGAATTCAAAACCTTCACCTGCGGTCTCATCAGAGTTTGATTTGTGTTCAACCAATGTAGGTCAACTCCTCGCCTGGCTTTTTAAGCTTGGTGAGCATCTGGGCTTCCAGCTCCTTGGCTTTGGCTATAGCCCGGTCCAGCTCCTTGGCTTTGATCTTAATGTCTTCCATATCCACGGTGAGGTTGAATTTTTTGGTCAGTATTTCCAACACGGCCTGGGCTGCCCGGGCGTCAGTGAACATGGGCCTGGCCAGGGTTTCCCCCATCAGACACACACCTTCCACCCCACACAATTTGCCCATGCCCAAAAGCACTCCGCTGGCTCCGACCACCATGCCTACTCTCTCACCGTCTTCAAAAATGACCCCTGCCTCTTTGAATTCCTCCACCAGCTCTTTGGTGGTGGCGGCCCCCAGCACCTTGGGCTTGGCCGGCATGCCCTCCACTCCGAAACCACCCAGTGTGATCATCCGATTTATGTTCATCTCCCTGATGAAATCAAGTTCATTCTGGGCAATTTCATAATGGCCCTGAGGGGTCATGCTCTGAAAGTCCCCGGTTAGAAAGACCAGGTCCTGTTTACCCCCTTTGTAATAGTAGAACTCGTTGCGGGGCAGGTCAACTGTGCTGTCCTCGTTGATGAAAACATGGTAGGGAAAGTGGTCGCTGTAAAGCTCGGCGAACTTCTTGGCTTTCAACTTTTCAATCAGATATTCCACCACCATCTTGCCCACATTCCCGATGCCGGGTAGGCCCTCAATGACCACCGCGTTGTAGAGGACAGGCCTCTCCAGTTTTTTCCAGATTAACATGTTAATTTCACTCCCTTGGCTTTAAGTCGTTGCTTCCAGTATTTGTCATCCGGCGAGAAGCGGGCAGGCCGGGGACTGCAGGTTGCTGTCCCGCAGGCAGGACATTCTGATTTTAAGGTGTATGTTCCACAGCCATTACACCGCTTCAGGTGGTCCATGGCACTTCTATGTGTAACCTATAAAATGCTTTTCTGTTAGGCTTGACATGATAATTGCAGTGACAGGCACACCCGGCACGGGCAAGACCTCAATGGCTACTCTACTATCCCGCCGGTTGGGCTACCCTTTGGTGGACCTGAACCAGCTACTCCTCAGGGATTACCCCGGCGAGTTTGACGATGATGCCGAAAGCTGGGAGGTGGATCTGGAAGAGGCCCGGCAAAAGGTCAGCTTCCCAAAAGATGCCGTAGTGGATGGCCACCTGTCCCATCTCTTCCGAGTGGATGAAATTGTGGTGTTGCGTTGCGAGCCCGCAGAGCTGGTGACCCGTCTGGTTGGAAAAGGCTGGAAAAGGGCCAAAATTATAGAGAATGCCGAGGCTGAAGGTCTGAACGTGATTGCTGACGAGGCCAGGGAAACGGGCAAACGGGTGCTTGAAGTGGATACCACCCGCCTCACCCCTGAACAGACTGCCGGTCGGGTGGCGGACATGCTGGTCAGTGGTGATAACGGAGATGCGCTGGACTTTGTGGAACACCTGCCGGTTAATTTTTAAAGCCCTCCTCCTGAACCCCCTGGTGAGATTATGGAGCAGGATATACAGCTGAAAGCAGCTCAGGTTGATTATCTTAACCAGCAGATTAAGGCTCTCCAGATGCAGTTGATGGAAATGGAGAAGACAGTGGAAGAGCTGTCCATTCTGAGAGTGGGTCTTCAGAATATTGAAGGGGTTCGTCAGGGTGATGATGTGCTTGTCCCTCTTGGAGCTTCAGTTTATGCCAAAGGCCAGATGCAGGACGTCCGGAAAGTCATCGTTAATGTCGGGGCGGGTATTTTCGTGGAGAAAACCATCAATGATGCCCTGCCCATGGTTGATCGCCAGCTGGAGCAGGTGGCCCGCCATGAGGAGCTCATCATCCAGAACATCACCCTGCTCAACTCCGAGGCTGAAAAACTCACTCAGGAGCTCAATCAGGTGCTTATGGGGATGAGAGATGCTGGGCTTCCTGCGTAAAAAAATTCAGCGGATTTTTGGGGGGGCCGAGGAGTCTCCCGTTACACCGGAGGCTAAAAAAATCCAGCCGGAAGCAGGAAAACACAAACCCGCCAACAAACCGGTTGCGAAAGGCAGAACATCCCCCAAACCCGGTCGCCCGGCAAAAGCAGAGGAAGGGCAACCCGCCAGAGTTTCCAAGTCCGAGGTTGCCCGGCCGGAACAGCTGGCCAAGCCCCGTGGCACCGGTCTGTTCGTGAATCAGCAGAAACTTCTGGAGGACCTGGAGACCGGCCTGCTTGAGTGTGGGGTGGCCTTTGAGGTTGTGGACATCCTGCTGGCAGGGGTCCGGGAGGCCAAGCCCCGGGAGGCCAAGGCCCGACTGCGGAAGGATTTGCTGGCCCTGCTCAAGCCCGCGGAGATACCAGCCCGGCTACCGGCCAGGCCCTACGTCATTCTGATAGCAGGCATCAACGGCACTGGAAAGACTACTACAGTAGCCAAGCTGGCCCGCTACTTTCTGGACCGTAAGAAGTCCGTGGTGGTGGCGGCTGCGGATACCTTTAGGGCCGCTGCCATTGAGCAGTTGCGGGAGCACTGCAACCGCCTGGGGGTCCGCATGATTGAACATCAGTATGGTTCCGACCCTGCGGCCGTCGCCTTTGATGCCGTCAGACATGCCGAGGCCAAAAAAGTTGATGTAGTGCTCATAGACACCTCGGGTCGCCTCCACGTGGATGCCGGCCTGATGCGGGAGCTGGAAAAGGTCAAGCGGGTGGTGAAGCCCCATCTCTCCCTGCTCACCATAGACGCCACCACGGGTAATGATGCCGTGGAACAGGCCCGGGCGTTTGACCCGCTCATTGACGGCGTGGTGCTCACCAAATTTGATGTGGATGAGCGGGGAGGGGCCCTGATTTCGGTGTCGGCCGTCACGGGCAAGCCCGTTTATTTTCTGGCGGCAGGCCAGGCTTATGGGGATCTGGAGCCCCTGGAACCCCGGAAAATCATAGATGCCATGGGCCTGTGACCGAAAACACATATTAAGCCCGCGGAGATGGTTTTGGGTGGCCGAACAGGTGCGCGACATGGACCGCAAGGTGTGGGGCAAGGTCTTTGACAAACAGACTCTCATGGTCCTGCTCCGGCTGTTTAACAAGGGCATCTTTGACCGTCTTGAGGGCGAAATTTCGGGAGGCAAAGAAGCTCGGGTCTTCATGGCCACCAACGATGAGCCCCTGGCCGTCAAGCTTTATCGGGTGGAGGCTCCCGCATTTGAAACTATCTGGAAATATCTCAAGGGCGACCCCCGTTACAGTAATATCGGCAAGAACCGTCGCACTGTGATTGAACTCTGGGTCCGCAAGGAATTCTCCAATCTGTCTCGGATGTATGCCGCCGGAGTGTCGGTGCCCCGGCCGTATGCCTTTCACGCCAACGTGTTGGTAATGGGTTGTGTGGGTGGTGAAAATCCCGCCCCACAAATGAAACACCTCAAGGGGGTCCAGAGGAGTGAGGAGTTATTTGATGAACTGGTAAGCCAGGTTGAACGGACCTATCAGGTGGCTCGGCTGGTTCATGCCGATCTGAGTGAGTATAATGTGCTGATGGAGGATGGCCGGCCCGTGCTGATTGATGTGGGCCAGGCGGTGGACATTCGTCACCCGCGGGCCGATGAGTTCCTGAGGCGGGACCTGACCAACCTGGCAAACTTCTTTAAGAGACCGGAAAGTGAGGTAGAAGCTCTGGTCAAACGGGTTAAAGGTCGGGAGACCGGTGAAGAAACAGGTGAGTGAATGGTGACTACTTGTATAAATGTTGAAGAGGACCAGGTGGGTTTGCTCATTGGTAAAGGCGGAGAGGTCAAGAAGACTATTGAACGCATGGCGGGGGTGACTCTTAAGATTGAAGAGTGCCTGGTCACCATTATTGGGGAGGACGGTTTCAAAGTCATGAAGGCGGGGGACGTGGTTAAAGCCATCAGCCAGGGCATGCCCCCCAAACAGGCTTTTGATTTGTTTGGGGATGACCATCAACTGGCCGTCTTTGATATTGAGGAGGTGGTGACCAACCAGGCTGCTCTGGAAAGACAAAAAGCCCGCATAATCGGAGAGAAGGGCAAGGCCAAAAAGTTTTTTGAAGCGACTTTGGGGCTTAAAATTCACATAGGTGACAGCAAGGTGACTGCCGTGGGTTCTCCTGAAAAGCTGAAAGTTTTCCGGGAAGCTCTGGAAAGATTGGTGCATGGAGCGCCTCATTCCGCCGTTTATCGCTACGTAGAAGCCCGTTTAGCGGGTTTGAGGGCTCAAAACGGCATATAAGGCCAAAAACTTATATACCGTGGGTTTTCCCTAATATGTGGGATTGGGAGACGACTTTGGCACCAAGTTCAGGGAGGTCGGCGTGGCCGAGTTCTTTCGTAAGAACCTGCACATGCTGGGCTACTCCGGACCTATCAAGAGTTTTACTACAGCCATCCACGAATACGTAACCAATGCCATAGATGCCTGTGAGGAGTATGGCATCGCCCCGGAAATCAAAGTGCAAATCAAAGAGACTAAAGACGGTGGCTTCGTGGTGGCTGTTGAGGACAACGGACCGGGCATCCCCCCTGAATATGTGCCCAAGGTATTTGGCAGTATGTTGTCGGGCACCAAGTTCCACCGCTACATTCAGAGTCGTGGCCAGCAGGGTATCGGGGCGGCCGGCGTCATCCTGTTTTCACAGATGACCACGGGCAAACCTACCAAGGTCATTTCATCCACGGGCCAGAAAGCCGCGGTGGTTTTCCTGAAGATTGATGCTGACAAGAACGTGGCCAAGGTGCTGGACGAGAGTCGGGTGGATGTGGACTGGCACGGCACCAAGCTGGTGTCCGAGTTTCAGGAGGTCACCTACCGTCGTGGGGAACAGAGTGCCTACGAATACCTGAGGCGGACGGCCATCGCCAACCCCCACGCCAAGATAACCTTCATTGAACCCACCAAGGAGAAGACTGTCTGGAAACGTAGCGTTACCAAGACCCCTGCCAGACCCAAGGAGATGTTGCCCCACCCGCTGGGGGTGACTCCTGATGATCTGGTGAGAATGGCATCAGTCGCCACCAACTCCAAAACCCTGCTTCACTTCCTCAAGACCTACTTCTCCCGGGTGAGTGCCAACAAGGCCAAGGAAATTCTGGCCAAGGCCAAGGTTGAGGAAAACCGGGAGCCCGCCAAACTGACCTATCAGGAGGCCGTCCGCATCGTGGCGGTTTTCCCCAAGGTAAAACTACTGTCTCCTCCCACCGACGGACTTATCCCTATAGAAGAAGATAGTTTGACCAAGAGTCTGGAGGACACCCTAAAGCCCGAATTCCTTCAGGTCATCACCCGCAAACCCACCACCTATCGTGGAGGTATCCCCTTCCAGATTGAGGCCGCCGTGGCCTATGGTGGAGGAGCGGGTCGCACCTCGGGTGACGGGGATAAACTGGAAATTATGCGGTTTGCCAATAAAACCCCCCTGCTCTTTGATGCGGGAGCATGTGCCATCCACCAGGCCGTCAAGGACATCAACTGGAAGAATTACAATATCGGGGACATTGACAACGCCCCGGTGACGGTGGTGGTCAACCTGTTGTCACCCTACGTGCCCTACATGTCGGCCGGCAAGCAGGCGGTGGCCCAGGACCCAGACGTGGTCAAGGAAATCCGCTTCGCAGTGATGGCGGCCGGCCGCGGGGTCAAGAAATACATGGCAGGTGTCCGCCGCGAGAAGCTCAAGCAGAAAAGACGCAGTATCTTTATCAGATATGCTCCTGAAGTGGCGTGGGCCATTAACAAAATAACCGGCACCCCGGAAGAGAAAGTGCTTAAGAAACTAACGGACACCATTGAACACAAGGTCCGCCTGAAGAACGCCAAGGATGACGCTGACGCCGAAGATGCGGAGAATGGTGGGAGTTCGGGGGATGACGCCGCCGGTTCGGACGACGCAGATGACACTGAGGGTTTTGGTGGCGAGGATTAAAGCGCCCGTTCGACCTCGGCTAGCATGTCGTTGTCACACCAAAGCTCGGCCTTGAAAACAGAAAGGCTGGTTCCTTCCTGAAGTGCAAGGGTGTCTTTGAGGGTACCCGTTCGGGAGGTGAGCACATAGATGTTATTGCCTTCTTCATGGCCTGGCCGGTCAAAGACGAAGGGACCATAAACCACTACAAAGCAGGAGTTCTTCCAAGGGACTCCATAAGTCATGTCAAAACTGATACTGTCTCCGGTTTGAATGAGGTCGTTTATCACCAATTGGTTTTCAACAGGACGCCAGGCTGGGAAAATGAACAGCCATGCCAGAGCGGACACACCCAGGGCCACCATGAGATACTTGGCAGCTTCGTTCATCCAGAGCCCACGCCCGGGTCATTATAACTTTTTTGGGAGGGGTTTGTAATTATCCGTTGGCGTTTTAAACCGGGGAGAGAAAAACCCGCATGAAACTCCTGATATTCGCCGACATCCATGGCGACCTTGATAAACTTTACCGCACCATCTCCCAGTTGGACGAGAAGCCGGATGCCGTGCTGGTGGCGGGTGATTTCACTCCGTTTGGTCCCGCCTCAATCGTGCCGGATGAGTTAAAACTGCTCAAACAGGCATCACCCCATGTGCTGGCTGTGCCGGGCAACGAGGACCCTGATGACGTCCGGAAACAAATGAAGGACGTGAATATTCACGGTAAGTCGGTCAGGCTCCAGGATGTGGATGTAATCGGGTTTGAAGGAGCCACCTGGGTTGATACTGACGTGGGTTCCATGATGTCTTACGAACCCGTGCATGAACATTTCAAAAACCCCGGGCGTCGCAAACTGCTTTTGACTCATGTGCCCCCCTTTGACACCAAAGTGGATCGTTTATGGACCGGCCGGCATGTGGGGTCTCCCTTCCTGAGAAGCATGGTTGAAGAATATCAGCCGGACCTGGTGGTTTCCGGCCATATTCATGAGGCCCGCGGGGTGGACCGCATAGGCAAGACTGTGGTGCTTAATCCCGGAGCCCTGGCTGATGGTTACTCTGCCGAGGTAAATATGGAAAAAGGGAAGACTCCTGAAATTCAGACTTTCAAACTGACCCGAAAGGGTCTCAAGAAGGAAAAGCTTGAAGTGCCTCCCCCTTCCGGAACGTGAAAGGACCCCTCAAGCCGAAGTTATCATATCCACAAAGAACTCCAACCCCCCTGCTTCAGGGTCATGAATTCCTTAATGCATCAAGCTGAAGTTATCATATCCACAAAGAACTCCAACCCCCCTGCTTCAGGGTCATGAATTTCTTAATGCATCAAGCTGAAGTTATCATATCCACAAAGAACTCCAACCCCCCTGCTTCAGGGTCATGAATTCCTTAATGC
>Ga0209614_1000890_pt1 | contig 24676 bp, 22 predicted proteins | sample BlaSprsedimmetaG_FD_185484 | JGI IMG/M metagenome (GOLD analysis project Ga0209614, IMG submission 185484) | Hot spring sediment bacterial and archeal communities from California, USA to study Microbial Dark Matter (Phase II) - Blank Spring... ... | reverse complement strand
CACAGGAGAACAGTATGCTCCTCCTCGATGTCGACGATACCCTCTATCCCAGGGGGACGGGGCCTTTCAATATGGTGAACGAGCGCATCGACCACTATGTGATGCGGCACTGTTCCCTTGGTCCCGAACAGGCAAAGATTCTCCGCAGGACCTATATCTCCACGTACGGATCGACCCTCAGAGGTCTCATGCGGCACTTCAATGTTGATCCCGGCCACTACCTGATGGATGTTCACGATGTGCCCGTTCATGACATGCTTCACGAGGACATCCGGCTGCGGGAGACACTGCAGGCCATCCCCTGCGAGATGATCGTGTTCTCCAACGGTTCCGTGGAATACGTACGTCGCGTGCTCACTGCCCTCGGGGTAGACGATCTCCTGTGTTCGCTGTTCACGATCGAGTATATGGATTACATCCCCAAGCCCCTCGCCTATCCTTACCACAAGCTCATGGCGCTGTATGAAAGGAAACCGGAAGACTGCATCGTGGTGGACGACAGACCCTCCAATATCAAAACCGCGGAGGAGCTCGGTATGGCCGGTATCCTGGTGGGGGATGCGGATCCTCCTGAATCCGTGGTTTCAGTGCGCGAAATCTACGATGTTCACCGGGTTCTGAATGTGGTCCGAAGTACCTGATATCCGCAAAACGAGGAGAGAGCAATGCATGTGCTGGTAACCGGGGCAGCGGGATTCATCGGGTTCCACCTCGCCCTCAGACTTCTCGAACAGGGAACAAGGGTGGTTGGAATTGACAACCTGAACGAGTATTACGATCCGGTCCTAAAGAAGGACAGACTTACCCTCCTTGAAAAGGACAGGAACTTTTCCTTCCTGAAGCTCGATTGCGCTGATAGAGAGGGCATGGCTTCACTGTTTTCGCGTGAATCCTTTGACATCGTCGTGCACCTCGCTGCCCAGGCTGGTGTACGGTACAGTGTCCACAATCCGTTTGTCTACGCAGATGCGAACATTCTGGGATTCCTCTCCATCCTCGAGGGGTGCAGGTATGGGGGGCTTCCCCACCTTGTCTTTGCGTCAACCTCGTCTGTCTATGGAGCGAACACGAAACTTCCTTTTTCCGTGCATGACAGTGTGGATCACCCCATCTCCCTCTATGCAGCGACAAAGAAGGCCAATGAACTCATGGCGCACTCCTATGCAAGCCTGTACAACCTCCCGTGTACCGGGTTGCGTTTCTTCACCGTGTATGGTCCCTGGGGAAGGCCAGACATGGCGCTCTTCAAGTTCACGAAGGCGATCCTTGAAGATACGCCCATCGATATCTACAACTACGGAAAGATGAAACGAGACTTCACCTTCATCGACGACATTATCGAGGGGATCTGTCGCATCATGATGATTCAGCCGAAACCGAACTTCTCCTGGGATGGTGATAATCCTGACCCGGCAACGAGCACCGCCCCCTACAGGATATACAATATCGGAGGCTCGAATCCTGTGGAACTCATGCACTTCATCGACGTGCTTGAAAAGACGCTTGCGAAGAAGGCAAAGAAGAACCTGTTACCACTGCAGATGGGTGATGTGGTTGCAACGAGTGCGGATGCCCGGGATCTTGAAACCGTTACGGGATTCCTCCCTGCGATCCCCATTGAGGAGGGAATCCAGCGCTTCGTGGAATGGTACCGCTCCTACTACAGGGTCTAGGGAAGAGCCCTCATGATGGTCTCGGGTGGGAGGTCCATATCGAGGACGTACTGGAGGATGTGCTCCTGGTAGTGTTTTGAACCGCCGGTGAATTCTATGCCAACCTGCGTCTTGTCGAGGACGGTGTCCCGGCGTACTGATCTCACGATGCCTCTCGTGTCCACAGACCCACCGGGGAGGTTGATCCTGATGGCGGCCAGCGTCATCCCCTCAATTAAGGGCGATTTCTCGATGAGGAGTTCCGCCCCCATCCCCTCGATACTGATGTCCCACACCAGCAGCCGGATCTTTTCGGCGCTGATGGGGTGGGTGATGGAAGCTGTCACCGGTTCTTCTCCCCTGACAAAGTATCTCAGGACACTGCGTCTGCTGATATAGTGGAGTGAGTCCGGCCAGCTTGTTTCAACGATGGTCTTGATCATGTTCAGGATCTTCGTGCTGAACTGCATCACGTGGACACCTTTGAAGAGGTAAAAGGGGTAGGTTTTCCCTACCTCGGGCAGAAAGGGGAGACGGAATTCGGAGATCCTGACAATTCTCAAAACCATGTTGTCATCATGTGGCCTGAGCAGGAAAAACTCGGCAGGAATTGCCTTGTGTCTGTCGATCATGAGCATGTCCCCGAAGCCCCTCGACCGGTTCTTCACCTCAGTGAAAACCTTCATGATTTCATCTTTGTCTAAGAGAAGACCCCCCTGTGCATCCTCTCGTTCCGTCAGGTTCGCATATGCCTCGATGGGCGTTTCAGTCGGGCAGAATTCAATCCCCACCCGAGTGGGAACACCTCCGCCGAGATGGGCTATCCGTCCCCGGATGTCGGTGGCGACGATCGCCCCTTTTTTCTCCAGGGTTTGGATGAGAATGGGCTTGCCCACATGGAGATGAGAAAATCCATTGGTTACCAGGATGCCGATACCCCCGATGGAGATATCCAGTACAGGACATTTCAGCGTATGGGTTTCGATGAGTGCCTGTGCATAGAGATCCTCCCAGGCACGGGTCTGTTTCCGTTTGCTCTCTCTCTTTTCCATCTAAGCCACTCATCGGAAAGCCGCATCGAAAAACTTAAGGGTTCCTGGAGGAGGAACCTCGTCCGTGGTAGATGGGAACCGAGTGGTGGGGATGTCACGGAGATGAGCCTCGGGGAAAGGGGCATGGCTCTGGAAAGGAGCAGGATAACACCGGGGACTCCAGTTTATTTTGGTGCCCCGCACGGTGACATCCTGGTGTCAGGCTCAGCAGTCCGTTGCTATCGTCCCCTATATGAAGGAGCTCTCTTTTCCATGAATGCGGCCATGGTTTCGGCCAGGTCTTCGGACGGGAGAATCATGGCACTTCGTGCCGCGACATACTCGAGGCCGTCGGCGATGCTCTTGCCCCTGCAGAAATTCAGGACTTCTTTTGCGCCCTGCACCGCCAGCGGTGCCATCTGGGAGATCTCGTTCGCAAAGCTTTCAGCGCCCTTGAGGAGACTCTCCCTGTCCGGGTAGACTTCGTTGACCAGGTTCACCTCTTTTGCACGGGAGGCATCGATGAATTTCGCCGTGAAGGCCAGTTCCCGGGTTATGCCCTGACCCACAATGTGCGGCAGCCGCTGAAGTACCCCGACATCAGCGATGATGGACACGGCGGATTCTCTCAAGGAGATTTGTGCATCCTGGGATGCGAGCCTGATATCACAGGCAGATCCGAGGTCGAGGGCTGCTCCGATACAGTACCCGTGGAAACAGCAGATCACAGGCTTGGAACACCTTTCCACACAGGTCATTGAATCCTGAAGAGGGAAGATGTCGTGAAAGAGCTTGATCTTTCCCCGTGCGGAGAGATCCCAGTTCTTCAGGGTTTCTATCATCGGGGCCATGCCCATGAGGTCGATGCCGGCACTCAGGTCTCTTCCTTCTCCTGCGATGATGGCGACCCTGATGGAATCGTCGGTTTCGATGTCAGCGAAAATGGGAATAATCTCAGTCCAGGCATCGGGTCCCATGGCGTTCTTCTTGTCCGGTCTGTTCAGAAAAACCCATGCGATGTGATCTTTCTTCTCAATTTTGTAAAAGGAATAACTCGTTGTCATGACATGCCTCCTCTTCTCTCTGTCAACACGTACGCTCTATGTGTAAAACTAAAGGGTTCCCGTGATCTTGTCAAAGGATTCTTATTCTTGAAGATACCGTGCGCTGCGTTCCAGGCCAGGAGGGGCGGAAGATTCCTGATTTCCCTCCCGCAGCAGCGTGCTTCAGGGGGAATCCCCTCGACTTGACAATTCCCCTGATGAGTACTATGTAAGGCACAGACATAGATGTTTCCACAGAGGTGAAGGAATGCCAATTTATGAGTATGTCTGCCAGGACTGCGGCAATGAATTCGAGACGCTGGTGTCACTGAGTGCGAAAAAGAATCCACCCTGTCCGAACTGTAAGAGTATCCGCCTCAGGAAGAAGATATCCCTGGTTGCAACGGAAAAGGGCGGCTGTGGAACCTGTACATCGAGATCGAGTGCCTGCTCTTCAGGCGGATTCACCTGAGGCTGATCGGGAAGGCCCGGTCAGGGCCTTAGAATAGTTTCGTGCGTACGATGGTTTCTTCCCGTTTGGGACCCACAGAGATGATCGCAGCTTTCACTTGGAGCTTGTCTTCAATATAGGATATATAGGCTTTGCAGTTCCGGGGAAGATCTTCATGCCGTCTCAGGGACGAGATATCTTCTTCCCACCCCGGGAGTTCATCGTAGACAGGGGTAAGTTTTTTAAACACATCGAGGTCTGCGGGCATGTGTTCGATACTGGTTTTTCCCGCCTTGTAGGCAGTAGCGACCTTGATCTTCTTGAATCCCATGAGCACGTCGAGCTTGGTAATGGCGAGGTGAGAAATGCCGCTCAACCGCACGGAGTGCCTCAGCGCCACGAGGTCGAGCCATCCGCACCGCCGTGGTCTTCCGGTCGTTGCCCCGTATTCTCCGCCGAAGGCCCTGAGACGTTCACCGGTTGTATTATTCAGTTCTGTGGGGAAGGGGCCTCCTCCCACCCGGGTGGTGTATGCCTTGCAGATGCCGATCACCCGGGTAATCTTTGTCGGGCCGATCCCTGCGCCGACACAGGACTGGCCAGCCACGGTGTTGGAAGAGGTCACGTAGGGATAGGTGCCATAGTCCAGATCGAGATTCGTGCCCTGGGCACCCTCGAGGAGGAGGTGCTTGCCGTCTCGTATCGCGGATTCAATGATGACGGTCGTGTTGGTGACATAGGGCTTGAGCTTCCTGCCCATCTTCACAAATTTCTCGACGAACCCTTCCTTTTCCAGGGGCTTGAGTTTGAGGATCTTCGTGACGTATTCCTGCTTTTCTTCGAATACAATGTCGAGTTTCTTTCTGAAGATCTCCTCGTGGATAAGGTCGATCATCCTGATACCGATACGACGGGCTTTATCCTCGTATGCCGGACCGATTCCCCTGCCGGTGGTTCCGATCCCCTGGGTGGAGTCCCTCGCGTGGTCGATGATCTTGTGGTAGGGCATGATTATGTGCGCACGTTCGCTGATGGCAACGTTCTCCGGGGATACCTTGTACCCCTTGTGCTTCAGCGAATCGATTTCCCCGATGAGAATCTCGGGATCGATTACCAGCCCTGATCCAATGATGCAGAGCTTTCCCGGGTGGAGGATTCCGGAGGGAATGAGGTGGAGAATCACTTTCTTGTCACCCACCATGAGCGTGTGGCCCGCATTGTTGCCCCCCTGGAAGCGGATGATCAGATCAGAATCTTCCGTGAGCAGATCGACGATCTTGCCCTTGCCTTCATCACCCCACTGGGTTCCAACAATGATGATGTTTGCCATACGCCTTTTCCTCCCCCCTTCAGTGATGCAGATCTAGATGACCACCTCCTGGACAGAAATCGCATTGGGGACCTTTTTGAGCTTTTCGAGAACCCTTCTCGGGATTTCTTCATCGAGGTTGATAATGATGAGGGCCGTTCCCTGCTGGCGATCTCTTCCCAGGAAGAGCCGTGCGATGTTGACGTTCGCCTGACCGAGGATGGTGCCGAATTTTCCCACCGTGCCCGGAAGGTCCTTGTTGTAGATTACCAGCATGTAGCCGCTGGGGATCACTTCTATCGAGTAATTGTCGATCTTTACGATCCTGATGTCTGATGATTTGAAGACTGACCCCGTGAGAGAACGAATGCCGGAGTCAAACTCAAGGCTCAACTCGATGCTGTTGGTGTAGATCTCTTCCTTGCTGGTGAGGGATTCCACCAGTTCGATTCCCCGATCTTTGATCAGAACAGGGGCATTCACGTAGTTGACGTCGTCCGCTATCCGGGAAAAGAAGCCTTTGAGCGCTGTCATGGTAATGGGCTGGGTATCGAGATTCGCCGCATCTCCATTGTAGGTGATGGAAATCTTCTTGAGTCTGTCGGAGATCATTGAACCGATGATCTGCCCCATGAACAGCCCCATGGTTTCGGCAAGTTCCGTGTAGGGCTTCATCTTGGGCATCATCTCTGGGGCTATGGATGGTGCATTGACGGCGTTCCTGATGATCCCGTTTTTCAGATAGTCCACAATCTGATCCGCAACGGCCAGGGCGACATTTTCCTGGGCCTCGTGGGTGGAAGCACCTAAATGTGGGGTGCAGATGACCCTGGGGTGTTTTGCAAGAGACCAGTCCTCGGGTGGCTCTTTTGAAAAGACGTCCAGCGCGGCACCTGAAACTTTGCCGGATTCAAGAGCCTCAAGCAGCGCCTTCTCATCGATGATGCCGCCTCGAGCACAGTTGATAATCATCACACCCTTCTTCATCTTCGCAAAGGTTTCCTTGCCGATGAGTCCGCGGGTTTCCGTCGAGAGGGGGGTGTGCACCGATATGTAGTCTGACCGGGCATAGAGTTCATCAAGGCTCACAAGCTCGATGCCTTGACGCTCAGCAATCTCTTCAGTGATGAAGGGGTCGCACACGATGACGTTCATTTTAAGGCCCACAGCCCGTGAAGCAACCACGGATCCGACCCTGCCCATCCCGATGATGCCGAGGGTTTTATTGAAGACCTCTCTTCCCTCGAGGGCTTTCTTTTCCCACTTGCCTTCTTTCATGGAGGCAGTTGCCTGGGGGATGTTTCTTGTGAGTGCCATCATCATGGCTATGGCATGCTCTCCGGTGGTGACGGTATTTCCACCCGGTGTATTCATGACCACGACACCCTGCTTTGTGGCAGCTGAGGTGTCGATATTGTCAACGCCGGCACCGGCACGCCCGATGACCTTGAGCCTTTTCCCCGCCGAAATGATGTCTGCCGTGGCCTTGGTAGCGGATCGCACAACGAGAGCATCGTAGTCACCGATGATTTCTTTGAGTTCGTCGGGTTTCAACCCTGTTTTGACGTCTACATCGAAGCCTGCCTGCTTGAGGATTTCGACCCCCTTCTCGGACAACTTGTCGCTCACGAGCACCTTCAATGCCTTGTACCTCCTCCCCCTGTAGTTACAGATTCGCTGCACTTGTAACAAATGGATATCGGAGTGTCAACATCAGACAGAGTTCGTTGTGACAGGATCGGCAGTCCCGGGACAAAGCGTCACGAAGGTCGTTTCCCGGTGTATTCCACTGCGCTGCCCTGTTGTCTCATGCAGGCCGCGACTCTGCCAGGTGTTCCAGGAGCGCAGTGAGGAAATCCCACATACTTCCGACAGATGAGATCTCCACCATCTCCGATGGGGAATGGGCATGCATGATCCTCGGTCCGAATGAAATCATGTCGAGCTCCGTGAAGTGTTCTTTGAAGTAGGAGCACTCGAGTCCAGCATGGATCACCCGGATCCGTGGATTCTCTCCATGCCGTGTTCTATAGAGTTCTGAGCATCGCATGAGAAGCTCGGAGTTGTAGTCCGGCATCCACGCAGGGTAGCCATGTTCGTGGATCACCTCTGCTCCAGCAAGGGTTCCCACGGCCTTGACCTGTGAGGCGATTTCGTTGATGGCACTGGGGATGATGCTGCGGTGGCTCGTGACGATGGTGCAGGATGAATCTTCCTGTGTGCAGATGGCAAGATTCGTGGAGGATATGACCGCGCCCTCCCGTCCCGGGCCGATCCTCAGGGCACCATGGGGAATGGCCGTGAGCAGGTCAAGGTACCTTGCTGCATCCGGGGCGGCGATAACCCTGACTGGTTCTGTATCTTCCCTGAAAGCCTGGATTGAAAGCGCCTCCTCTCTCTGAGAGTACTCATCTCTCAGGAGGGTGGTCATGCCCCGGCATGCTGCTTCCATCTCTCCAAAGAGGTCCGGGTTCAGGAGGATCAGCGCTTCTGCCTCCCGGGGTATGGCGTTGTGCTTGCTGCCACCGGAGAGACGCACGAGCTGAAAAGGGATGGTGCTGCCTGCAGTCTTCAGGAAGCGAACAAGGAATTTAATGGCGTTTCCGCGATCCTCGTGGATATTTACCCCGGAGTGTCCGCCTGCGAGCCCTGTTACGCTGATACACACGGTCAGAGTATTGTCCCAGGGGTCGACCAGGTTCAGATCGAGAATGAGTCTCGAATCGAGCCCTCCCGCACATCCTATGGTGAAGGTCCCCATCTCTTCTGAATCGAGATTGATGAGGAGCTCTGCGGTGAAAGATTCCCGTCCGAGATGCCGAGCACCTGTCATGCCGGTTTCCTCATCCACGGTAAAAAGGAGTTCCAGGGGGGGGAGACGATGCGCGGAGTCTGCCATGAGTGCGAGCATGGCTGCAACTCCGATCCCGTTATCGGCCCCCAGGGTGGTACCTTCTGCCATTACCCAGTCCCCCCGGCGCACCAGAGAGATGGGGTCCTCGTCGAAGTCATGGACAGTTCCGGTGTTCTTTTCGCACACCATGTCCAGATGAGCCTGAAGGGCCACGGTGCGTGCTTCTTTTCGACCCTCTTTTTTCACGATCACATTGCCCGAAGTGTCGGTATCTACCGCACAATCGAAGGAGCGTGCCGTGGATATGACATAGTTCCTGATTTGTTCCTCTTTTCCCGAGGCCCTGGGTATCTGGGAGATCTCCCAGAAAAATCTCCACAGGGTCTCAGGCTTGAGTTCCTCGAGCCTGTTCATGTCTTTTCTCCCTTGATTTCATCGGATTGCGTCTTATTTCCATGCAGTTGGAACCAGGAGGTTCTCCTCAGGGAATGCATAGCAGTGAAGGACGGCTCCTTCAAGGGATATTTCTCCCTGAGAGATCCTGCAGGATCCTCAGGGAGATCCCGGGTTGCCCCAGAGAAAATCACCAGGGTATGAAAGCCCGTATCCGGGGAAAACAGGAGCTGAATTTTTCTAATAGCGCTTGACAGGCCTGATTTTTGTGCTTATATCCACAAGGTAACTGGAACAAGGAATTATCATGCTAACCCGCGGTGAAACCCTCTGTAAGTTTTTCCCAGGTTTTCAGGTAATCCTGATTTTCCAGTGTATTTCAACACAGGAACCCTTTCTCCGCCATGGAAAGGTGTCCTGAAGATGGAGGTAGACTTAATGGCTACTGGAACAGTTAAATGGTTCAACGAAAAGAAAGGGTTTGGTTTCATTACTGAAGATGGTGGATCAGACGTATTTGTCCACTACTCTGCAATTCAGGGCGATGGGTTTAAAACACTTACAGAGGGAGACAAGGTCGCCTTTGAGGTGGTCCAGGGACCAAAGGGGCCTCAAGCGTCAAAAGTAGAAAAGCAGTAATCGATGTGAGGGCGGTCTGAGCCGCCCGGTGATGACGTGGTTTGCTGCGCGCGTTCAGAGCGCGTGTTGATTGGATAGTGTATCCTTTCAGCGGAAAATTCTGCATGGGCATGGGGATGCAGAACATCACGTAAACCGGGAGAGCTCTTTTCTTGGGCGCTCATGTCGTCATCACCCGAGCACCCTCGTGCAGTGCTCTGTAAGAGAAGTCATTCTCTTGGATGCTTCCACGTTTCAGGAGCAGCTCATCCCGTTCGCATTCAAGCCTGATCATTCATGATGGGTTTCGTTCGTGGTTCACAGTGTCTTCAGCCAGCGGGCAAATTCTCTCCTCTCGTGATCAAAACGGGCCTTATCCCGGTCCCTGCGTGAGACCTCGGGGCAGGACATGATTCCGAAGTTTATGTTCATGGGTTGAAATGTGCCGCGCGTGGCGCGTGTGATGTACGAGACCAGGGCGCCAAGGGCCGTTCCCTTCTCTGGCGGGGTGAAGTGCTGCCCGAGAAGTCTTTTGAAAAGCGACAGGCCTGCAAGGATGCCTGTTGCCGCTGATTCCATGTATCCTTCCACTCCCGTGAGCTGCCCTGCAAGAAAGGTTTTCGGAAATGCCCTGAGGCTCAGGTCTTCAGAGAGCACCCTCGGGGAATCGAGGAAGGTGTTCCTGTGGATGCTGCCGTGCCGGAGCAGCACCACCCGGGAAAGGGCAGGGATCATTCTCAGCACCCGCTCCTGTTCCGGATAGGTAAGCCTGGTCTGGAACCCCACCAGGTTGTACGCCTGACCCGTGAGATTCTCTCTGCGGAGCTGAATCAGGGCATGAGGCCTTTTCCCTGTTGCGGGGTCATGAAACCCGACCGGTCTCATGGGCCCGTATCGCGGTGCGTCTCTGCCGCGTGCCGCTATCACCTCAATTGGCAGGCATGCGTCGAAGTAGCGGGTGTTCTCGAAGGAGTGAGGTTGCACTGTTTCAGCATGCAGCAGCGCGTCGATAAACCGTTTGTAGAGCTCCTCATCCAGGGGAATATTGAGATAGTCCGTGCTCTGGGGGTCCCAGCGAGACCCGAAAAACGCCTTCGTCATGTCGACGGATGTCGCGTCGACGATGGGAGAGATTGCATCGTAGAAGAACAGGCTCTCGGATCCGGTTTTCTCTGCAAGATCGCGCGCAAGAACATCCGAGGTCAGGGGACCAGTGGCAACGATGGTGTACTGCTCCGGGTCGATCTGCTGCACCTCCTGACGGACGAGGGTGATGTGATCCAGTGAGCTGATCCGTTGTGTGAGAGAGGTTGCAAAGGCGTTCCTGTCCACGGCAAGGGCTTTACCTGCAGGAACCTGCGTCTGGAAGGCCACTTGGATCACGAGAGACCCGAGACCCGTCATCTCCTGTTTCAGCATACCATGAGCCGTGATAGGGTCTGTTCCCTTGAATGAATTGCTGCATACGAGTTCAGCGAGGAGACCGGTCTGATGAGCCGGGGTCATCCGTTCCGGTCTCATCTCGTAGAGGCTGACGGGGATGCCCTTTCCGGCCAGAAAGTGTGCGGCCTCGACTCCGGCGAGTCCCGCCCCGATTACCCGGACAGGTTCAGAGTGCTTCCTCATGATCGCAGTCCGGGTTCGGGCACAGAGCCCGGGAGTCCTTTCTCACCAGGAAGTCGGCAGAACACTTCGGACACTGCCTGGCTATGGGTTTTGTCCAGCTGATGAAGCCGCATTCCTTTTTCGAGCATGCGTAGAAGATCTTTCCCCGCTTCGACCGCTGGCGGACGATCTCTCCGTCACAGGTCCTGATGGGACACTTCAGCCCCAGGGGGTAGGGCAGAATGTTTTTGCATTTCGGATAATTGCTGCATGCGAGAAAGGGCCCGTATCTTCCCTGCTTGATCAACAGAGGTGATCCGCACTTGTCACAGGTCCGTTCGGTCTTTTCGGCCTTGGTTGTGGCTTGCGTGTTTTTGCATGCGGGGTAATTGCTGCATGCGAGAAACTCACCGAATTTCCCGTGCTTCAGAACCATGGGCGCGCCGCACTTCTCGCATGGTATCTCTGTAACTTCCGGCTCTTTTTGTTCTTTGAGGAGGATTCTGCCTGTTTCGTCACGGGTGTATTCCCTGGTGTTCATACACTCCGGATACCCCGAGCATCCCAGAAAGTAGCCGTTCTTGCCAAGCTTGATGAGCAGGTCCCTGCCGCACTTCTCACAGGTCAACCCCGATGGCCGTCGTTCTGCTCGGAGGTTCTCCATCTGCTCCTTGGCACGTTCATGCTCATGGCTGTAGGTCTCGTAAAAACCCGTCATCACTGAATCATAGGCATCCGTGCCTTCCTCGATCCTGTCGAGGGAATCCTCCATCCGGGCCGTAAACCCGATATCGAGAATGTTGGGATAGTGTTTCACCAGCAGGTGGTTCACATCCCTGCCGAGTTCTGTGGGAACAAGGGCGCGCCCGTCCATCTGTACATAGCCCCGATCCAGAATCGTCGAGATGGTGGGGGCATAGGTGCTCGGTCTCCCGATACCCTTGTCTTCCAGCTCCTTGATGAGCGAGGCTTCGGTGTACCTTGGCGGCGGCTGGGTGAAGTGCTGTTTCTTTTCGAGCTTTTCAAGACTGAGTACGTTACCTTCCTGCAGGTTCTCGGGGAGCAGCGTGTCTCCTTCCTCCGGCAGGTCGTATACCTTCAGGAACCCTTCGAACTTCATCACAGAACCGTTCGCTCTCAGCCCGACCTCATCTGCCGAGATATCGATAGTGGTCTGTTCGAACTCGGCACTCTTCATCTGGGATGCGATGAAGCGTTTCCAGATCAGTTCATAGAGCGCTTGCTGATCCCTGTTCAGGTGGGGCTTGAGGAGTTCCGGCGTATTGGCGAGGCTCGTGGGCCTGATGGCCTCGTGGGCCTCCTGGGCACTCTTCTTTGCCTTGTAAAAGCGCGGTTTCTCTGGCAGGTACTGCGACCCGTAGATCGAGGGGATGAAGTCTCTGAGACCCTGCAGCGCTTCATTGGATATGGTGGGAGAATCGGTGCGCATATAGGTGATGAGTCCGGTGATCTCGTTGCCTCCAATGGGAACACCCTCGTAGAGCTGCTGGGCGATGGTCATGGTCTTTTTCGCGGAAAACTTCAGCCGCCCTGAGGATGCCTGCTGCAGGGTCGAGGTGATGAAGGGGGGCAGAGGATGTTTGAGCCTGCGCTGTTTCTTGGCCTTCGTTATCCTGATCTGCTGCGCGTTCCTGATCTGCTCCTCGATCTGTGCTGCACGGAGTTCGTCGGGAATCTCCTTCGGGTCGGATACCCGTGCGGAAAATGTCTCCCCTGACCGGGTTTTCAGGAGGGTTTCAATAGTCCAGTACTCCTGTGAAACGAACGTCTCGATCTCCTCCTGGCGCAGGCAGATGAGCTTGAGTGCGACGGACTGCACCCTGCCTCCCGAGAGGCCTCGTTTGACCTTCCTCCACAAAAGAGGGCTCATGGTGTATCCCACGATTCTGTCCATGGCACGTCGTGCCATCTGGGCATCGTAGAGGGCCCTGTTGAGTTCCTTGGGCGCATTGATGGCTTCTTCGATGGCTTTTTTCGTGATTTCATGGAAGATGATGCGGCGGATATGGGTCAAGGGTTTCTTGATCTCCTCTGCTATGTGCCAGGCGATGGCCTCACCCTCACGATCAGGGTCCGACGCCAGGAAGACCACATCGGATGATGCCGCATGCTGTCTCAGCTTCTTTACGATATCCTTTTTCTCGGGCTTGATCTTGTAGCTGGGCTGAAATGCATGTTCCAGGTCGATTCCCAGCACGGTTTTGGGCAGGTCCTTGATGTGGCCCATGGATGCCTCGACCTCGTAGTTTTTTCCAAGATATCTCTTGATGGTGCGGGCTTTTGCGGGCGATTCAACGATCACGAGGGACTTATGCATGCTCTCTCCTTACCGAAAATCTATTTCCTTCTCCTTTGGTGATTGCCCCGGCAAGCTCGAGCCGGCTTACCCGGGAAGTGATTTCAGGGATGTCCTTATTGAGCACCTGGGCAATTTCCTCGATGCTCAGTGGATCTGCCACGAGCAGATCGACGATATCATCGTGATGATCGGGGAGTGCAGCGGAACTCCTGATCAGTGATTTCACCTGGGGTGCGATCTCTTCCATGACCTCGTCAGCGTTCTGGATCAGTGTTGCACCCTGACGTATCAGGAGGTGAGGGCCCTGGGTGCGGACGTTGGTTATTGATCCGGGCAGGGCCATAACAAGCCTGCCGTATTCAGACGCCATGCGGGCGGTGATCAGCGCCCCGGATCGAAGCGTTGCCTCGATCACAACAGTGCCCACGGACAGGCCGGAAAGGATCCTGTTCCTCCTGGGAAAGTTTTTCGCATCAGGGGATGTTCCGGGGGGGAATTCCGTAATGACGGCTCCGCGTTGGGCAATCCGTTCCGCAAGGGAGGTGTTTTCCGGTGGATAGAGTACATCGAGGCCCGAACCGAGAACTGCCACTGTTGATCCGATTCCTTCCAGGGCACCGGTATGGGCCTGGGTGTCGATACCCCGGGCAAGGCCTGAGACAATGCACACCCCTTTCATGCTGAGATCTCTCGAGAGCGTGTACGCGTGTTCCCTTCCGGTGTGCGAGGGCGCCCGCGTTCCCACGACCGCGATTGCGGGTTCGATGGATTCAAGAGAACCCATGCAGTACAAGACCACAGGCGGATCTGTGAGATCTTTCAGGAGGCGCGGATAGAGGGCATCATCAAGACACACGGCATGGGCATTGAGTGTGCGCAGGCTCTCGAGTATCCCTGATACCCGTTTCTCATCAGGACCTGCAGCAAGGGACGCGAGCTGCGTTTTCTTCAGGATGCCGAGTTCCCTGAGTTCACGTGTCGGGGCCGCGAGAATGCTTTCCGGTTTTCCGTAGACCTCAAGCAGTTTCAGGATGCTCCTTGGGCCGATGGTGCCCATGAGATCCAACGCTATCCATGCCTCTTTCCCTTGCATAGAAATCTTCCCGCCTTCAGGATTTGGCAGGCTAACGGAGATCAACAGCTCCTGTCAAGATTGATTATGGGGGAGTCGCAATCCCCTTCACGCTAACAACGGTGGATGTGCGGGACCTGGAGAACAACTCCAGGAAAGAGAGAGACCCTCTCGACTGATCCTTCCGGATGCACTAGCCCTTGACAATGACAGGCCTCAGTCCTAGCGAGATCGCCTCAAACCATGGTGTCGCCGAGCACTCCCTGTGAAGAAAATGCTTGACACCCGCCTGCTATCAGGACATATACATACCCATGTTACCCAATGACTACACATTTTCAGTGCAGTATTATTATTTTTTTTCACTCAGGAGGAAACGCCCCTAGGCCGGAACTCTGACCGAATAAAGCAAGGGCCATGGGCGAAACCCATGGCCTTTTTTTATATCCGTTGACGCTGATGAGAGGGACTATGCATGAGGAAGATGCTGAGCGGAAATGAAGCCGTAGCCCGGGGGGCCTATGAGGCAGGCGTCTCGTTCGCCGCAGCCTATCCCGGGACTCCGAGCACCGAGATCCTCGAGGCCATGGCAAGGGAATATCCCCGGATTCATTCTGAGTGGACGCCCAATGAGAAGGTCGCCCTGGAAGTTGCAGCCGGTGCCTCGTATGCCGGGGCTCGGGCACTGGCAATCATGAAGCATGTCGGGGTCAATGTTGCCGCCGATCCCCTGATGACTCTTCCCTATACCCTTATCAGGAGCGGTCTGGTGCTCGTGAGCGCCGATGATCCGGAGCTCTTCTCCTCGCAGAATGAACAGGACAACCGTCACTATGCAAAGTTTGCAAAGATCCCCCTCCTTGAACCGTCAACCTCTCAGGAAGCCAAGGAATTCACTCTCCATGCCTTCAGAATCAGTGAGGACTTCGGCACCCCCGTGATGTTGAGAACCACCACGCGGATATCGCACTCCATGGGGATCGTGGAACTCTCGGATCCGCAGGAGCCGAGAGTTCCCAACATCGAGCGGCACCCTGCCGAGTGGGTGATGCTGCCGGCAAATGCACGGAAAAGACATCCCGTGATCGAGCAGCGGATTCAAGACCTGAGGAAGTTCTCAAACACCTGCCCGCTGAACACCATGGAAATGGGAGATCCCTCCCTTGGGATCATCTCGTCAGGGGTTGCCTATCAGTATGCGAGAGAGGCATTTCCCCGGGCATCCTTCCTCAGGCTCGGTATGAGCTATCCCCTGCCCGATGAACTGGTCAGGGACTTCGCGTCACGGGTCAAGGAACTCTGGGTGGTCGAGGAACTCGATCCTTTCATGGAAGAGCAGGTTAGGGCCATGGGTATTCCCTGCCACGGGAAGGACAGGTTGCCCCTGTGCGGAGAGCTGAATCCCGATATCGTCAAGACCGCCATCGCAAAAGCAGACACGGGGAGCGTATCCGGGCAGACTCTTCCGGGCAGACCCCCCAGCATGTGTCCGGGGTGTCCCCACCGGAGCATGCTCTGGGCATTGAAACGCAGCAAGTGTTTTATCGCGGGCGATATCGGCTGTTACACCCTGGGTTTCCTGCCGCCTCTGGATGCAATCGACACCTGCCTGTGCATGGGGGCTGGGATCAACCATGCCCATGGCATGGCGAAGGCGTTTGGGGACGACACCCCTAAAATTGCAGCAGTGATCGGCGACTCTACCTTCTATCACTCGGGAATTACCGGGTTGCTCAATCTCGCCTACAACCAGGGTGCGGCACTGGTAGTCATACTTGACAACTCCACAACAGCCATGACGGGCGCCCAGGATCATCCTGGAACCGGCGTCACCCTCCAGGGGCAGCAGACGATTCATGTGGACCTCGAAGAGCTGGTGAAGGTGCTGGGAATCCCCTGGGTGCGCACCATCAATCCCTATGATGTGAAGGGAGCCAGGAAGACAGTGAAGGAGGCCCTCGAGTTCGATGGGCCGTCGGTCATCATTTCAAAGGCGCCGTGCGTGCTCCTTTCATCGCGTCTGGTCTCGGGAACACCCCTTGTCATCGACCCGGAGACGTGCACCGGGTGCAAGGTGTGCATCGGTCTCGGGTGCCCTGCCATCGAGTTTATCGAGGAGAAGGCACGCATCAACGGACTCTGTGTCGGATGCGGTGTCTGTGCCGATCTCTGCCCTGCCGGGGCCATCGGGGGTGAGGTATGAATGTGCTGATGACAGGAGTCGGAGGGCAGGGGATCATTCTTGCCTCGGACCTGCTTTCTGAAGTCATGATGCGTCATGGCCTCGATGTGAAGAAATCGGAGATCCACGGTATGGCACAGCGGGGTGGCAGTGTCATGTCACACGTGAGGTTCGCTCCAACGGTTGCATCGCCTCTGATTCCCGCAGGAAGCTGCGATATCCTTCTTTCCTTCGAGGAACTGGAATCAGCCCGCTATGTCTCGTTCCTCAAGGACTCTTCCCAGGTCATCATCAACAGGTTTCGGCTTCCGCCTCCCTCGGTGATATCGGGCGCGGAATCCTACCCGGACATCACCCCCATCGTCAGAGAAAGGACGCAGCACATCACCTTCGTAGATGGAGAGGCCCTGGCTCGGAAGGTCGGCAATCCCAGGGGTGTGAACATCATCCTCCTGGGGGTGCTTTCCCGGCTGCTGGACCCGGATGAAGACCTGTGGATTGCGGGCATTCACGACCTGCTGCCGGAAAAAATCAGAGATGCCAATATCAGGGGATTTCTGAAGGGAAGAGCGGTGTGTGCACAATGAGGTACTCGATAGGGGAGGATACTCAATGATTTATAACGAAGAATTTGAAACACTGCCTCGAGAGGCGCTGGAGGCTCTCCAGTTCAAGAGGCTCAGGCAGGTGGTGGATCGGGTGTACCACACTGTGGGATTCTATCGCCGGAAGTTCGATGAAGCCGGCATCACCCCGGAAGACATCAGGTCTCTGGACGATCTGAGCCGGCTCCCGTTTACCACGAAGCAGGATCTCCGTGACAACTACCCGTACGGCCTCTTTGCGGTTCCCATGAGCAATGTCATCAGGGTCCATGCGTCGTCGGGCACCACGGGAAAACCGACGGTCGTGGGATACACCAAGAGGGACATCGAGACCTGGGCGGAACTCATGGCACGATCCTTCACAGCGGCGGGACTCACGAAGAACGACATCATCCACAATGCCTATGGGTACGGACTCTTTACCGGAGGCCTCGGTGCCCACTACGGTGCCGAGAAACTCGGTGCGAGTGTAATCCCCATGTCAGGAGGCAGCACCAAGAAACAGATCCTGATTCTGCAGGATTTCGGCCCCACCGCCATCTGCTGTACCCCTTCCTATGCACTCTTCCTCGCGGAGACAGGCCAGGAGATGGGGATTGACATGACCTCTCTGCGTCTCAGGGTCGGAATCCTGGGAGCCGAGCCATGGAGTGAGCGGATGCGTCAGGAGATCGAGAAAAAGCTCAACATCATGGCTCTCGATATCTACGGCTTGTCGGAAGTGATCGGTCCCGGAGTCGCCATGGAGTGTGTGGAGGGACGCCACGGGCTCCATGTCTTCGAAGACAACTTTGTTGCAGAGATCATCGATTCTGCAACCGGAGAAGTCCAACCCTACGGAAAACCCGGTGAACTTGTCTTCACCACCCTTACCAAAGAAGCCTTCCCTCTGATCAGGTACCGCACCAGTGATATCACCCGCCTCATACCCGATGCGTGCAGATGCGGAAGGACCTTCGTCAGGATGGAGCGCGTCTCTGGTCGCAGTGACGATATGCTCATCATCAGGGGGGTAAATGTTTTTCCCTCCCAGATCGAGAGCGTGCTCATGGAGATCGAAGGACTCGAGCCGCACTATCTGCTCATCGTGGAACGGGAGGGTTCTCTGGACACCCTTGAAATCCAGGTGGAGTTGAGCGAACAGGTCTTCTCCGATGAGATTCGTGGACTCCAGAGCCTCGAGAAGCGTATTACCAAGGACGTGAAGGATTATCTTGGAATATCTGCAAAAGTCAAACTGGTCGAACCCAAGAGCCTGCAGAGGTTTGAAGGTAAAGCTCAGCGTGTCATAGACAGGAGAGAACTGTAGGAGGTTTCTCATGAAGGTTGAGCAGATTTCAATTTTTCTGGAGAACAAGCCCGGTGGTCTTAACAGCGTGACACGGGTGCTCAGGGACGCCTCGATCAACATTCGGGCGCTCTCCCTCGCAGACACCTCGGACTTCGGGATTCTGAGGCTTATCGTGGATGACGTGGCAAAGGCGAAAAAGGTGCTCAATGAAAACGGATTCGCCGTGGGAAAGACCCATGTGATCGCCGTGGAGGTCCCGGACAAGCCCGGAGGGCTCCACAGCATTCTTGAACTGCTTTCCTCGGAGAATATCAACGTGGAGTACATGTATGCCTTTGTGGAACGAAGTGGAGAGAATGCCGTGATCATCTTTCGCTTCGATGCCATAGAAGCTGCCATAGAGCTTCTGATCAAGGGGGGGTTCACGGTGCTCCCCGGGGAGAAGGTCTACGGGATCTAGTTCCTGGTCTCTTTTTCGGACAGGGAACGGGGTCCAGGATCCGGGAGGACACTGTCTCACCCGGGCATGGATGAATGTTGTTCATGGGGGCATGCAGGAACGCATCTCCGAGATCGTGGAGGATTCGGCGCGTTGGCAAGAATAATCACACAATCCATTGAAGACACGCAGGGCAGGGAGGCTGGTATTTCCATTGCTGCCAGGATCTTCCTTGTGGCAGGGTTCGCCGGTATCCCCGTAGGGGCTGTACTCACCATCGCAAGTGCTCGGTTCACCTGGCTTGTCCTCGGCGTAGGATGCATGCTCATGGGGGTGTCGCTCTACCTCATTCTCATATCCCTTGCCGAGATCATAAGGCTCCTCAAGAAGCTGTGCGGATTCCCCTACAGCGGAGTCATCTCGGGAACCGGAACAGGCACCATAGCCATCTGCTCCGAGTGCTCTTCCCTGGTGTGGAGGAACAGCACAACCTGCAGCAGCTGCGGAGCGGACCTGGACGCGGGCGAGGGTGAGACGTCACTGCAGGAAGAGCCTCGAGATCAAGACGTCATTTCGGGTGAAGAGCAGGTGACTGTCCGAGAGGGGCAAGACGAGGAACAGGAACAAGGAGGTTCCTTGAAGAGAGGGGAACCCTGATTCAGGGGACATGATAGCGGAAAGAATGAACAGGTTGATCACAAGGAGGAATCGATGAAGAGATTGACAGGAGTAAGTATCGTGCTTGCGTGCTGCCTGCTGGTGTGTGTTTCGTGCGGCAAGACGCCAGAAGACAAGGTGGAACTCGCCCGGGAAGACGTGAAGAAGACCCCGGTCATCGAGCTTTCGTACAGTATCTTTTTCCCGCCCAGCCATGCCCAGTGCAAAGCCGGAGAGTCGTGGGCTCGCGAGATAGAGAAACGGACCGAGGGGGCGGTGAAGATCAACGTGTATCCCGGCGGCACGCTGACCGCTGCGGATGCCTGCTTTGACGGTGTGTTCAGGGGGATATCCGATATCGGCATGTCCTGCTTTGCCTATACCAGAGGAAAGTTTCCGGTGATGGAGGCAGTAGACCTGCCCCTTGGCTATGCAAGCGGGAAGGTTGCGACTCGTGTGGCCAACGAATTCTACGCCCAGACGAAACCCCAGGAGCTTGAGGATGTCCAGGTGCTCTATATCCATGCCCATGGTCCAGGACTGCTCCACACCCAGAAACCCGTCGAGAACCTCGACCAGCTCAGTGGTATGAAGATCCGCTCCACTGGTTTGAGTGCAAAGGTCGTTCAGGCACTCGGCGGTGTTCCCGTGGCCATGCCCCAGGGAAACACCTACGAGGCGCTCCAGAAGGGTGTGGTGGAGGGAACCTTCGCACCTATCGAAACACTGAAGGGATGGAAGCAGGCCGAGGTGATAAAACATACCACCGACTGTCACATGATCGGCTACACCACGGCCATGTTCGTGGTGATGAGCAAGGCCAAGTGGGAGGGGCTTCCCAAGGATATTCAGCAGATTTTCGCGCAGGTGAGCAGCGAGTGGATCGATGTCCACGGTGATATCTGGGACGAGGCGGACGAAGAGGGACGAGCCTTTACCACTGAACTCGGAAACTCGATCGTGACCCTGAGCGAAGAAGAGGGCAGGAACTGGGAGGCTGCAGTCAAGAGCGTGATCGATGAATACATCGAAACAGCCAAGGAACGGGGGGTCGATGGCGAGAAGAATGTGGCCCTCCTGAAGGAACTCATTGCTCGTTACGGACAGGAATAGCTCGGGCTGATACACCTGGAACAGGGGGGTGATGCATGTCAGCTGAGTCCGGCTGCATCGCGCCCGCACGGCATCGGGACGGATCATGCTATCGTTTATACGCGTAGAGAAGTGGACGGCGCTCGTATCCGAGTGGGTGAACTGGGTCGCTGCGGCTGCCGTTGTCTTCATGATGCTGCTCATCACGGCTGACGTGACGCTGCGGTACTTCTTCAACAGCCCGCTGCGGGGCACCTACGAGGTCGTGGGACTTGTGGGATCAGTGGTGGTGGCCTTTGCGCTGCCCTATACCACTGTGTGCAGGGGCCATATCGCCGTTGATTTTCTGGCACAGCGACTCCCCTGGATTGCCCGGGTGATTCTCAATATCGTCAACACGCTTGCCGCCCTGATTCTGTTTTCCTTTGCCTCATGGGAGTGCGGACAGTACGCACAGAGCCTCAAGGCAAGCGGTGAAGTTTCTGCAACCCTGCAGATGCCCACATATCCCTTTATATACGGCGTAGCCATCGGGTTCGCCATGCTCTGCGTGGTCCTGGTCATCGAACTCATCAGGCAGTTCAGGGGGGCAGAAATAGAATGAGCCCCACACTGGTCGGCATCATCGGCATCATCGCACTGTTCACCCTGATTTTTTTCAGGATGCCGGTGGGCTTCCTCATGGCACTGATCGGGTTTGTCGGATTCGGATACATCGTGAATTTCGATGCAGCCCTCAACCTCCTGGCAAAGGATTTTGTTTCCGTCTTCGGCTCCTATAGCCTCACGGTGATCCCGCTGTTCGTGTTCATGGGGCAGCTGGCCTTTCATTCCGGGATCAGCTCACGACTCTTCGATGCCGCCTACAAGTTCATCGGTCATCGCCCCGGCGGGCTCGCCATTGCAACCATTGGTGCCTGCGCAGGGTTCTCAGCCATCTGTGGCTCCACCAACGCAACCGCGGCCACCATGGCGGCAGCCACGCTGCCAGAGATGAAACGGTACAATTACAAACCCGAGCTCGCCACAGGGGTCGTTGCGGCCGGAGGGAGCCTGGGAATCCTCATCCCGCCGAGCGTCATCTTCATCGTGTACGGCATCATGACCGGCCAGTCCATCGGGAAGCTCTTCCTCGCAGGGGTGTTTCCGGGAATTCTCCTGACGGTACTTTTCATCATGAGTATCGTTATCTGGACGAGACTGAGGCCTGACCTGGGACCACCAGGACCCCGGGCGACCCTGAAGGAAAAGATCGCTTCGCTCTCGGGCCTGGTTGAAATGATCATCATCTTTGTCCTGGTCATGGGGGGATTGTTCGGCGGAATGTTCACCCCGACGGAGGCTGGTGCCATCGGGGCATTCACGACCCTGGTCGTGGCCATCGCCAAGAAACATCTCACCTGGGATGGGTTTGTCGGTGCGTTGTTCGAAACCACCAGGATCAGCTGCATGATCCTGATCATCGTTGCGGGTGCAACAGTCTTCGGCCACTTCCTTGCCATCTCCCGCATTCCCTACGACATCGCGAACTGGATTTCCTCCTTTCAGCTGCCCCCGGCAGTCATCATGGGCTTCATCATCGCGGTGTACTTTGTCGGGGGGTGCTTCATCGACTCGCTGGCACTCATCATGCTCACGATCCCCATTTTCTATCCCGTGGTTCTGGAATTCGGGTATGATCCCATCTGGTTCGGTGTCATCATTGTGCTCATCACCCAGATCGGTGTCATCACGCCACCGGTGGGAGTGAATGTCTATGTGGTCAGTGGCGTTGCCCGTGACGTGCCGCTTACGGTCATTTTCAAGGGTGTCATCCCCATGCTGATTGCACTGATCATCACCACCTTTCTCCTCATCCCGTTCCCCCAGATCGCCCTGTTCCTCCCTGGCCTCATGAGGTAACGAACATCGCTTCCCATTCTCTCGGGAAGCCAGCCCATGCTGCACAGACACAGACTGCAGGGGATTGCGCGGCTCGAAGAACACGTCGGGAGTTTTCAGCACGTTTCGTAGCCCAGGTGCATGAACAGCACACGGGATCGCCAGGGAGCAGGCGCCCTGTTTCGTGAGGAAGCAGTCAGTATTTCATGTAGTGGAAGGGCTCGATGGATGCCAGGGCTTCAGGGCTCAGGGTTTTGAATTTGTGCTCTCGAAGGGTTTTCTGGGCAGCCTCGAGATCGGACACATCCACCACAAAGACTGCAGTCTTGTTGCTTTCCAGGACAAAACCATAGGCGTTTTCTATGTTTATGTTCTGCTCTGCGAGGAGGGCGACGAGCTTGTCCATGCCACCCGGCTTGTCGTCGATGATGACCGCAAGGACCTCTTTGAGGCTGACCGGCACACCCTCGCTGGAAAGCACCTTGCGGGCAAGCTTGGGATCGTCCACCAGGATGTTGAAGAATCCCTTGTCCCCATAGGAGGAGATGGTGATGGCCCGTATGTTGATCTTCTCTCGGGAAAGGATGCGGGAGACTTCCGAGAGTTTTCCCGGCCTGTTCTCCGTGGGTATGGTGAGCTGGTATGCGATCATGGATTCGCCCCTCCTGTACAAAGGGATATCGTTCCTCCACCGCGACGACGGGTTCGTGTGTGCGGCATCGATAGAGCTGTCCCGTATTTCAATATGGATTGCGCCACGTGTCAAGATCTATCTCGGTAAAGGCCTCTACGAACTGAGACCACCCCGAGATGGAACAGCCCTGCTGGTTCAGGAGCCCGCTTCCCGTCTCATGGGCGTGTCTTTTCAGGAAGATCCAGATCCTGCCAGGAGCGGTGTCCTCCACTGGCGGAGATGAAGCACCTGTCATTGACCCACTCTTCCCAGGTGCTCTTGTCTCTCCTGGCGAGTTCCGGTGGCGTCCCGTCAGCGGAAAAGCCATGCATCCCGCCATTGTAGTTGTATGCAACCGCAGCGATTCCCGAGCCCGGTATGAGGTACTCCGTCATCCGATCGGGAAATCCCCAGGGCAGCGAATCACGGACGATGATCAGACAATCAGAAAGGTTTCCCCGGGTATATCCCACTGCATCGACATATCCGCCGAACACGCGCTGGCCGATGACCGGGTTGTGGGGATACAGCAGCGTGGTGTCACCGGAGACGTTGATGAGGTGGATATTGTTCTGATCGTCTTTGGCGTAGTAGAGAAAGCGGGTGTAGTGTTCGAGGGTAATTGGTGAATCGTCTTCGGGGGATTCCGGTGTGGGAATGTAGCCGGTTTCCCGGATAATGACGCACTCGATTCCCAGGTACGAGTAGTTCTGGCTGAAGACCTGTCTCAGGGTGTACCCACGGAAATCTCCGTAGCCATAGCCGATGAAGGCAAAATCCACGGTTCTCGCATACTCGCTGAAATAGCGATTTTTGTGGAGTTCTGTGCTGTCATCCGTGAAGACGGCGCCATTGAAGACGACCTCTTCACCTGAGGCTCTCACACCGGGTGCCAAGACAATGATCACGGCGGCAAGTGCGCAGAGGACAAGCCTTCTGGGTGTCTCCATACACAGATACCATACCCCTGCACCCGGAGTAATGCAAACAAAACTTCATGAGTATCAAGGGATTGACTGTTGTGAACCCCTCTTCGAGTGAACACCCCTGGGGGCGAAGGAACGTGGAACGTGCCTGCAGGGTACGATCCTGATGAATTCCGCTTCTTCCGGGGAGTGGGCACAGATCGCCGTGAAGGGCGCACCTGCGCTTGTGACCCGATGCCTCATGGTGCAGACCCCGACAAGTCCTTGCTCTGGGGGAAATTTCGCTCAATTCGGATCATTGACAATTCTTCATTCTCTGGGATAGAGTCGGTAGTCTTGAAAAACCAAGGAGGAAGGCATGGATTACAAGGAGACATTGTGTCTGCCGAGCACCGAATTTCCCATGAAGGCCAAACTCGTTGAAAAAGAGCCGGAGATGCTTGAGCGCTGGAAAAACTCGAACCTCTACGAGAAGATACTCGAACACTCACGAGGCAGGGAGAAGTTTATCCTCCATGACGGCCCTCCGTATGCGAATGGACACATCCACCTGGGTACTGCGCTCAATAAGGTGCTCAAAGA
>Ga0209614_1000888_pt1 | contig 24687 bp, 21 predicted proteins | sample BlaSprsedimmetaG_FD_185484 | JGI IMG/M metagenome (GOLD analysis project Ga0209614, IMG submission 185484) | Hot spring sediment bacterial and archeal communities from California, USA to study Microbial Dark Matter (Phase II) - Blank Spring... ... | reverse complement strand
CTGTTCTGCTTCTGTTTGTATTGTTGTCATACCGGTATTTATGCCACATTTCTTTATTTGCGCGACTGTAACACGCGCTTGCATTCATTGTGTTTTTCGAATATTAAAATAACATGACATTGTCAAAATAGTCTGGAGACCCAAGCCGTGACGGCGAAAACCTTGAGCGAGTTGTTGGGTTTGCCCGGAATGAGAGTTATTCGATTTGCCATTGAGGAGGAAAACAAGGAGCAATACCTGCACCTGTTCTGTGAACATGACAATAACGTAGCCATATGCCCGCGTTGCTTGCAAGCGACAACCCAAGTTCACGAGGTGAAGGAGCGCTGTGTCCGGCACCTGGACATCTGGGGGATGAAGACCTTGGTGCATTTTCCGCAAAGGCGTTTCGAGTGTGTGGTGTGCGAACAGCCCTTTACCGAGAATCTGGAGTGGATTGAGGCCAAGAGACGGCAGACACACGCCTTCGAGATACATATCTATGAGTGTGTGAAGCGCAAGATGCCGCGCAAGCAAGTGGCCGTTCAAGAAGGGCTGCACGAAGCGACCGTGCTGGAGATTTTCAAGCGCCAGGCGCAGCGCACGGTGCGCCAAGTCGAGCGGGGATTGGTCAACCTTCTGGGGGTGGATGAAATAGCGGTGCGGAAGGGGCACAAGCAATACGCGCTGGTGCTTTCTGATCTGAGACGCCGCAGAGTGATTGCGGTGCTGCCGAATCGCCTCAAGAAGACATTTGAGGCATGGTTGGGCCAACTGACAGAAGCAGAACGGCGTGCCATTAAGGTCGTATCGATGGATATGTGGGAAGCGTATCGCCAGGCGGTGCGCAAGCTGTTGCCCCATGCCCAGATCGTGGCCGATCGCTTCCATGTGATGAAACAACTCAATCATCAAATCGATCTGATTCGGCGCAGTATGCAGCGCAAGGCGCGACAAGACGGAGATGACGCCTTGTACCAGGCCCTGAAGGGCAGCCGCTGGGCATTGTTGAAGCGCAGAAGCGAACTCAATGCCGAACAAGAAGCCCAATTGCGCACCATCTTGGCTGTGGCGGACGAGTTGCGGGTCATCTACCTGTTGCGAGAAGAGTTCCGCACCATTTGCGACAAGATCACGGACCGCGCACAAGCACAACGCTTCTTGTCCGCTTGGACCTGGAAGGCAGTCGGCACGCGCAGCCGCTATTTGACTAGCTTTGTCAAGACACTGCGAAACTGGTGGCATGAATTCCTCAACTACTTTGATGATCGAGTGACCCAAGGATTTGTTGAAGGCATCAATCGCGCCATTCGTGGCATCATCAACCGCGCTTTTGGTTACCGGAACTTTGATAACTTCCGTCTACAGGTTCTTGTGGAGTGTGGCGGTGGCTGACTTTACCCCACAAATCTGCGTAGAACCTCCTATGTATTTTCGCTGTAAACCATTTTTTCTTGCCCTTTCAAAAAACCTGTGCTATACTCAAAAAGTGTTGTTACTGTCAAACAACGAAAGGAGTTCCTATGCCATCCGCAACCAGTCCCCTTGAGTTAGCATTACAGGTCGTGATACGGCAGCATATGGATGCTATCGTCTATACCGCGGAAAAAGATGCGGCTCTGCTTGAAGGGTCGGGCATGGAAAAAAGCCAGATCCGTAACGCCCTCAATGTCGCAGAAGAAAGCCGCAGCCTGGCTGTGGTCGCCAATTTCATTCGCTATCAACTGGGGCGCACCCAGACCGGTCCCGCCTGGCGACACAATGGATTTGGCCTGCGCGTCATTGAACGGATCGAGTCGGCTCAAGGGATTGTCGCGCTACAAACAGAGGCCGCACTTGCGCAGGTCCGGAAGCGTGTTGGAGATGTCCCACCGGAAGCTGCCGACGTTTTACGGTATGACTTGATGCGCTATTACCTGGGCTATCTGAATCGGGCTTTTTACTATGGCCGTGAGACCAAAAAATGGAACGACTTGCGCCATACAGAAAAGGGGGCGTGAGATGTTCGACACGTTGCAGAGCCGTTTGACGATTACGGGCTACCTGGCGGCAGATAGCGCATTGCGGATCGGTACAGGGCGCGTCTCCGCTCTCACCGGCACAGAGTTGCCCGTCATCCGCGACGCTCACGGTTATCCGTTCATCCCTGGCAGCAGTCTCAAAGGCGCACTGCGCAGTTATCTGGAGAGCCTGGTGCGCGGTCAAGTATCTCCTGGCGCTGAGGATATGAACCGTTTCGCCTGTGATCCCACCGGCAGTGAATGTCTAGACGCAGATCAGAGGCAAGTCCTCAAGAACAAATACCAAAACGATGATGCGGGATTAGCTGAAGCGATAACGGAAAAGTCCTGTTTGATTTGCCAGACGTTCGGTTCTCCCTGGCTGGCCTCGCTCGTGCGGGTGCGTGATCTGCCTGTCGTGGCCGGTGAGTGGTTCGATCAGTTCGATGTGCGCGATGGCGTCGCGATTGACCGGGACAAGGGCACAGTGGCGGTAGGGCCTTACGATTACGAGGTGGTTCCGGCCGGTACCCGTTTCGCGCTTTATATCACTGCCGATAATCTTTCAGACTGGCAGCGCGGGCTGTTATGGCTAGGCTTGCGGGCGCTTGAGCGCGGCGATGTGGCTCTGGGCGGCTTCACCAGTCGCGGTCTGGGATGGATCAGAGTGGTTGAATCCCAGGCGCATCTTGTTGACGGTGCAACAGCCTTGATGGATATGCTCGGTGGAGCAGTGGCAGGAGAAAAAGTTGACGATGAGCGCGCCAAATCCTGGGTAGCCGCTTTCCGCGCCAAACTGAATGGGAAAGGAGCACACCATGCATAAGCAACTGTTGAACGAAGCGATCCTCGATTTCACCATCATACCCGTGGGGCCGATCCTGGTCAAAGCGGGCGATACCGGCGCCGACCCCACCCGGCCGGATATGGAGTTCGTGCGCACCTGGCGCAATGCCAAAGAAGTCGCCTACCTGCCCGGCCCCAGCCTCAAGGGCGTCATCCGTAGCCACTGCGAGCGAATCGCCCGCACAATGGGTGAAGGCCGCAGTTGTAATCCGGTCGTCAAAGAGGCATCATGCGTGGGGAAAAACGGCCTCAAGCAAGAGGATGATGGCCCGCACGTTCATTCGCGTTCCTGCTTCATCTGCCAGATGTTCGGCAACACGGTGCTGGCCGGGCGGGTGCGCACCGCCGATGCCTACCCGGTCAATCCAGACGATATTCGCACCGAAGAACGCAACGGTGTGGCCATTGACCGCGTCTTTGGGTCAGTAGCCGTGGGGCCTTTCCAGATGGAAGTGGTCACAGCAGGTGAATTCCAGACCAAGATTGCGATCCGCAACTTTACCATTGCCCAACTGGGCTTGCTGGCGTTGGCGCTGCGCGATCTCCAACTGGGCCGGGTGGGCGTTGGCTTTGGCAAGAGCCGGGGCCTGGGCCACGTGACGCTGGAATGGCGCGCGCTGACGGTGCGTTATACCCGCCCCCCGCAGGATAAACGCCGGCTGGATGGTGTAGCTTACCTGCTGGACGCGGAAGCTAAAACTTACGGCTACCTCCTTGATAAGCCCAACGGCCCTTACAAGTTTCCGCTCAAATTCGGGTACGATGCGGCGGCGCAAGATGTGAGCAGCCCATTGCCCGGTCTGGACCTGAACGAGAACGACTGGGGTGAATGGGAACTGGCGGCGACAGGTAAGCAAGTTGAGGATGTGTGGAAGAGCTGTATCCCAGCCTGGAAGACGGCCATCCGGAAAGAAAGGGGTGTGGTGTGATGGCAGCGCATTATGGCCATGCTGATCTGAAAGACAAACCTTATTTCTATACACCCTTGCCGTCGGCATTCCACAAGACTATACCTGCCAGTCATGCAGTTTATCAAACCGATAAGATAAGCGGTGAAATTGCTGGTACGATTGTCGCGCGTAGCCCTATTCATGTGGCTAGTGGATTGATTGTCTCCTGGGCAGATTTATCACGGCACGGAGATATAGATTCTGAAATTCGGACGGCGCTCGTTGCTGCGCATTTTCGTGTAAACAATCAACGTACAATTCCTGCTAGTAGCCTTAAAGGCATGTTTCGCAGCACCGTCGAAGCTATCTCATACTCATGCCCGGAGTTCAAGATCACGCACAAAACTACTACGCGCAATCCACATGATGATATTGTAGCTGAACATCTTCGGTGTCAGATAGATGCAACTAAGGGCCTATCAAAGAATCAGATTTGCCCAGCCTGTCGTATCTTTGGGGGACTTGGAAGCGGAGATGGCAAAGGCGGATACCTGGGTAATGTGGTTTTTGCTGACGCCGTACAAAAAACCGGTGCAGGAGATATCTTCAAACGTATGCCGTTTTATAGCCCCCAGCCATCTTACAGTCAGGCCCCGCCAAGAAAACGCACGGGCTACAAACTATACTTCCACGATTCTGGTAAAACAAGACCGCTTGGTCGCAAATTCTATAAGATTGGTAAGCCGCAGCCCAAGAGCGCGGGAAGATATGAGCCAGTTGAAGTTTGTACCGAGGGGTCTACCTTTGAATTTCATATTCAGTTCACCAACCTTACAGATGGTGAACTAGGACTGCTCCTGATGGCTTGCGGTCATTCAGCGCCAAAGACTTTCGCGCTCAAGCTAGGTGGTGGAAAACCTGTTTCATTGGGTACCTTCCAGGTCAATGTAACGACTTTGACACGGTTCAATCTTCAAACTGCCTGGGATACGTATGAAATTGAGAAGGCATTGATTGATGACCTGGCACAGATTGACGAATATGTACAGGCCGCGCATGATGAGAAGTTATTATACAAGGATGGTTGGGATAAGTTGACACGGATTTGGCGCTATCCACCGCAAGATTTTTGTCCTGGTGGCGCTGACCAGAGTTACTGATGGAGCGGTCGCAATGAGCATTTCAGAAGAGCGCACAATCGAACTGGCCGATGAATTGGCATGGCATCTTTTCGAGGCTGAGTGTGATGCCGGTGAACTCAAGAAATCCCTCGACTACTACCGCACAAGTGGGAATCGCATCCAGTTTTTCCAGATGGTGAGTATTCGAAGTCGGGAATCAGAGCTATTTCAGCGTAGCAACAAAACCCGACTCTATTATCGGAAGATAGATCAGAAGATCCGAAATGTGCTTGGGCTACCAGGAATGGAATTCAGTGATGATCTGCGTGTTCTCGGCTGGGCTTTCCGCTTGATGCAGTATTACGATGAGATGAAACCAACACATCCTGTGACGCGGCAATCCAGCCAAGCAATACAAAAACCGATTACGCAAGATCGACCTGCTAAATCCCAGAACCGCCGCACCGGTATTGTTAAGTGGTTCGATGGCGAGAGAAAAGGTTATGGCTATATCAAGCCAAATGATGGCGGCAATGATGTTTTCGTCCACATCTCGCAAACGCCGGGACGACGGGGTTTGCAGGAAAAACAACGCGTTAGTTTTGTTATGGGCAAAGGGCCACAAGGACGCGAGCAAGCCCAGGACGTGCAGGCAGAATGAGAGAGGAGGCAAAGATGACAACAACCGAACGTTACGCCCTGTTGGCCGCCGATACCGACCGCACTCAGGATTACGTCTTTGAGTCCGCCCGCCTGCCGGAGATTCGCGGGGCCAGCGCCATTCTGACAGACCTTAATGAGCAATGCGCCACAGCTTGTATTGAGGAACTGGATGACACAGCCGAAAAAATCTATGCCGCCGGAGGCGGGCTATTGTATCTAGTGGACGCCGACAAGGCTCCCGCGATCCAACAGGCGTTGGAGGCGCTGTACCCACAGAAAACCGGCGTGTCCACCATCAGCTGTGTTTACCGGGTGCTGCCCGGCCCAGCCGACGAGGGCGTCCCGCAAGCACAGGCAGAGGTTCAGGCGCTTTCTGATTTCGAGCAACAACGCTGGGAACACGCCGACAAGGATTTAGATTGCTTCGGCGCGTGGGTGCGGCTGCTAGGCCTCGACCTGCGGCGGCGCAAGCAGGAGAAACCATACGCGCCTTTTGTTGAGGCCCTGCCGTATGCCCGGCGCTGCCAATCTTGCCGTATCCGACCAGCAACCGGCGTTTTCCCTCACTACGAAGAACCCATGGCCCTTTGCCTCGAATGTCGGCAGAAAAATCAAAGCAGCGGAAAAGCCCCCTGGCGCGACGAGTTTGACCGAAGATTGCGGCAATATCACCCCCAATTGGCAGAAAAATACTTCGCCAAAGCAAAACAGGGGGCAATACCGCTCGATATCAGCGTGATTGCCGCAGCTTGTAATCCCCGCAACCGGAATAAAAGTGGTTATGTAGCCTTCATTTATGCCGATGGCGACGGGGTTGGTTCGTTCGTAGAAGGTTGCCGTACCCGCGATGAATATCAGGGAATGAGCCGGGGGTTGCGAGATGCTGCCTGGTACGCTGTGACCTATGCCCTGGCCAGCAATCTGGTTATCCAACCCCTGGATAACCCAATGTCTGCTGATGAGACAGCGGAACAGCGGCAACGCCTTACCCAGCCTTTCGAGATCATCACCGTGGGCGGCGACGACGTGATGCTCATCGTTCCGGCGCACGTAGCTCTCAAAGCAGCGCGGGATTTGGCCGTCAAATTCACCGAATACCTGAAGGCGCGAGGCATCGAGGGGCAAGAGCGTCCTCTGACGCTTTCCGCCGGCGTGGTGATTGCGCCACAGCATATGCCGGTGCGCTTGATGCGCGATTTTGCCCGCGAGTTGCTAAAAAAGGGCGCCAAACCGCGCGCTAAAGAGACCGAGTTCGCCGCAGTGGATTTCCAGATTTTCACTTCCGCCGCCGTCTACGGAAATGACATTATGGATATGCGTCAGCGCGCCCCTTACAGCTTGCGCACCTCCGATGATCCAGATGAAAAGCCGCTGCGCCTTTACCGGCGTCCATATACGATCCCCGAATTGAACAGACTGCTGATCGCGCTAGACGCACTGAATGACGCCGATTTTCCTACGTCGCAACTTTACCCGTTGGCCGGGGCATTAGAACGCGGTCGCCGTCGAGCTACGCTATTCTACCTGTACCAACGCAGCCGCCTCAAGAACAAGGCGCACCGGGCCGCGCTGGACAAAGTTGAAGCCATCGTCGTGGTCAAGGAAAAGCGAGACCCTTTGCCGTGGCACAAGGCAGACCCCGAAGCGTCTTATTCGTTCAGTACCACGCTGCGTGACGTGGCCGAGCTGTACGATTTTGTTGAGTTCAGGGAGGAGGTGACAGCGTGACTATGACGACAGAGCTACCCGTCGTACTACGTACACCGATGCAGATGAAGCTCTCCGTAACGTTCGAAACGCCGGTCAACATTGGCGGCTACGGCGCACCGACGTTTGTAGATCGTCCCTTTCGCCGAGACCGGGATGGGTGGCCCTTTATACCGGCCTCGTCACTTAAAGGACGGTTACGTCATGAGTGTGAGCGGCTGGCCCGCGCGCTCGGGTACGCAGTTTGTGCAGGACCAAACCCAACCCGGATGTGCCGGGGTGAAGCGCAAAAGGTCTGCCCCGTATGCCAGATTTGGGGCTCCCCCTGGATAGCGGGAAACGTCTATCCGACAGATCTGACGCTCGAACGTCCGCCAGAACTGGGCGACACGGTCCCGCCATCGGCAATACGCTATAATGTCAGCATCTCGCGCCGGCGCCGGGTAGCAGAAGATGCGCATCTCTTTACCACCGAACTCTTTTTGCCAGGGATTCCACTGACCTTTTCGGGCGTTTGGGAAGCCAGCCTTAGCTTACAGGAATTGGTATTGGTCGAAGCAGGACTGGGCGCGATTACCGCATTGGGACGCGCCAAGACCGGTGGCCTGGGATGGTGCGCCATCAACACGCAAACCACAATACAGCGCAATGGAACGTGGGTTCCGGTTGCCGAAGACGACCGCGCGCGGGGGAGGGTTGCATGGCAAAGATAGACATACCCTTCGAGATCGAGATCAGGTCAGCCCTCCATATCGGGCAGTCTCCCCTGGGTGTGGGTGAATATATGTTCACTCAGCGGCATATCCCCGGTTCAGTGCTGCAAGGCGCGTTAGCTGAAGTATTCATTCACCAATATGGATACAAACCCGGACCGGGAAGCGCCTTCAACCGGTTCTTCGAGGGGGCAGAGGCCATACGCTTCGAACCGGCCTACCCGACGGTCGCGTTGAAATGGGGCTATCCTTTTCCATTGACCGCCCGGCAGTGTAAGGCCTATGGTGGATTTCCTAAACCCGATACTTCACAGGAAGAACGAAAACGCCGCCACGGCGTCTTCGACATTTTGACAAGCCAAGTCGTCTTTGAAGAACAACTGACATCAGGTTGCATCCCTTTCATCGAAAAACCGCTATGCCCGCATTGCTGGGGAGGCGTGGAGCCGGCATCAGGCGTTTATACCTGGGATGAGGAGGAAGAGCGCCCCGGCGTCGCCAGCGACGTGCGCCTGGCGCGCCACACGCACACGGCCATCAATCGTGCGCGAAGCGTGGCGGAAGACAGGATGTTGTTCACTATCGAGACAATGGAACCTGGCACACTACTAAGAGGACGGGTGTGGGTGGAACCCGACCAGGCTGAACCAGTGCGCGCGGCGCTAAGCGCGATCAAGCGCCTGGGACGTGGTATCACCCGTGGGCGAGGGCAAGTCATCGTGGAACCTTTACCGCAGCAGTCCGCCAATAGTATGTTGGCGCGGCTACAATCGTTGAACATGATTATTCAGGCTGAACGGATGATGTACGCGCGTCTCACCGGAAAGAACGCACTGCCGTCAGACGGCATTTACTTCACGTTGGATTTGCTCTCACCGGCAATATTCAAGGATGGCGTCGCTGCAACCCTGGAACCGGAGAACTTGAACCTTTCATTCGAGGTTAATCTGGTACGCCGTTTTACTGCTCCGGAGGTGGTAGGCGGTTGGTGGCGCGCGGCCCGGCTGCCGCACCCCACCGCGTTGGCGGTCAAAACGGGCAGCGTTTTTCTATACAAGGCGCCGGCCGATGTCGATCGAGAAGAGCTTAGCAAAGCTCTGGAAGACCTACAAGCCACAGGCATCGGGCGACTGCGCGAGCGGGGCTATGGAGCCGTGTTGCCCTGCGCGCCATTTCACCTGTGGACGGCAGAGAAGGAGGCGGCGCGATGAGCGATTGGCACTACACACTGGCGCTACGACAGGAACTGGAACGTTCCGAAGATACCATCACCGGTTGGATCCTGGAAGATTTGAACCTGTTCAAGATGGAACTTCCATTGGGTGCGGGGCCAGAGCAAAAGGAAGCCGAGTTGCTGCCTCACCAATTCACGCAGTTGGCCGCGGCGGCCGAGGAGACCGAGTCGACGCCGGCATTGATCAACTATTTGCGTTACCAAATCGCGCGCTCGAAAGCGGGCCAGGGCTGGCGCTTCGCTGATGTGGGAGTGCAGATCATTGCAGAACTAGAGGGCAACATCCGCAGGAACGCCCACACTGCCGCCGGGCAGGCGGTAGAACGGGTGCGTGGCAAAACGGCGGAGGCGACAGAGGAGGAAAAACGGCAAGCGTGGATTACGTTGAGCCGGCTATTCCTGGCTGCGCTGCGCCGCGCCTTTATCTGGCGCCGCAACGAGTATGAAAGGGAGGTGGGAGCGCAATGAACAACAAACCGGTACGTTTTCACACGCTGGTCCGGCAGGTGCGTCTGCACGGCGAACTCGTGGCTCTTACACCGCTACGGATCGGCGCGGGCCGCTCTTATGATGCCCTCGGCGACGACCTACCGGTCGTGAAAGATACACTCGATCGCCCGGTAATCCCCGGCAGCAGCCTCAAAGGCGCACTGCGGGCGTATGCCGAGTCGTTGCTGCGAACATTGCAACCGATGGTGCAGTCGAATGGAAAACAGCGACTCAGTTGTGCCCCACTGACGAAGCCTTGCCTTTCTAACGACCAGGTAAAAGCCCTCAAGCAGGAGAAAGATGCCGATGACAAACTGTCGGAGAAAAGTTGTTGGGCCTGCCGGTTGTTTGGCGCGCCGTGGTTAGCTTCAAAGATGTTGGTCAGGGATCTGCCGGTGCGGGAGCCGACCTGGCTAAAGGAATTCGGCCATCGTGATGGCGTGAGCATCGATCGTGATGCAAGAACGGCGCAAAACCAAAAACGGTATACTTTTGAATTGGTACCGGAGGGGACGGTTTTCGACTTTAGCTTGATAGTGGATGGCGCGAGTGACGCCGAGTTGGGTTTGTTTCTTTTGACGCTGGAAGGCATCCGCCACGGATACATTCTGCTAGGCGGAGCGCGCTCGCGTGGACTAGGAGATGTGGCGCTGAATGTGGCATGGGACGCCGTGCAGGAAATCACGCCGGACAATGCACTGGAAGCGTTGGGCAATCGGGCTATAGGCAGGGATGCAACGACGACTCTATGGTCAGCCGCGCAACGCGAAGCGTGGATGCTGGCTTTTCTTCGCGCCATTGACTTGCCCGAGACCATGATCGAACGCTGGCAAACGGCGCGGAATCGCCAGCAGGAGGAATCAAGCCATGACTGACCGGTATGGTGTTATCTATACGCATAAGGACATAACATTGGATGCCCTACAGAAGCTGCTGTGCTCTGAGTTAAAGTGGGCCTACGTTTCACGCCTGGACGAGGCGCGTATGCTCCCCTGCGCAACCGACTTGCCAGAACTTTGGCCGTGCGGCCGCGCCTTTGGCCCCAAACAAGAAGTACGCTGGCAGCAAACCGGCGAGCATTATCATGTGGATGTGTTAACCGAGACCCCTAACGGGTTTTCCGCCGACGATGGCTGGATGCGCGCGGCAAATATGATAGATGGCATAAACGAGCGCGAGATTTTGCTGTGGGGTGAATTGGGAGAACATTCGGATTCACCTGAAGTGTGGATCGAAATGCGCATCCCGCGACCCCTCTATTATCCGGTTGACGATCTGCAGCGTGCGCTACTGCGGGTCGTCGTCCAAGGCTACGACTATACAGCAGCGCACATTCCTGTAGCAACCCGTTGGGCCGTGTTGAAGCAAGATCGCCCAACTTCTTCATGTGTCCAGGAAGCGTAAACGATGCGCAATCTATTGTTGTCCCCGATTGGCCGATCACCCGGCGCGGTCACCGGCATATTTTACGCTCTGGCCGAACAGCAACCACCGGTCAGGATCGATACAGTTGTGTTGCTTTCAACGGCGATGCCGCAGGTCAAGGAATCCGCCAACATGGTCAAGGGTGCGCTGAGTCCATTAGGGGTTGATGTCGTCAGATTGCCGTTGCGGGTTGCTGCGGATCAACCTTCGCACGACTTCAACGACGAGGCTACGGCTTTGCACTTCATTCACCTCGCCAATGCTGTACTTGACCAGGGACGCAAGGCTGGCGACGCGGTCTACATTGGCATCTCTGGTGGGCGCAGCAGTATGGGAGCGCTGGCGACGCTCTCGGCTTACATCTATGGCGCCGTCGGAATTTACCATTTGTGGGTGGACGAGAAAATCGAAGCGAAAGGCGACATTACCAAACTGCTACAAATGCGCCAAACGGAATGGGGACAGATTCTCAACCCGCCGGCTGCCCGGCGTCGCCTGGTCTCTATCCCGTTGGCCCCCTTCGACACACTCTGGGATCGTGGTCGGTTAGGAGAAGTGCTGGCCGAACGGCCTGAAGCGCGAGAAGCGCTGTTGCGAGCAGTGACCGATGTCGAGATGACGCAATTGAAAACTTTGCAGGCGAAACGCGAGGCATCATTCGAGCAGGTCGCCAGTCGCCTGCACGAAATCTTTCAAGGCACGGAGATTGAGGATGCAGTGGAGGTTGCGATCAAAGTCGCCGGCGGTGACGACAAGCCGTTGGAATGGGAAGCGGCGTTCAAACCCTACATCAAGCCGCCATTCTGGACGCAGGTTAAACGCGACTTGAGTGATTGGGAGAATTGGATGGCCGGAGGCGACCGTTTGCTCAAGACTGTAGAGGCTATCGCACTTCCTTTGACAGTTGCCGGGTTAGCCGCATTATGGAATATTCCACTGAAGTGAAACGTGCTGTGAGTGATTGTTGCCTGTTGCCGTCCGCCGCAATCCTTGACGCAACGCGTTTCTGTCTTACAATATAGACATAAAAGTAAGACTCAGGAGGTGGAGATGTTAGCCCGATTATCATCCAAAGGTCAATTGGTCATTCCCAAGTTTATGCGCGAGGCGCTAGGATTGCGAACCGGCGATCAGGTTCACGTCATACTAGAGCGCGGCAAGATCGTCCTGGAACCGCGGGTAACTTCGCCGGTCGATGCCCTGTACGGCAAATACGCCGACGCCGACTTCCTCACCGAGTTGGAAGAAGAGCATCGCCAGGAAGTGCGCAATGACACAGCGCTACGTGCTTGACGCCTGGGCATTGTTGGCCCTGTTGCAAGGAGAAGAACCGGCAGCCGCGCGCGTCAAACAGCTCTTGCGTGATGCGCCAGATGGAGACGTCGAACGGTTCATCTCGATCATCAATCTGGGCGAGGTCGTCTACCGCGTCGGCAAAGTCAAAGGCGAGGCCGAAGCGTGGAAGACCCTGGAGCAGCTCCGCCGCTTGCCGTTAACGATCCTGCCGGCCGATGAAAAAGCGGTCTTCGCGGCGGTCAGGTTCAAGATGCAGCACGCGATTTCCTACGCAGACGCCTTTGCGGTCGCGGCCGCCGAGAATATGGCCGCGCTCTTGGTCACGGGCGATCCGGAACTTGCGCACCTCAAAAACGACATCCAGATCGAGATGCTCGAACGGATTACGTGACATTGTTGAACTGAGGTTATCGATGCCCACACTTTTAACCTTCCCCCTCGACCCCGCCCAGGCCGCCGCACTCCCGCGCTACCCCGGACGCGCGCTGCACGCGCTCTTTTACCAGTGGCTCTCACTCGGCGATTACACGCTGGCCGTGGACGTCCACCACGACGACGGGCCGCGCCCATTCACGGTGTCGTCGGTGTACCGCGATAACGACAATTCGACGCTGCGGCTGACATTGCTCGATGATGCGCTGTGGTCGGCGCTGGAACGCGGGATCGCCAAAACGGAGGGTGTGGTGGTGTTGGATCAGCCGTTGGCGCTGCCGGAAGGCGGGCCGGAAGTATACCACCGCACGTATGCGGAACTGGCCACCAACGCGCACGCCGAGACGCGCTTAAGCCTGCGCTTCATTTCTCCCACCAGCTTCCGCTCGCGGGAGATGCACTACCCGCTACCCGATCCGGTGTTGGTGTTCCAGTCGTGGCTCAACCGCTGGAACGAGTTTGCGCCGGAGGAACACCAGATCAACGTGGCGGTGTTGGACCTGGTGGCGGCGCACGTAGCGGTGAGTTATTACAACGGGCGCACGGAAATGGTGGATTTCGGCGGCAACAAGCGCGTGGTGGGTTTTGTCGGAACGGCGCAGTATAGCATCCTGCGCGCGTTCAAAATTGGGGACGAGTGGTTGCGCAAGCTCAACACGCTGGCCGACTACGCGCCCTTCTGCGGGACGGGGCACAAGACGGCGCAAGGGATGGGGCAAACGCGCCGCACCTGAGTGATGGCACCGCATTTGACGAGCCGCGCGGCGTAAAGATAGCGCGGCTGTTTTTGTGTCTCAGGGTATATCGGGGCGGGGGGCGCTCACCAGATCGTAACGCTGCATATTGAGCGGCGTCATATCTGGGTAAGCTATGTATCCGGCCGGTTTGTGGTAAACCACGGGACTTTCCTCGTTGGCGGGACGCATCCACGCCGCCAGCGCTTCCAGTGTGGGGATCAAACTCTGTTCTCCGCGACGTGGAGTGTACACCCCGCCATCGCTGATGATGGTCCCCTCATCGAAACAGGCCAAAAGCTGGCGCATTGCCTGCGGACAAACGCCGATATATTTCCGGCGCAGAGCAGCGATGATCCAGGCGACACCGCGACCTTGCGCGTACTCCAGCAAGGCATGACGCAGCGCGCGCCCGGCTGCAAGGTAACGCAAGACAACCTGACTTTCATCCCCTGAGAGCAAGCGAGGTTCCCAAATCCATACCTGGTCAGACTTGATCGCACTAGGGAGTTGCTGCATTGCCTGTCGGACACGATAGCCCTGGTCAGCCTCCCACGGTGATTCGAAGATCAACACCCAACGCTCGGTTAGCGATGTTCTTATTACCAAGCCTTCACGATTAGAGAACAAATCTCCTGAGACACAAAGCATTCGCTGACCGGGCGACGTGGGCAGCAGACAGCGCTCGCTGCCATTGCTATGATCTGGCTGTGAAAACAGGGTTGCCCAGATCGCATCCGAAACTGCCTTATCCCGATGTCTACGTTGTACAAAAGCTGCCATTCGGCGGATGACCCAGTCGATGTATAATTCCTGTTCGGTTTCAACAACGAAGACCTGCGCGCCGTTCTCTTGCCAGATCATTAACCCATAGCCACGACAGTGCATATGTAGATCAAGCAAAAGCTGGACGACATCTGTATCTGCTTCTACCGGTTCGCCGGCGCGATAAGGGACTTCCAGCAGGCGCAATACGATCAGGCGCTTCAAACTTCGCGTCACTAGCGCTTGCTGCTCTACAGGAAAATGCTCGCCGATCAACGGGCTGAGCACATTATTGTATACATCAGTCAATCGCTGTACTTCGTCAGGGTACCAGTTTTTGGGAAGCCCCTGGAAGAGATCGGCTAAATCCTCGACCCTGGCGCGCACACAGGTACACATCTGCGCCCATAAACGATGAAAAGCGCCAGAAAGATAACAGCGCCAGTGCGGCGTCGTGACACGCGCGTCTATGCTGGCGCTGATTTGTTTCCATACGAACTCGCGTTTTAGGGTGCTGGCGTCACTCGATTGTGGCGCTGTTGGTGCGTTAAGCATTAGGGTGTCTCGGTGTTCCTCACGTTGTAAACGCTTTACATTCATCATGCCTCCTTGCGGAATGGCCTGACGAACCTGATGTCGCAAAACGACCGCAGGATCGCTCATTGCGATATGGGCAACACGCTCAATGCGTCAGGGCGCGATACAGTTTTTGGAGCGCGCGACGGCGCAGTTGATCAACGTTCCCCGGCGTGGTACCGATGATTAGCGCGATTTCACGACTGGTTTTGTGGTTTCTCATCGTTTCGACAATGACAGTCCTCTGGTTGTGACTGAGTACTTCGAGCATAAAGCGTTCCAGTAAATCGAATGTCACAGAATTGAGAGCCTTTTCTTCAACCGGTCGCGAGTAAGATGATGCTGTACCCGCTTTATCCATGATGGGTGGCCATTGTTCCTGTAAACCAGCGGCAGCAAAGGTGCTTTCTGCCTGATCAAACTCCTCAAACTCCTCCAAGCCGATCACGATCGGCGGATTATAGCAGTGTGCAACGACATCGTCCCACGGATGCTCACTGGCAAAATGGGGACACAGTCCATCGTGGTTTTCCCAACACGCCAGACATTCCTGCGCTGTGGGTTGCGTACCGCGACGCATAAGATCCTGAAACTGATTGGTGATGGCGCGTTTGACGTATTTACAGGGGGGAGCGCGGTCTGCATCAAATCTGCCTTCGATAACAACGTGGTAGAAACCGGTGATAGCTTCGTCGACCAATGCTTCAGCCTGTTCCCACCTGTCAAACGAATGAAATGTCGAATCCACCAAATTGCGTTTGGCGGCCCAACGGGTATAAGCTGGGAAATGCGTCTTGAAATGTTGCCAATAGGCGATACGCCTAATATGTTGGTCCTCTGCCATCATATCCCTGGCTGTCTCCACACACCGGTACCGCGCCCGCCCGTTGCGACGAAGTAGACAGTAACGCCGTCGAAGAAGGTCTTCCGGGGCGGAGACAGCCTGCTCTAAGGTCATTTTGACAACCATCCCGCGCCTCCTTTCCTGGTGGCTCTTTACCCTATTAAACATGTACGTAGAAAACGCCAAAATCTGACACTGCCGGGCCAGATTGTAAGCATGGCCGTCGGGGGACGTACCTGATAGTAGGAGGATAGAGAGAGTCGCAGAATTCACGAGGGTGCATGTGAACCCACTGCTATTGTAACACAAAACCTGCACAAAAATCAAGATGCTGAAAGGAAAAAAGGAGGGTACTGTGAAACGTTTACAAAAATTCCGCAAAGGTTGTCGTTGGGCGTTGACCCTGGGCCTGATCGTGCTGCTCTTGCTCTGCTTGCTCGTAATATTCCTGTTGATCCGTGTCCACGTTTCTGCCGCCGCTGCACAACAGGCCTGGGATGTCATGGTGTTACTGGATCAATCGAATTCGATGACGGGCGCCGATGGGCAAGGGTCTGACCCTGAGACGTTGCGCGCCGAAGCTGCCGGGCTGATCATCACCGCTTTGGGGGTAGAGGCGCAACAGCACGACCATCGCCTGGGGATCGTTCATTTCGGTACCGAGAGCTGGTTGGCCAGTCCGTTGACGAGTCTGCGCAACCCCACAGACCGTGAAATGCTGCGCAGAGCGCTCGTCGCCGCCGAACCGATGGGCTGGACTGACCCGCTGAAGGCGTTGGAGGTGGCATACGCACAACTCTATCCCGAACCAGAACGTCTACACGCTGCACAAGAGGACAGCATTTACCGGACTGGCAACCGCCGCCAGGCGATTGTACTCATCACCGATGGAAAACCGGAATTGCCCACGCTGACGACGGCAGCGCAAAAGACCGCTTATGCCGAAGCGTTACGCGCGTTGGTCGTCCGGTTTCAAGCGCAGCAGTGCGCCATTTTCACCATCGCCATTTCCGCCGGCGCGATTGCACCCGACAAGGATATGCCCACCTTCTACCGAAATCTGTGGCAAGAGATCGCCGCCAGCGCGCCGCCAGGAATCTACTACGAAATCCATACCGTGGACGATCTGCCGCAAGTATACCACAGTATTGCTGCGCAACTCCTCGGCGTCGAGCCGCGCCAGCCAGAAATTGCCGACATCATCCAGGGCGCTGTAGAAAACGAACTCTGGGTCGAGGCCGGGTTGCAGCGGGTGACGTTCGTGATCTTCAAACGCGAGCCGCCTGTTTCGGTTCAACTGCACCGTCCCGGCGGGGCGTTGGTGCGCGATGACGATCCCGATGTGCAACACCTCGGTGGTGGACCACAGTCTTCTGATGAGATGTGGGCCATCGAACAACCCCGCGAGGGACGTTGGACGGTGAGTTTGCAGGGAGGCGGCCAGGTGATGATATGGAAAGATGTCCTGCTCGCTGACGCGGCACCGGCAGAACCCTTCGTTTTGGATGTCCAGGCCCCGCGCTATGTTGCTACGACGCAACCGCTCACCTTTTCCGTCGCCATACGGAATGTGGATGGTGAGCGCATCAACAATGCGGGCATTCAGGTGACTGTGGAGTTGCGCCGCGCCGGTTTCGGTGAAGTGGCACTCTTGCTGCATCATACCACTGAGGGCAGCTACTGGGGAGAAGCGCAAAACTTGTCGCCGGGCACGTACACGGCGCTGGCGCGCGCCTTGCTCGCCGGGCGTGAAGTCGGCCACCACGAGATGGCCGTAAGTATTGTGGCGCTACCGCATCTGGTCGTCAACGCGCCGGAGCCTGGCGAACAAATAACGACAAGCGAATCCTTGACGGTTGCCATGCAGGTGCGCGCCGGATGGATGCTGTTGGACGCGCCAACACTCGCCCGGCTGGGTACACTGACAGCGACACTCCACGGGCCTGAAGGCTTTGCCCAATCCGTGTCACTCCACATACGCGCCGATCATACCTTTGTCGCTCACCCGCAAATTCCCACACACCCCGGAGTCTACACCCTGACCCTTCAATTGAGCGGAGCGACGTTTGAGGGATTGCCCTTCGCCGAAGAACACGCGCTACGGTTGAGCGTCGTGGAACTGCCACAAACTCGCACATTACCGCGCTGGCCGCTGTGGCTGGTTGCAGGGGGAAGCGCGGTGGGATTGACCAGTTGGCGGGTATACCTGCGCCGGCCAGCGCTGGAGGGACAATGGCGCGTGCTGCACGCGCCTGAGACGCAACGCTCCGGGGGCGTCATTCCTATCCCCGCCGCGCGCCGCGCGGTGTTGATAGGTGGCAGACAGACCCACACAGCGCCCGTCGTTGCCTTGCGCAGCGTGCCATCGTCCATAGCGCGGTTGCATCCCGCGCGCGACCGGAATGGCACAGTCGAGGTGTGGTTGACGCCGCTTACCGAGGCCACAATCCCATTACTGTACAACGATTATCCCATCACCACTCCACAACGCTTACACGATGGCGACGTGATTGACGCAAGCGGATACCGTCTGCGCTACGAGAACGTGCAACAGGCCGCTGCGCGCCGCCAGTATGTGGGTCAAACGGCGGAAAAAATGGAATGGTTGGCATAAATGGAAACAGGTGCATTGCACTGCGGAAAGTGCAACGCACCACCTGGTCTACAAAGGAGGGCTAGAAAATGAATACGCAAAGTGCTGAAACATCGTTGCCGGCCGATATGCGGCCAACCCTGGTCATTGGATTAGGCGGCACCGGACAACGTGTCGTCCTGCACCTGAAAGGCGAGCTATCCAGGGCTTATGGGGATATTCCGGAGCAATTTATCCGCTTGCTGGCCTTCGATACCGCCGATGAGGCGTTGAGCGTTCAAGTGAATGGGCGCAGCATCAGCCTGGAGAAAGACCGCGAGGCGTTTAACATCGGGCATACGCCGGTGCCGAATATTGTGCGCAATCTGGAGCGCCAACCGGCTATCGCGGCCCGTTTGCCGACCATCCACACGATTCCGGCTGTGGCGCTGCGCAACGGAGCGCGACAGGTGCGCCCGCTCGGTCTGTTGGCGTTGCTCTGGCGCTTCGAAGAGACCGAGCAGCGGATCGCCGACGCGATCTGGCGACTGGCCGGGAAGGATAATCTGGGACAACGTGAAGGGAAAACGCAAGGGATCAATGTCATTATCGCCACCTCACTGGTCGGCGGCACCGGGGCGGGTATGTTTCTTGACGTAGCCTATCTGGTGCGCGCGCTGTTCAGCGAGCTGGGCACGATGGGGGATTTCTGCTACATCACCGGCGTGGGGGTACTGCCCCAGGCATTTCGCGGCGTCGAAGGTCCTAATCTCGCGCCCAACGCCGTCGCCGCACTGAAAGAACTGAGCCACTGTATGTTGCGGGGCGGCTTCACCAGCCAATATCCCAATGGACGTTGGATCGAATCGCCCACCCCACCCTTCGACTTGTTCTATTTGATTGATGGCGTTGACGAGCAAGGCTACACATGGCGCGGCGTGAGCGATCTGGCGGCGATGATTGCCGCCGGTTTGTTCCTGCAAATCGGTTCGCAGGTGGGGTTGAAGGGCGAAAACGACTTCGATAATCTGAGCGACGTGCTCAGCGGGCAAACGCCGGACGGTCAGGGAACGTTCTGCGGCAGCTTTGGAATGGCAACGCTTACGTTTGCGGGCGCGGCAGTGTCGGAATGGTGTGGCGCGCGATTGGGCGGGCAACTGATTGACGCGGGACTGCTACGTGAGGTTGAGTCAGACACTGTCACCGCTCGCGCCGGGACATTCATGCAAGCGCACATCCCCACTCCGGAGGCGTTGTTCCAACTCCTGGCGCAGGATGATACGGGCGCAACGCTGGTCGTGGACCCCGGCGCGGCGGCCTGGCTGCGGCAGAGCAGCCGAGGGCTGTTGCCGGCCGAGGTGATACGGCACGTCCACGATTACGAACACGCGCGCCTGCAGGGCGATTATCGCGCCTGGATTCGGGCGAACGGCGCAGTCCTTTCTGAACAGCTTATCGAGGCGGTCGAGACGTTCGTTGCAACCAGTTTGGCCGCGCCGGATGTGGGTGTGTCGGGCGCACTGGCGGCGATCGACGCCCTGCAAACGCAGCTTAAGGAACGCATCGAAGGGTTGGAGAACCGCCGCGCTGCCACGGTGAGCGACCAGCAACGGCTGGAACTCGAACTGGCCGGGCAGGAGGAGGCTTTGCGCGAGGCCGAACGCACGCTGTTCCTGTGGCGCAATCGCGCGTTGGGGACGGCACGGGATCGTTACCTGGAAGTTGCCACAGCAACCTTCACGCGCCAACTCGCCGTCTTTGTGTACGATGCGGCATTGATGGCACTGGCCGCGAGCGAGCGCGTCTTGCGCACCTGGCATCTGCGCGTATCCAATATTCGCGCGACGCTGCTGGCCGTGCGCCGGTCACTATCAAGCGAAGAACAGGCTTTCTTAAGCCGTCACAATGGCCGCCGGGCAGTGGCGGATATCACGCTGATGGAACCGGCGTACTGCGAGGCGCTGTACCAGCGGCACGCTCCGCCCCTGCCGCATGTGCTGGCCGAACTGCTGCGCCAGCAGACTATCGGCGCGTGGGAGGCGCTATCCGCCGAAGCGCTGCTTGCAGTGATACACAGCGTCGCCGATGCTGCATTTCGCGCTATTGCGGCGATGACCGTCGAGGATGCTTTGCGCGATCAACCGTCCGACGTCTCGCCGGCAGCGCATCTGGAGCGGCTTTTCCGCCTGGCAGCCCCTTCGTGGAATCTGGACCTCACGCGGCTGGAGGACGGCGGCGTGCACTTGCAGAATATTCGGGTGCTCGGCGTCCCCGATGACGCTCATTCCTTGTTCGAGTCGCAGATGCGGATGTTGGTCTCCACCCACGATCCGAGCGCGCTGACGGCCTTCGTCGCCACCATCGGCGCGCCGTTTACAACGTTGCAGCAATACCCGGATTACGAGCGCGCCTACCGCGCGGCCAAACGCACGCGCGCGCTGCACGTGTTGCCCCTCTTCCAGACGGAAGGCGAACAGGCCAAACTGGCCTTCGCGTTGGGGATTGTCTACGACTTCATCTTCAATCGCGGTGTGTATTTCTATTACCGGCCGGAGGACACGCTGGAAGCGCCAGTGCGTCTGGACAGCGGGTTAGCCAATGCCATTCACAGCTTCGCGCAGCACGACACGTTGGTGCAGGAAGCTATGGCGCGCGTCGAGCAGCGTATTGCGGAGATGGGGACGACGGCGGCCCTGGAGGTGCTGGCGACCTACTACAACGCGGATGGGCAGACGGCGAAGGGGAAGGCTGGCGGTAACACAACCGATCCGGCGGTGGTACAGATGCGCAAGCTGGTACGCGCCTACGCCAAGGAGTTACGCAGTACGCAGCAGGCGTTTGTGACACAGTAGACGGTAGGCGGTAGACAGGGTGAGGGGAAACCGGCTGAAGCCGATGTGTACGGGTAGCTACTGGTTGTAAGTGGCGAAAGGGGGGAAGATGATGAGAGGACAGATACGGCCAACGTATGTGATTGGGGTGGGAGCGCAGGGGGCGCACGTGGCAGCCGAGGTGGTCCGGCTGGCGGACGCATACTTTCAGGGGCTAGCTGTGATTAACGCGCTGGCGGTTTGCGATTCGGCGATGCAGCTACCGGCTACGCTGACGACGATGCGGATTTCAGCAGGAGAGGCTGAACAAGAGCAGACTGACAGCCAGAACGCGCAGCCCCCCACCCTCCGCGATGTGTTGATACGCGACCTCGACGCGCTGTACCGGGTGGACACTGCCGGCATGGCGCGCCTGGGCGGGTGGGAAATCCGGCGCGCGGAGGGCGGCGTGGTTTATCTGGTGGTCGCGCAGGAGGCGTTAGCGCAGGCCATGGCAGTGCTCGAAACGCTGCACGCGGTCATCGCGCAGCAGCTGGCCAGACGCCTGGCGCTTGCCGGCATCGCGCTGCACGCGGCGAACGCTGACCATGAATGTGATGTATTCGAGCCGTTTGCCACGGCGTTAGCTGCGCATCACACGTTTGTGGAGGGCGTCTACACGCTGACCACGACGAACGTCTGGGGCCTCGCCACCCCCAGTGAAACAGCCTGGGAAGCGATGATCGCGCAGTGGATTGTGGAGATGGCGTCTACGCCGCTGGGTCCCAGCGTCGCTGCGCTGCCGCTACAGCTCGATGATCTCCAGACAGTGACGACGTTGCCACGGCGCGGCAGTTTTGGCCTGGCGCGGTGGCAGTTTCCGGCGCAGGCGCTCCGGGAAGGGCTGAACCGGCGTTTGCAGCGCGACATGCTTGCGGAGTTGCTGTGGGCCGGCGACGCGCTCGACGTGGCGATGCTGGCAATCGTGCGCGATCGCTGCGCGCCGCCCAGCGTGCTGCCCGCGCTGCCCCAGACGGATTTCGCGGCGGCGCGTTCTGCCTGGACGCGGCCCAATCTGCACTACATTCACGACGTGCGGGCCGAGATCGACGCTGCCGCTGCCGTTATGCTCACCCAAGCCACAGCTCTGGTGAGAACCTGGGATACTATGCTCGATCAGGCACATACGCTCGCAGTACAGGCGTTGGATGCCGAACTCGAACGGTGGATGGATACGCCGCGTTCCGGCTGCCTGACGCAACTGCTGACTTTGCTGACGACGGCGCAGCGCGCCCTGCTCGCCGACGTCGACGCGGCTGAAGCTGAAGCGCGGTCGCATGAAGATCAACACACCGTTCACCACGCGGCGCTCGCGGCGCTTGGAACGGCTCTGACCGCGGCACTGGCGCGCTTCCCGGCGTGGTCGTTGCGGGCGTGGTGGCGGGTGATACGCAACCCGTGGCGCTGGATGCGTATAGTCAATAGCTACCGGGAAATTGTGCGCCTCGTGGAAGCCTATACCGCCGGGTACGAGGCGCTGTGGCTGGCCATGCTGCGCGCGGGTGAGGCGCGCTGGCAGGCGCAGTATGCCCGGATGCTGGCCGATGACGTTGCGGAGCGCGTGGCCGTGCTGCACACTGCCGTCGCGGAACTGGCCGCCCGGTGCGGCGCATTGACGGAAGACATCGCTAACACGCAGACGCTCGACCGGCTCCTGGCAGACGCGGCTTTACCGGCGCACCTGAAGGAGCATTTCTATACCCGTAACGTGGCCCACATCGAGGGGGAAGTGCGGGCGGCCTTTGCGGCGGCGGGCGGTCTCTCGATGTGCCTGCACCTGGACTTCCACGCGGACAATGTGCTGGTGCGGATAGCTGACTATGCCGACGAGCGGTTCGCGTTCCTGGACGCGATCCGGCTGGATGAGTTGCTGGTGCGCACGTACAGCGGCGCGGAACTGCGCGCCCGGTTGGCCGAATTCGTGGAGGCTGCCGCGCCTTTCTGGCCCTGGGACGCCGGGGCGGAGACGGGAAATGGCTTCGTGAAGCGCGCGTGGATCGGGTTGCCGGCGGCGGATGAAGCGCCGTTGGTCGATCTGCTGCCGGAACGCGGGATTGCGTGTTATAGCACCGGCATTCCCGGATGCATCACTGCCGTGCAGATATGGTGGGCGCAACAGTAAATAGCGATGCAACTCACTAACGGCTGGAGGAAGATTTACGGCCTGAAGGCCGGGGGAATAAAAAGGGAGTTTTTGCGGGCGGTACTCCGCCCGCAAAACTCCCCCTTAACCCCACGTTTGACTTTCGACTTGAGACTTTTGACTTTGGACTATCTTCGAGGAGGTGAATGATGAAAGGGCAGGGTTTGATGGAAGAGATTTGCGCCATGGAGAATTTGACGCGGGCGTGGCGCAAGGTGCGGGCGAATGTGGCGTTGAGGAACCGCGCGTATTCCAGCGGGGTGGATGAGGTCTCGGTGGCGGCGTTCGAGCAGCAGTGGGAGACCAATCTGGCGGAGTTGCGGCGCTCTTTGCTGGATGGGGATTACCGGCCTCTGCCGCCGCGCCGCCTGGAACTGAACAAGCCCGGCGGAGGCAAACGGGTCATCGGCGTGCTGGCGGTGCGCGACCGCATCGCGCAGCGCGCCACGCAGCAGGCGCTGGAACCCGTCTTCGAGCCGCAATTCCTGGACTGTAGTTATGGCTTTCGTCCGCAACGCTCGGTGGACGACGCGGTTCACCGCATTCTGTGCTACCACCAGGCCGGCTGCGAATGGGTGTTCGACGCCGATATTGCCGCGTGTTTCGATTCGCTGGATCATCGCCGTTTGCTGCGCTTTGTTGAGGCCAGCGTGAGCGATGCGGCGATCCTGGATTTGATCCAAAGCTGGTTGGAGGTGGGGTTGCTGGAGGTGGATGAAACGGCGCGGCGCAGTCTGGGGCGTGTGGAGCAGGTGTGGGATCGCGTGGCGCAGTTTATCAACGGGCAGGCGGGGCCGTCGTCGCTGGCAAGGCAACGGGATGTTTACATGAGCGATGACGAGTGGGATGCGGAGACGTGGTCACCCGACTTACGGCGTCCCTCGGCGCTACAGCGCGCGGGAACGGATTTGCTCCTGTTGGGGCTAACCGGGGTCAGACCGGTGATCGCGCGCCTGCGCCCGCTGGTGCGCTGGCTGGCGCGACGCAAGCACACGGTGCTGGGGGTGACCGGCGCGGTGGGGATGCTGGGGCTGGCCGGGTTGTGGTGGGGCTTGCAGCAGTGGGAACCGCGCGGGCAGGGCGCTCTGCAAGGCGGCGCGCTTTCGCCTTTGCTCGCCAATGTGTATCTGCACCAGTTCGACCAACCTTTGGTGGAAAAGGGCTACAAGCTGGTGCGTTTTGCGGACGATTTCGTGATTTGCTGCGAGACGCGCGTGGAAGCGGAAACCGCGGCCGGCGACGCGGCGCGGGTGTTGAGCGATCTGCAACTGCGGCTGAATCTCGACAAAACCCGCGTGGCCTCTTTCGAGCGGGGGTTCAACTTTTTGGGGCGGCAGTTTCACAGACGCAAGGTGATGCCGCCGGTAAGTAGGCGGGAGGGGGGTAGA
>Ga0209614_1000884_pt1 | contig 24778 bp, 27 predicted proteins | sample BlaSprsedimmetaG_FD_185484 | JGI IMG/M metagenome (GOLD analysis project Ga0209614, IMG submission 185484) | Hot spring sediment bacterial and archeal communities from California, USA to study Microbial Dark Matter (Phase II) - Blank Spring... ... | reverse complement strand
AGTTCTGCCGAGTTCACTGATAAAGGCAAGCTGACGCTCCGGGGTCAGATTCCAGCTGGAGTGAAAGTGCAGTCCCTGCAGGTCAAGGTAAGGGCTGGACTTGATCCTTTTCCAGAATTCGGGCAGTCTCGTGGTAGGAATGCCGAATTTCCGCCAGCGACGATGGCCGGCAGCGGTCAGACGAATGCCGCAGCGGACGGAGGTCGCGGCGGCGGCGGCCCTTTTTTCGAGACGTTCCAGTTCTCCGAAACTATCAATTAGAATCGTTGTCTGGTCGGCATGAGCCAAGGCCAGATCGAGTTCCGGGTCGGTTTTGCCGGGGCCGCTGAAGATGATTTCCCGGGCACCGAGTTCCAGGGCCAGGCCGAGCTCGACCCCGCTGGAGACATCCAGGCCCAGGTTTTCCTCCAGCAGGGTTGCCGCCAGCGCCGGGTGATGGTTGCTTTTGACGGCATAATAAACCATATTTGCTGGAAAAAATAAAGCACAGCTTTCCTGAAAGCGGTGAGCGTTTTCTCGGAGTCTGGCCTGGTCGAAAAGAAAAAAGGGAGCAGGTTGCGTCTTTAAAGGTTTGAGGTATTCTGCCCGTCTGGCGAAATGAGCCGCGCAGAAGTAACGCAGTTCCTGCTCCGGAAACTCGGGTTCTTCCGGATCCGGCCAGTCGGTGTCAGTAAAAGGATTTTGTCCGGCGATGGTTGAGCTCATGGTTCAATCTCTACCTTCAGTAAAGCATGGAGTTCATGGCATTGTTGAGCCAGATCCTTATCGGCGCGAGGTGCGAAAATGAGGTAGCCCAGCAGCCATGAATCGTAATTTTGGGGAGGCATGGTCACTCTGTCGCCGACCTTGCGTCCCAAGTGGCAGGTGAGAACGCGTTGATCCCGCAGTAAAGTCTGATTGTCAATTTGCCTGATCAGACCCCCGCGTTCGGCGTGAAAACGCAAGGCCGCCAGAGGGCGCAGAGAGGGACGTTTATTCACGGTGGTATCAGAACGGGCGAAATTGAGCGCCGCTTCGAGGATATCGAAAGGTCCGGCCGCCTGCAACAGGGCGGGCAGACAATCCCCGCCCGGCCGCGGAGTGATTTCCAGGAAAACCGGCTTTCCTTCTTTCAGTATGAAGTCCGCCATGCCTAGAGCCCGCTGCAACAATAAAGCCTTGGCCGCCGCGAGCAGCTCAGTTTTAAGTCGCTCGTCGAAAGCGGCCGAAAGCTCGGCGGGGTTGAGTCCGTAGCCGCGAATCGTGCCGAAATTATCACCCGGCCGGGCGATTTTTTCAGTCAGGCGCAGGATTTCGAGGTGATTTTCTTCCAAACAGAAATCGACACTGAACTCACGGCCGTCAATAAATTCCTCGGCGATGATCGCCGTCGGCAGATGTTGCGCATCGCAGAACAGAAGCTGATTTTCAGTCTGTTTGAGGGCCTCCATTATTTCCCGGAAAACGGTTTTTGCGGCCGCCTGTGTTTTGACCAGATAAACGAGTTCGCTCCCGCCGCCGCAGGCGGGTTTGAAGACCCAGGCCTGCTCCCTCTCGGCCAACAGCTCTGCGGCGGCTTGATCCGAGGTCAGCCGCCGGGACTCGGGGCAGCTGACCAGGTGCTGTCGCCAGGCTGATTTGCTTAAATGCTTGTCACGGCAAAGTCGAATCGCTTCCGGGCTGGCAAAAGGCAGGTCTAAATCTTTTGCCAGGTGGGCGGCCAGAGGCAGGGCCTCGCAGTCGTAGCAAACCACGCCGTCGATTTTCAGCGGGTTGTTTTTAAGGTATCGCTTAAGCTGGTCGCGGCAACCTTCTGCTTGTGTGAGTTCGCAAAGCAACTCTTCGCCGGGTTCCGGCGGGCATTCCTGAGCTTGTTCCCGCAGGCGGCGGTCACTGAGAAACAGTAAACGACCCGGATTTTTCCGGCGCAGCCAGTCGACATAGTCCGGGGTGGTGCCGACGACCAGGGTTCGGTTTTCAGTCATGGTGGTCTTCGGTGTCGCTGCCGGTGTCGGTTTCCGGTCTTGTGGGTTTAAATCCCCGGTCAATTTTGTAGAGTTGCTGGGGGGTCAGATGAAAGCGTTCTTTCCAGTTGAAATCGCCGCAGAGAAAATCGACCTGGGCGATTTTCTGCCGGCAGGCTTCCTCAATGTGATAAAGGTTTATAAGCTTGGCGATTCCGGGAAATTCCGGGTTGGTGCCGCCGGCCAGGACCGTCCAGTGATTCTGCCAGACCGCAACCAGATCAACGGCCGCGATGATGTCTTTAATTATAACCGTGACCAGTCGAAAACCTTGATTTTGTCGCAAAGTTTCCGCCAGGTTTGTGAATGAGGCCAGAAAACGAGAATCATAAAAATAAGAATTTTCCCGGTAGGCGGCCAGGTTCAGACTGAACATGCGCTCTACATCGGGAAAATGGTTGAGGCGAAAATTCGGCCCCAATTTTTTTAAGTTTTCAACCTCTCGCAGCAACTTTTTCCGGCTCTTGCCGTTGAAAGTCTCGAGGTAATTTGTCGATGAATGTTGATAGCTTTGCGGTCGCAGTGAATAGTTGATTTCATCCGTTGTCAGGTCGTGCGCCGGCAACTGCCTGTCATCCTGGAGATAGCGCAGCCGGCAGGGGCCGGGAACGGCGGCCAGCAGCGCCTCGACAACCTCGGGGGAGCTTGCCGGGATCCGGTTTTGCTCGATCCAGGTCTTGCCGGACCAGGTCTCGCCGGGAAAATAACCGAAATAGTTTTCTTCTTCGATCCAGGCCAGGGGCAGCACGCCGACGCAGCGGCCAGCCTGCCGGGCCTCGAGAAAGAGCCAAGGTCGTTGAAACCCGTCACGAAAAGCGCTTCTGGTCGACCAGAGATCGAAAAAACAGGTTTCCGGAAAATTCTCCTGCCAGAGAGCCCGGCACTTTTCCGGCTGGTCGTGGAAAGTGATGTTTACCATGGTCAGCGCCGCAGGTTGACCTGAATGAGGCTGTGGCTGCCGCCGAAAAAATTCTGGGCGAAGTCCCGCACGACTTCGGGATCGTAGGCCTTGCAGCTGAAAACGTCGAGATAGGTGGTGTTGGTCAGATTGGCAAAATGGGCTGAAATCAGTGAGGTTTCAATGAGTTGGATCATGGAATAGCCGGCCACCTTTTCATCTTCACCAAAATGTACAACCTGAGTTTCGCCGAAACGGCGCATGTCGATGAGTTCGCATAATTTTCTGACAAAGGTCCGAATCAGTTCGGCGTCACGAATCTTTTCCGGTTCGCAGTTGTAGATGTCGATAGCGGAGGCAATGCCCCAGAAGGGCTCAGTCTGTGACCATTTTTCTGCTTCCGCGGGTCCGGTCATGGCAATGTTTTCAAACATGTTCTGGTCTCCTTGTTGGCTTTGTTCGGGAAACCTGCTTCCCGGTTTCAGGGTTTGTTTCTGGACCCGGCGTTCCTTTTCGGCCATTTCTTTCTGGCTGGGGCGCTTACGGTAGCTTTTCTGATAGTTGGGCTGATTGTCGTCAATTCGTTTGCTTTTTTTCATGACTTTATTCAATGATAGCAAAGCGGGAACGTTTTCGCGCCAGGCTTCGCGCTGGGGCCTTTGCGGACAACGTGATCCTGGTTGGCGGTTTTTTTGGTTCTGGGTTCATTTGGGGGTTGGATTGTCGCTCCTAGCAGCTATCGTGCCAGTTTTAAAAAGTCGTGGTTATCGGGGCCTTGATGGAATTTGTTCCGGACTAGACCAGTATGATTGGTATCTGATAAGGAAACGGTTTGCCATTTTCTTGGGAAAATGGTAAGTCGATGCCGTTATTGTGAATGCAGCTGCTTTTTGCCATTTGTGCCGTTTGTCTTTTCAGGCTTTACAACTTTATGAAAGGGTGAATTTTGTTTTTACGAGTTGCTTTGGGATTGAAAAGTCGTAAGACGGAGAAGCTTCTGGCTGAATACGTCAGTGAGCGGGGGGCGCAGATCAAGACCTATGGCCACTGTCAGAACCCCTGGCGGAAGATTGTGCATGACTGCGGGGATATTATTTTTATCAGCGAGAATAACATTCCGCAGCCGATTGAGGCCGGACTGGCTCTGCTTAACAATCTGCCGGAAAAACCGACCACGGTTATCCTGAGTGAAGAAGACGCGCCGGAAAACAATGCTCGCCTGGTGGCGGCCGGGGCCGATGTCGTGCTTTACGCGGGGATTTCCGCCAATAGTCTGATTGAAGCCTTTGAAAGTATTCTGGAATCCAGACGTCATTTCAATGTGGCGGAGCGTTATGATCAGAAAGGGCGTTTCAAGCCGGAACTCAGCGATTTTTCCTCCCTGAATCAGAGCATGAAGGTTTTCATGGAGGATGTTCAGCAGGTGGTCAATACTGATTCAGTGTTGCTGATTCTGGGCGAAACCGGAGTCGGCAAGGAACATCTCGCCAAGGTGATTCATGCCGAGAGTCAACGTTCCGGGGGGCCTTTTATCGCCGTCAACATGGCGGCGGTGCCCGAGCAGCTTCTTGAAAGCGACATGTTCGGACACGAGCGGGGGGCTTTCACTGGTGCGGTCCGTACCCGGAGGGGGGCTTTTGAACGGGCCCATGACGGCACGATTTTTCTCGATGAAATCGGCGATTTGCCCCTGCATATGCAGGCCAAACTGTTACGGGTGTTGCAGGAACATGAAGTGACTCCTTTGGGGGCCGAGAAACCTCTGTTGGTTGATACCCGAATCATCGCGGCGACAAATAAGGATTTGGAAAAGGAGGTCGAGGCCGGTCGTTTTCGGCGCGATCTTTTTTATCGTCTGAATGTGATTACGCTGGTGATTCCGCCGCTGCGCAATCGCAAGGAGGATATCCCGGCTCTGATCGAGATGCTGATGGCTTCTCTTCGGGTGAAGATCGGCCGAGGGCCCGGTCGCATCAGTAAGGAGGCGGTCGAAGCCCTGTGTCGCTATGACTGGCCCGGCAATGTTCGGGAGCTGATGAATGTTCTGGAGCGGGCCCTGCTGTTAAGCAAGGGCGAACAGATCACCATCGATGATCTGCCGATGACCTTTCGCGAGGCTGAGAATACGTCGGCCCTGCTTTCCCTGCCTCTGCGCAAATCTCCGTCGACCTGGGCTGGCATGACCCTGCCCGAGGTGCTGCGGGAGACCGAGAAACAGGTCGAACGTCGCTATCTGGAGATGGTTCTCCTGAGAACCGGCGGCCGGGTGGCCGAAGCCGCCGCGCTCGCCGGCATTCATCAGCGCAGTCTTTATAACAAAATGCAGAGTCATGGCCTGCGCAAGGAGGCTTTTAAAAACGTCGGTGGATAGTGAACGGCGTTTCTGCCGGCCGCCCCAGTTTTTCGGACGAAGCTTGTCCGGGGCGGCTTTCAGGAAAGACGATTTTTGAAATCCTCGTAGCCGAATTTCCGGACGATTTCAATGCTCTCGCCGTTAAAAATCGTCAGGGCGGGCAGGGGAATACCGTTGAAGGTATTGGTCTTGACCATGGTATAGTGGGCCATGTCGGTAAACAGCAGGCGGTCGCCGATACTTAAAGGCCGAGCGAAGGAGTAAGTGCCGAAATGATCGCCGGCCAGACAGCTGACCCCGCCGAGATCATAGGTGAAAGGTTTTTCCTGAGAACGTCCGGCGCCAATGATTTGCGGTCGATAGGGCATTTCCAGGATGTCGGGCAGATGGGTGGCGGCCGAGGCGTCGAGAATTGCGATGGGCCCGTGGTTGTCGATGATATCGAGCACCGTGCACATGAAATAGCCGGCATTGAGAACCACAGCTTCACCCGGTTCAAGGTAGACGTCAACCTCGAAATCCCGGCGAAAATCTTCGATCAAACGGCAGAGATGGTCGAGATCGTAGCCCGGACGGGTAAGATGATGGCCGCCGCCGAAATTGATCCATTCCATTTTTTTCAGCCGGGGGCCGAATCTTTGTCGCACCGCGTTCAGGGTTCTTCCCAGGGCATGGGAATCCTGTTCGCAGAGGGTGTGAAAATGGAAGCCGGAAAGCCCTTCCAGATCGGTTTCCTGCAGATCCTGGGCCCGGGTTCCCAGACGGGAGCCGGGCCGGCAGGGATCGTAAAGGGGGATCGGCGCTTCGGAATGTTCGGGATTGAGGCGCAGGCCGAATTTGACCCGGTCGGCAAAGGGTCGGCATTGCGAGCGAAAACGCTGCCATTGGCCGGGAGAATTGAAAATAATATGGTCACTCAGCGACAGCAGCTCGGTCAGACTTTCGCGGCTGTAGGCCGGAGCGTAACTGTGAACCTCGCCGCCGAATTCCTCGCGTCCCAGCCGGGCCTCAAAGGTCGAGCTGGCGCAGGTGCCGGCCAGGGTCCGGTTAAGCAGCTTGAAAGTGCTGAACATGGCGAAGCCTTTCAAGGCGAGGAGAATCTTCGCGCCGGTTCTTTTTTGAATGTGGTCGAAGATCTCACAGTTGTCGGCCAGGGCCGCGAGGTCGACGATAAAAGCCGGCGACGGCATTCCCCCCAGATCAAGCTTGCTGATTTTTTTGTCGAAACTCACAATTCGACTCCGGTTAAATCGCCACTGTATTCTGTCCAGGGCAGGCCGTATTGATTGAGTGCGGCCATAAACGGCGCCGGGTCAAATTGTTCGAGGTTGAAGACCCCCTGGCCCTGCCACTTGCCGGTCAGCATCATCATCGCGCCGATCATGGCCGGCACCCCGGTGGTGTAGGAGATGGCCTGGGATCGCACTTCTCGGTAGCATTCCTGGTGATCGCAGATATTGTAGATGTAATAGCTCTTTTTACGGCCTTCCTTGAGGCCGGTGATCAAACAGCCGATACAGGTGCGGCCTTTGGTCAGCGGACCCAGGGAACCGGGATCGGGAAGCACGGCCTTGAGAAACTGGAGCGGGACAATCTTTAGGCCCTGATAGTCGACCGGCTCGATGCTGGTCATGCCGATGCCTTCGAGAACCTTGAGATGGTTCAGGTAGTTATCGGAAAAGGTCATCCAGAAACGCCCTCGCTTAATCTCAGGGAAATGGTGTACCAGGGATTCAAGTTCTTCATGATACATCAGATAGATTTTGCGCGGCCCGATGCCTTCGGGAAAATCAAAGTCGCGCGCCACGCTTAACGGTTCGGTTTCAAGCCACTGCCCGTTGTCATAATACTTGCCCCGCTGCGTGACCTCGCGAATATTGATTTCCGGGTTGAAATTGGTGGCAAAGGGCTGGCCGTGATCGCCGGCATTGCAGTCAATGATATCGAGGGTCCAAATCTCGTCGAAATGCTTTTTCTTGGCCCAGGCCGTAAAAACGTTGGTGACCCCGGGATCAAAACCGCTGCCGAGCAGGGCCATCAGACCTTTTTCCTGAAAGCGTTCCTGGTATTCCCATTGCCACTTGTAGCAGAATTTGGCTTCGTTCGGAGGTTCATAGTTGGCGGTGTCGAGATAGTCGATACCGGTTTCCAGGCAGGCGTCCATGATGTGCAGATCCTGGTAGGGCAGGGCGACGTTGATGACCAGATCGGGTTTTTCCCGCCGCAGCAGACCGACCAGCTCGGGGACGTTGTCGGCGTCAACCTGGGCGGTATGAATCGCTCGTTTCAATTGCGCGGCAATCGCGTCACATTTGCTCTTGGTCCGGCTCGCCAGACAGATTTCACCGAAAACCTCCGGCACCTGAGCACATTTGTGCGCGACCACCGAACCCACTCCGCCGGCACCGATAATCATTACTTTAGACATGTATGACTCCATTGTTTTATATTGCAGATTGGGGTTTGTAAGGTTTATTCCTTCTCGAAATAGGTGTAGCCTCGCAAGCCCTCGTCAAAGGCAGCCAGAATGGTGCGCCGTTCCTTGAGGTTGATATAGCCGTTACGAATGGAGTCTTCGGCGAAATCCTTGAGGCGTTTTTTCAAGGCTTTGATATCGTATTCAACATAGCCCAGAACATCCTCGACCGAGTCGCCTTCAAGCTCGCGGATAAAATTATAGGAACCGTCGTCGTTGACATGAATCGAAATAATGTTGGTGTCGCCGAAGAGGTTGTGCAGGTCCCCCAGGGTTTCCTGGTAGGCGCCGATCAGGAAAACCCCCAGATAATAGTCCTCATCCTCCTTTTCCTGATGCAGCAAAATGGTGTCACGGGGGTATGGATAACTGGAGAAGGAATCAATCTTGCCGTCGCAGTCGCAGGTTATGTCGGCGATGATGGCCGGTCGGGTCGGGGTTTCGTTAAGACGGTGGATAGGCATCACCGGAAAGAGCTGATCTATGGCCCAGACATCGGGCAGGGACTGAAAAAGACTGAAATTGCCGTAATAAATATCCGAGATCTGTTTTTCCAGCTCCTCGATTTCTTCCGGAATATGCTCCAGCTCCTTGGCTACCTCGGTGAGTTTGATCATGATGTGTTTGATCAGGTCTTCTGCTAGGGCCCGTTCACGCAGATTGATTTGTCCCAGTTTGAAAAGCTGCTGGGCCTGACTGCGGTAAAACTGAGCGTCATTGTAACATTCCTGCAGATTTTTTGGCGAAACCATTTCAAGGGTTGACTTGAGGTTTTCGAGCAGGTCATAGGTGGTGGCCGGGATTATTTCCGGAACCGGTCTGGGATCCATGGTCGTGACCCCGAGAACGTTGAACAGCAGCACCGAGTAGTAGGCCACCGTGGCGCGACCGGATTCGGTGATGATGGTCGGGTGTGGGATGGCGCTTTTGTCAAGAACCGAGACGATGGTTTCGATAATATCGTAGCAGTACTCTTCGACCGAATAATTGCAGCTGGAATTATAGTTGGTTTTGGAGCCGTCATAATCAACTGCGAGGCCGCCGCCAAGGTCAATGTAACCCATGGCGGCGCCCTCTTTGACCAATTCTTCATAGATGCGACTGGCTTCAAGGACTCCGGCCCGGATATCCTGAATGTTGGGAATCTGGGAGCCGATATGATAATGCAGGAGCATCAGTCGGTCAAGTTGCTGCTCATTTTTCAAACGGTCAACCACATCGATTACCTGGCGGTTGTTGAGACCAAAAACGCTTTGTTCTCCGCCGGATTCAGCCCATTGGCCGTCGGCCTTGGTGGCCAGTTTCAGGCGCATGCCGAGCAGGGGTTTGACCCCGATGGCCCGGGCTCGGGTCAGAATCAGATCCAGCTCGCCCGGCATTTCCAGGACAAAAAAACATTGCAAGCCCATTTTGGTGGCATACAAGCCGAGGTCAATGAACTCTTCATCTTTATAGCCGTTGCAGATCAGGCAGGCATCGCGGTTTTTGAGCAAGGAGATGGCGGCGATCAGTTCCGGCTTGCTTCCGGCTTCAAAGCCGTGATTGAAGCTTTTTCCGAACTGAGCAATGGCTTCCAGCACCTGTTCCTGCTGATTGACTTTAATCGGAAAAACGCCTTTGAATTTTCCCTGATAGCCGATTTCAGCGATAACCTTGTTAAAGGTATCATGCAGGCGTTTGATCTGTGAACCCAGGATGTTTTCTATACGTAGCAATGCAGGCATTGACAAACCTCGGGCCTCAATGCCTGTAATGATTTCATGCAGACTGATAGCCGGTCCATTCTCTTTGCCCGAGGGGGTGATGACGACATCACCGTTGTCATTGACGGCGAAATAGCCGGCGCTCCATTTGTCGATGCCGTAAAGTTTTACCGCATCCTCGAGGTTCCATGTTTTTGATTTAGGCATAGTTTTGGGGTAATTTGCAGGAGAAAGTCTCTCCGGTTAAGGTTTAAGTAGCATCCATGTAAATCAGTTCAAAAGCTGAATGCTTTCACATAGGTGGCCGCAATTGGGGCGCAATGAGCGCCGGAAGACGATGACCTTTCGCGAGACGTTACGAACCACTCGAGTACCATCAACGCTGACAATAGCTGCATCGTTATATTACGTTTAAAGTCAATGGTGTTCTTCCGCTTTTCTGAGTAGCGCTGATAGTTGTTTCAGCACTTCCGGGGAAACTGTTTTTAAATGCAGATCCTGCTGCGGATAGGGGATGCTGATGCCGGCTTCTCGGAACTTGCGGAAAAGCGCCAGATAATAGTCGGTTTTCAGGCCGGTCGGGGCCTTGAGATTGGTCATTCGGCACCAGACCCGAATTGAAAAATCAAGGCTGCTGTCGCCAAATCCTTCAAAAAAAATTCGCAGCGGATGCATGAAGTCCTCCCGGGTGATGGCAACTTCCCGGGCGGCAGCTTCCGCCAGGCGCACGACCTCGTCGGGATCGGCGTCATAGGAAACTCCGAAAGGAATATTGAGCCGTCGCCAGTCATCACTGTAGGTCCAGGTGTTGACCCGGTTGGAGATCAGGTCGGAGTTGGGCAGGATGATATCCTCGCCTTCAATCGTACGGATGATGGTGGAGCGGATCGAGACGTTTTTGACTTCTCCGACCAGGCCGTCGGTAAGGGTGATCAGGTCGCCGACCTTGACGCTTTGCTCACTGAGGAGGATGATGCCGCTGATAAAGTTATTGGTGATGGTCTGGAGTCCGAAACCGATGCCCACCCCTAGGGCGCCGAGAATGAGGCTGAGCTGACTTAAATCAAGCCCGGCGGAGGAGAGAATAATGATGCTGCCGATCAGCAGGCTGGCGTAGTAGCCCAGGGTGGTGATCGAGTTGACCGCCCCGATCGACATGGCGGCTTTTTTCTCCAGCAGTTTGGCGATCTTGCGGCGCAGCAGACGCAGGCTGACAATTCCGAAAAAGAAGAGAAACACAATCTTCAGAATGGTCAGCAGGTCGATAGTTGAGGTCCCGAAGGAAAAGAGGGGATAATACAGGATGTTTTGGAGACTCTCTTTAATGTCGCTGAGATGCCGGTGGCTCCGGGTCTGCAGTCTTTCCCATGGACTGCTGGCGTAACGGGCCAGGCTGAGAATCTGGGAAAATTCCCTTCGGGTGCCTTTCAGGGCCTGATCGTTGTCGGCCAGGGCCATGATCAGCTTGTCGATATTTTCGTTGACTTTAACGGCCTGACGCGAAAGGACGCCGAAGGCCTCCCTCAGGGAAGCCTTCGGGGCCGCTTCCATTTTGTTCTGAATCGCGACCAGGCGTTGGGTCAGATTGGAGCGGAGCAGGGTGGTTTCTGAAATCGTATTGGTGATGTTTTCTTTGGTGCGGCCCAGGCGGTCGTTTTCCCTGGACCAATGATTGATGAAATCGGCCAGCCTCTCACGCTTTTCCGGATCCTGGAATTTGGTCAACCAGGCCAGTCTGAATTCGGCCTGTAGCAGTTTGATTTCGCAGTTGAGTCTTTTCTGGTTGATCAGTTGAATGCGCAGTTTGAGGGCTTCAATGATCAGTTCGATACGTTCCTTTTCTATCTGCCAGCCTTCACGGGCGCTATCGTTGTCCTTGTTCTCAGTGATCCGGATCAGGGTGCTGTCGAGCTGGGCTTCGTAGATGGCGATGCGCCGGTTCAGATCCTGAAATTCGGCGCTGGTGGCATCAGTGGTTTCCTGAAGCAGCTGCTTTTGTTTTTGGTTTTCCTGCTCGGCGCTTTCAAGATCTTCCGGGGTGATCATGAGCTGGTTGAAGGCCTGGCTGATCAACTCTGCCGTCTGCTGGCGGAGCTCCTTCAATTGGTTGAGCCGCAGCTCGATTTTAGGCTTTTTGATCATCAGAAGAGCATATTCGCCTTGCAAACTGATCAGCTCGGCATATTTTTCATATAGTAACAGCTGCCCATGTTCTCTGGTTTTGATCAGCTTGGCGTATTCGGAAAGGAGGCCGACGGCATTGTCCTTGAGGGAGGTCAGGCGATTGCCGAGCAGCTCGGCTTTCTTGGCGGTTTCGCTGATCTGAAGATCGACCTGGCGTTGGAAATTGATGAGCCTGTCAAAAGCATCAATCCGGAAAGGCGGGCCGACAACCTGCGGTTTTTCCGTGATCGGGGAGTGGCTGCGGACCAGTTCGGCCAGCAGACTCCTGTATTGTTGGGAAATGCCGTGAAAGAAATCCTTGAGGCTGGCGGCCCGGTTCTGTAAATCACTGGAGCTTGAGGATTCGGCGGCGAGGGCATCGATGTTAGTGATGAGGTTATCAATCTGAGTCAGGCGTTCGTTGATGAAAGCGGAAATCCCTTCGCTGTTGCCCAGATAGAGTCGATTTTCCAGGGGGGTGTTCACGCTCGGGAGCTGAGCCGGACTTGCGGCGGCCAAAGCAAGAAAGAGAGTGACAAAACCCAGGATTATGAATATTATCCCGGGCGCTTTTCTGGTTTTACAACGGTTACTTTTCACAATGCTTCATAGCCTGATTGGCGTTTGGGTTAGGCTTTTCCTGGCGCTCTATATTATACGAAAATCAATATTTTGAAAGAAAAATATTTGGAGTCCGGAGAGGGGTGGTTTTTCATGGCAAGAAATAAAATCATGAATCTGGCGGCAGCCTTCTGCGGCCGCCTGTGGCAGGCCACGAGTTATTCACTGGCGGGCTGGCGGGCGGCGTTTAGAGGCGTTTAGAAATGAAGCGGCCTTTCGTCAGGAGGTCTATTTGTTGTTGTTTCTGCTGCCGCTTGGTTGGTGGCTGGGAGAGGGGCCGGTGGAAAGGCTGTTGTTGATCGGCAGCTGGCTTTTGGTGATGATCGTCGAACTGCTCAACTCGGCGGTTGAAGCCGTGGTTGATCGGGTGGGGCCGGAGCGCCATGAACTTTCCGGTCGGGCCAAGGACCTCTCCTCAGCGGCGGTCATGGTGGCCCTGTTACTGGCCGCGCTGACCTGGCTGCGGCTGGCTTTCTGAGACGGGGACGAGCCCTGACCCAAAGGTGGACGGTTGCGGAGTTGTGTTTGTCGGCGAAGCGGGTTGGGGTCGGTCGGACTTCATTTCTCGGTTCTCTGGGAGCGGAGGTTTCATTCTCTGGTCTTTACCGCTCGGGCCTGAGGCAGGGTGTAGCGCTGTTTGTGGTAGAGCCAGGATGAGGCGGTCAGCAGAGCCGGTCGCAGCGTTGCGGTTCGATGCCGCCGCCCAGAATCAGGCCGAAGATACGGTAATTGTCGACCGGCATGACGCCGTTGGGGCTGGTGCGGACCCGGATGTTATGGTCGGCTATGATGACAAAGATGGTGTTATTGTAATAGGCATGCTCCCGGGCCAGGAGGAAGAATTTGCCGAGGGCGTGATCGGCGAATTTAACCGCGTTTTCCTCGCTGGCCGGTTCGCTTCCGGGCAGGGGCTCGATCCGTCCCTCCGGGTATTCAAAGGGGGTATGGTTGGTGGTTGTGAATAAGACGGAAAGAAAAGGTTGGCCGCGCTGCTGGAGCTTGACGAATTCCTCGTCGGCGCGGACCACCAGATCCTCATCGCAGACCCCCCAGATGCCGTGAAACGTCGGGTTGACGAAAATGGGTTCGTCAATGATTGTCTGAAAACCATTGCCGTAATACCAGCTGCCCATGTTGTCAAAACGTTTTTCGCCGCCAGCGGAGATAGAGCCAGGTAAGCAGCGACAGGCAGAGTACGGCCAGAAGCAGCGGAGTGAGCTGGGTTGAAAAAATCGTGCTCATGACCTCGCGGGGATAGATCAGGTAATTGACAAAAAGCTCATTGGGGCGGGCCTCGAATTCACTGAAAAATGGCGGGGTGGCGATTTCCATGTAGACGGTTGTCAGAAGCAGCGCGAGAAAGTAAAGAAAGAGTGCTTGAACGCCGGCTCGCCGCCAGCGGAGCGGGGTCAGAAAGAGCAGCAGGGTCGGCGGGGCCAGCAGCACTCCGGCGGCAATCGTATCCATGCGCAGGCCGACGATCAGGGCTTGCCAGTAATTGACTCCGCTGGCGGCAAGCGGGCCGAAATAACGAGCGATCAGCAACAGTCGGCCGACCAGGGCGATCAGCAGGAAAATCAGGTAGAAAAGCAGCAGCGGCCGAGCGGTGCGTAGCCAGCCGCCGCCGAGTTTTTTTAGTATGGCGGGACTCTCTTTATTTTTATGGGTAGCGTAGCCCGTTGCTAGAAGCTGCCTGGAGTAACCGTCGGTGCCGTCCGCATACCGTGCGGGCGCGGGAGATCTTTACCGCTTTGGCCGGGAGAAAACCGGGAGGAGCTGATAGCTTCCGGCGCCTTCAGGTGGGCAGTTTGTCGAGCACGTAAAGCCTCCACATCGAATAACGGGGCAGAAAGTCGAATTTGGCGACGATGGCGAAAGCGGCGTCGTGAAACTCCTGTTCGATATTTTCCGGTTTGAAAATAAAGCGGTTCTGTAAGCGGGAGGGGTTGCGGCGCAGGACGGCCTCGTCGCGCCGGTGTCGGCGCCAGGCTTTGTAATTACCGTCAATCCAGAGACTGAGGATCACGTGGCGGCGGGTGACGCGATGGAATTCCCGAAGGATGGCGCGACGTTTCTCGGCCTCCCCGATATGGTGGAGCAGCCGCATGCTGAAGATGGCGTCGACACTGGCTTCTTCGAGTTCGATGCCATAAGCCGAGGTGTGCAGTTGCTCGATTTGGGTTATGAGCTCCGCGGGACAGGTCTCGCTCGCGACCTCAAGCATGGCCGGGCTGCTGTCGGCGGCGATGATTCGGCGCTGTTGGTTTTCCGCCAGTAAAGGCCAGAACCGTCCGGCGCCGCAGGGCAGGTCGAGAATGGTTGCGGGATCGCCGATAAGTTGCAGGGCTTTGCGGGCCAGCGCCTGCTCCCGGCGGTTCGAAATTCGGCGCATCCAGCTCTCGTGATGCTTTTGGTAATAATTCCGGGCGTGATCATAGTTGTATTTGTGAGCAAACTGATCACCGCTGATGATTTGCTTGACACCCACGGGCTTGTTCCTTGTCGCTGTGCAAACGTTTAAGGTTAATGCTTTTGTGATAACTCCGCCGGCTTCGTTTTCCTTCAGCCTTCGGCATGCGGCGTGCTTTTGTGTCTGCCGCATGCCGAAGGCTGCGGGCGCCTCGCGTCGGAAGCGGTGACGGTGCCAGGCTGCTTTTTTGCGCTTTTCAAGCGTTGCCATGAATTTATCAGGGTTTGTTTTGGCTTGTTCCTTGGTTTTTCAGGAAAGCTTGCTTCTTCGGTTGCAGGGCAGCGGATCTTTCTATCCTAATTTACGATGAAATTAAATTGTTTTTTGCGTTTTTCTGGTTAAAAATTATTAACCTTGGCCTTCGCTCCGAAGCCGGTCTTGAAAGGTATTGATCCCCCTTGGGGCGCAAGCGCATTTTACCTTCGTCAGGGGCCGTACTTTGCGTGATTATGGGGTGGTGTGAGGGCTCCGCGGCTGGTCTGGTCGCCACCTGCGGTCGAGGTCCGAATTCGGTGCGAAATTGGACCGTTGGCTGAAACGGGGCCCTCGGTCGGTTGGGGGGTGAAGAACTGCTAGCCTCAATCACGGTAGGCGACACGTAATTGTTCCTCGTTAAGGCTTGATTGATTCGAAAAAGTATCGTATTTTTTAATCGCCTCCGCTCTGGAGGCTGGTTGCAGGCCTTTACCGCTATATTTGATTTTTAGCCTGGAGACGGGAGCGGTTTTGTTGTGCAGGTTTAATGTCTTGTTATTAAACTTTTTTTTCGATAAGGATCTGGAGGGGGGAAAGGCCGAGATGGCCTTTTTTTTATTTTTTCTTTGCGATTTAAGCGGTGGCATGATCTCTGCTCAGTCTTAAGCGAAACTGAGAATGTACAGTCGCGACGTCATTTTGGTTTGGTGCTGGCAGGGTTGTCCCTAAGATGGATTTATCTATCAATGTAGATAACAAGGAGGAAAAAATGTTTCGTTCGATTCGTTTACTGGTGGTGATGGTGGCGATCCTGATTGCGGGTCTGCTTTGCGGCGGAGGGCCGGTAACGGCCGCCGGGCCTGAACTGACTGCCGAGGCCGAAGCTCTGCTGGTCAGCAAATATATCTGGCGCGGGCTTGAGGTCAACGAGGATCCTATGCTGCAGCCGTCGTTGACCGTTGGCTACGGTGGTTTTTTCGCTCAATGTCTGGGGCAATATGGATCTGACGGATTTCGGCCAGGACGAGTGTGTCTATACCAGTGACTGCGAGAGCCGGGCCGGGCAGCATCGGTTATGGGGACAGCGATTACAATGCTTATTATTTCGGGGTCGCTGACGGTGCCCTGGTCGATGTCAACCGCGGCCTCGCCCTGCCTTTCCGGTTGACTGAGAAAATCACGATTACCCCGCAGCTCAGCCTGGCTTCGGTGGTCGATTCGGATCTGCGGGATGCGGTGGCAGGGAAGTCTTGCTGTGATAACGAAACCAATCTTTATGGGGGCATCGCGATCGGCTTTTCCTTCTGACCGCGGCGCTGGGAAGCAAGGTGGTTGTTCGACGGTGCCGACAATAAGCTTCGGGAGTCTTTTTACTCGCGGGCTGAATCTTTTGATTGACAGGAGAATGATGATGGCAAAATTAAGCATACACGGTAAGCTCTGGCTGGGACTGGTTCTGTTTCTGGGAAGCGCTACCCTGGTCGAGGCCGCGGACGAAGTTTCGGCGGAGATGTTTACGATCAATAACACCTGGATGCTTTGCGCGACCTTTTTGGTGTTCGTCATGCATTTGGGTTTTGCCACCCTGGAGGCGGGTCTGACTCGCTCCAAGAACACGGTTAACATTCTTTTTAAGAATACCGTAATTGTGGCTATCGGGGTTCTGACTTACGCCCTAGTGCGCTTTAACCTGATGTATCCGGGCGCGGATGCGGCCGGAGCCTGGTTTGGTTTTGCCGGCTTCGGCATCGCGACCGATGCCGCCGAATTGACTTCGGCCTACAATGCCGGGTACACCTACTGGACTGATTTTATTTTTTAGGCGATGTTTGCCGCCACCGCTGCCACCATCGTATCCGGGGCTGTGGCCGAGCGGGTCAAGCTGTCCAGTTTTCTGATCTTTTCCGCTCTCTACGTGGCGCTGGTTTATCCGGTAGTCGGAATGTGGAAGTGGGGCGGTGGCTGGTTAGACGCGATGGGCTTTTATGATTTTGCGGGGTCAACTCTGGTGCATTCGGTAGGTGGTTGGGCGGCGCTGGTCTGTGTTTTAATCCTGGGACCGAGTTTCGGCAAATTCAGCCATGGCAAGGTCAAGCCTATTATGGGGCACAATATGCCCTTGGCGGCGATCGGGGTTTTCATGCTCTGGCTGGGCTGGTTCGGATTCAATGGGGGCTCGGTGCTGTCGGCCGATCCCGGGGTGGTTTCCTTCGTTTTTGTCACCACTACCCTGGCGGCGGCCGCCGGGATTATCGGGGCCATGCTGACCTCCTGGATCGTGCAGAAAAAACCCGATCTGTCGATGGTGCTCAACGGTTGTCTGGCGGCGGCTGGTCGGGATCACCGCCGGGGCGGATGTGGTTTCAATCAACAGCTCTGTGACAATTGGTCTGGTGGCCGGCGTGCTGGTGGTTTTTGCAGTTCTCTTTTTTGATCGCGTCCGGATCGACGACCCGGTCGGGGCGCTTTCCGTCCATCTGGTCTGCGGCATCTGGGGTACTCTCGCGGTCGGAATTTTTTCCGCCGCCCATAGTTTTATCACCCAGTTGATCGGGGTGGTAGCGGTCGGCATCTTCTGTTCAGTCGGAGCCGTTCTGATCTTCGGAGCGCTGAAACTGACAATGGGAGTTCGGGTCACGCCGGCAGAGGAACAAAAAGGTCTCGATATCAGCGAACATGGCATGGAAGCCTACAGCGGGTTCCAGATTTTCATCAGCCAGTAACCTGAGTCTGTCCAGGGGGTTCCGCTCTGCCACCCCGGGGCTGGGTTTGAAAGGCGGAGTTACCCACGGATCATCGCCTAATTTTAAGGAGAATAAAAATGAAATTGGTAATCGCGTATATACAGCCGTATAAACTCAATGATGTCAAACAGTCTCTGATTAATGCCGATATCACCAAGATGTCGGTTACCAACTCTCTGGGCTGCGGCCAGCAGCGGGGGTTTACCGAAACCTATCGCGGGGCCCCGAGGTCGAAATCAACCTGTTGAAAAAGGTTCGTCTGGAGATCGCCGTCAACGATGAATTTGTCGAGAAAACCATCGCTGCGATCGCCGACGGGGCTCATACCGGAGAAATTGGTGATGGCAAGATTTTTGTCATCAATTTAGAAAGATGCTACCGGATCCGGACCGGTGATACCGGTCCGGAAGCGATTGGCTAGGTTGCAGGGCGCTTTGTGGTCTTTGGTTCGGGCGGGGCCGCGTCTGAACCAGAGACCACGGCCTTTCGCGGAAGAGAGGCTCGCTTCTGGCGGTCAGTAAGACTTTAGGGCGTGCGCGGTGTCTTTTCGAAATTCGGGCATGAAAATTTTTACCGCCGGGGCGAAGCGTATGCTCCCAACTCCAAAAGCTGTCTCGGACTTTTACTTAGAAGCTCAGCGCCGTTATGGGTGATGAGGAGCATGTCTTCCAGCTTAACGACCCCCACCTTTTCCCTGTACATGTGGATTTCAAGGGCCATGACGTAATTTTCCTCCAGCTCGACATGGTTGGTTGCGGAGATAACCGGCGGCTCGGAGCATTCCAGCCCGACGCCATGACCAACCATATGGCTTTTCCGGTTGTTCCCGAAATTCAAAAAGGCATCCGAGACTTTCAGTTTGGCGGCCTGATCCATGGCTAAGTGAAAGAGCTCGCTGCATTTTACGCCCGGCGCGAGGTTTGCTAGCACTCGGTCGGCGATCATTTTCAGATTTTTGTACAGGTCGCGAATCTGATTGTCGGCCTTTCCCACGCAATAGGTCCTTGACTGGTCCGCATGGTATCCTTCGACCAGGGTGGGAATGTCGACCACGACCAGATCGCCTTTTCTGATGACTCTTCTGGACGGGCCGGCCGGGACCGCCGGACTCAGGCCCACCCCGGTGACGCTCAAAACCACCCCGCTGAATTCAGCCAGGTTGGGTCCTGAGCTAAGTGGTCCCCGGCCCATGAAAAAATCCGGCAGCCTCATGAAAAAAGTTCCTTCATGTCCGGCCAGCCGCTGCGCATTCTCAACCGCAGCGGCCAGTTCCAGCTCAGTACAGCCTTTTCGTAAGGTCGCCAGAACCGCTTGGTGGCCCATGTCGACCGCGGCGCAGGCGGCCCTTGATGCTTTCGATTTCCGTCGCGTCCTTGGTCTTGCGTTGATCCAGAATCAGGGGCGAAATATTGGTGAACTCGTAGCCGGAAAAAATCAGGTTGAATTTATTGAGAGCTTCCACGGTCAGGATATCCAGTTCAGTGCCGATGGTTCTGCTGGAGGCCAGTTGCGAGGACAGCTCTCGGAAAATATTTTCCAGGCGGCGTTCGGCCTTGATCCTTTCCCGAGGAAGAAAACTCTCACGCCGGGCGAACTCAAATCCGCTTTTGACAAAAAGAAAGTACTCCTGGGGCAGGACAGCAAGATACGCGGGCTGGGAGGTACCGGTGTAGTAGAACACGTCGCGAGAATAAAACAGCAGGGCTGCGGGCAGCTTGTGTTCCCGCATTTTTTCCTGTAAACTCTTGATTCGGTATTCGGTCTGCATCTTAGCCAGTCTCCCGGTGGTCGGTTTTTTTCAGAAAGAGATCAACCCTTACTATAAAGTCGGATTTGTTGGCAAGGGGAAAGCCGGTGGTCGTCGTTTTGGGGTCAGGAGAAAATTTATGGCGGATAGTGAATTTGTCATCAGACTGATGACGCGGTCGGAATTGGATATTGCCATCGACTGGGCCGCGGAGGAAGGCTGGAACCCCGGGTGGTTCGATGCGGATTGTTTTTTTGCCGCTGATCCTCAGGGCTTTTTCATCGGTCTGGTCAATAATCAGCCGGTGGCCATGATTTCTGTAGTGAAGTACGACGCATCATCGGGTTTTGTCGGTTTTTATATGGTCAAGCCAGAGCTTCGCGGTCGCGGTTACGGTCTGCGCCTCTGGAATGCAGCTCTCAATGGTTCCGGAGGGCTTTGCCTTGGTCTCGACGGGGTCGTGTCCCAGCAGGGTAACTACCGGAAAAGCGGATTTAACCTGGCTTGGAGAAACATTCGCTGTCAGGGGAAAGGGGGCGGTCCTTTGCCGGAGAATTTGCGGATGGTTCCGCTTTCGACCATTCCCCTGGCTGAAATCTGTGCCTATGACCGTTTTTTTTCCGGCCGACCGCCGGGGGTTTCTCGAAAGCTGGTTCGCGCAGCCCCAAAGCACGGCGCTTGGGGTTCGGGGGCGGGACGGCCGGCTGTCGGGTTATGGGGTGCTGCGGGCTTGTCGCTCCGGCTACAAACTCGGGCCGCTGTTTGCAGATACGCCCGAGTTGGCGGAAGAGCTTTTTCTGGCCTTGAAAGCCCATGCTCCCGAGGCGGCTTCAGTTTTTCTTGACGTGCCGGAAATAAATGCCGCGGCGCGCGCCTTGGTCGAGCGTCACCGGCTGACCCCTGTTTTTGAAACGGCGCGCATGTATAGGGGCAGATGTCCACAACTGAGCCTGGAACGGATGTACGGCATCACGACTTTTGAACTGGGGTGAGCGGGTTTCCCGCAGGCCTTGCGTTTTATTGAAAGGTTGACAAGGTTTTTATATCGCGATTGAATTCGGAGGCGGTTTTTAACCCGTCAATGCGGGCTCTGAACCCCGGGCTGCGGAGACAATATCCATGGTTTTTGTCAATATCCTGTTGCCAATCTTTATGATTATTGGTCTCGGAGTGCTTTTTGAAAAACTCAAGCAGCCGGACTTTAAGTCGATTTCCAATCTGACCCTTTATTTCTTTACTCCCTGTCTGATTTTCGCCGGCCTGCTCAAGGAGCATTCCCAGATGAGCGTTTTCTTGCCCAAGGCGATTCTCTTTATGCTTCTCCTGACCTTGAGCTTCTGGGGCCTCTCCCTGCTGGCCGGGCGCCTGCTGAAGCTTGACGCAGGTCGTCAGAGTGCCTTTTCCCTGACCACCATCATGATGAACAGCGGAAATTACGGGCTTCCGTTGGTGCTTTTCGCGTATGGGCCGGAAGGCCTGGCCTATGGAGTCATCGTCCTGGTGCTGTTTACGTTTCCCCTGGGTACCCTGGCCGTTTACATCGCTTCGCGAGGCCGCGACAATCCCGCCAAAGCCCTGCTGGAGATGTTCAGGGTGCCGCTTTTTTATGCGATTATTCTGGCGACCGTCTGGCGCTGTTTCAGCTGGCCCCTGCCCGGGATTGTTTTCAAGGCCGTGGACATGGTCGGGCAGGCGGCAATTCCCGGCCTGTTGATGCTGCTCGGCATGCAGCTGGCCCGCACCCGGATCAAGGGCGATCTGCCGGCAATCGGGATCAGCAGCCTGTTGCGGCTGGTGGTCTCACCGTTGCTGGCGACCCTGCTTTGCGCCGTGCTCGGGATTCATGGCCTGCCCCGGAAGGTGTTGATTCTGCAGACCAGTACCCCGGCGGCGATAATTCCTCTGCTCTATGCCGTCAATTACGATACCCATCCGGAGATGGTCGCCGGAACCATTCTGGTTTCAACCCTGCTGAGCGCTTTGAGCCTGACCGTGCTGTTGTCTGTTCTCGGGGTGTGATGGCGTTTCGGGAAAGTGGTGTGGCGCTCGCGCTTGACCACGACCGGAATTTTATGATTGGTTGAGCGCAAGGAATCTGTCCAGTTGGACGCGGTTCTTTCCTGTCAGGTCAAGAAACTGGAGGCCCAGGGCCATGGCGTCATCGTCCTGCGCCAGGCTTCGCACCGCGCTTTGCAGAAAAAGCTCGCCATCCACTCCAGGCAAGGAAAGAAACAGTGAAACCTCGGCTCTGATTTTGATGGGATCCTTTGACCATTCAAGTTCCTGCAAGCTGATGGTCAGCCGGCAACCGCCTTTACTGATGTCGTTCACCATGGCCTTGAACCGCATTTGCCGGTTCTGGTGTCGGGTGACAACCTCCAGGCGCGCCGGCAGGCTACATTCAAATCTTTTGTGAATTCTCAGATTGAAATCTTCAATCGTTGTGGGGAATCTGACAAAGACGACATTGAAGGTATCAAACAGGGGTAAAATCACCTGCGTTTTGAAGCCAAAGGCGCAGCCCTGATACACGTAGCGGATAATCAATTCCTGGCCTTGCCGGAAAAATTTTTCCGGGTTTTTAAGCCAGGGAATCTTGATCAGCAGATAATTCCCTTCTTCCTTGCCCACCAGATAACTTTTTAAACGACCGGGATAGCCTTCAATCTGAAGTTGCAGCGCCGTGTTAAAGTCCATTCCGAAACCTCGGTTTTTGAAAATAGGGGAATAGAAAACCGGCCGGGCCACCCTCAAGATTCGTGAGCTGATTTCCCAGCTCGTCAAAAATCTTGGAAAATGACGGCAAAAACCAGGTTTCGCCGTCATTTTCCCATCGTGTCATCCTTTAAGACAGCGTAACCTGCTTCTTGTCACAAACCGTGGCGTAAATCAATACCTAATTTGTGGATTTAGATTTACAGATCTCCTATTCATTTTCAAGCAACATGCTCATACCCATTCCTCCCCCGACGCAGAGGCTGGCCAGACCCAGGGTCAGATTTCGGCGCTTCATTTCCTGTAAAAGAGAAATCACGATGCGGGCGCCGGTACAGCCGACCGGGTGCCCCAGGCCGATGCCGGAGCCGTTGACATTGGTAATCTCGCGGTTTAAACCTAGTCCCTGCTCGCAGGCCAGGTACTGGGCGGCGAAGGCTTCGTTAAGTTCGATAAGTTCGATATCGGAAAGCCGGCAGCCGGTTTTCTGCAATAGCTTCCGGGTCGCCGGTACCGGGCCCCAGCCCATAATTTTCGGGTCGCAACCCGCAACCGCAAAGGAGTGAATCCGGGCCAGAACCGGCAGTTTCAGGGCGACTGCCTTTTCCCGGCTGGCAAGCAGGCAAACGGCGGCTCCATCATTGAGGCCGGAGGCGTTACCGGCGGTCACGGTGCCGTCCCGGGCGAAAACCGGCCTGAGCTTTTCGAGCTCGGTCATGGTCAAACCCCGGCGTGAATGTTCATCCTCGGCAAAAATCAGAGGCGTGTTTTTTTTTCGGGGAATGGTCAGGGGAATGATTTCGGCCTTGAAATTTCCTCGATCAATCGCGTTTTCAGCGTTATGGTGGCTGCGCAGGGCGATGATATCCTGTTCACGGCGGGAAATATTATATTGGCGGGCCAGATTTTCGGCCGTCTGCCCCATGATAAAGCCCGGAGGTTCGAGCAGGGTGGAGCCGGAATGGAGCAACTCCCACATCGAGTCCATCATCTGGCCATGTTGCAGACGGGCGCCCCAACGGGCGGCGGGCAGGCAGTAAAAGGCGTTTGACATCGATTCCATGCCTCCGGCCAGAATTAATTCGGCATCCCCCAGACGAATTTTGTTGGCGGCCTGAGCCAGGGCTTCCATGGCACTGGAACATTGCCGCTGAATCGTGACTGCGGGCACGGCGGCCGGAATGCCGGCCGCCAGAGCCGCGGTGCGTGCCGTGTTGGCTTCGTCCGGACACTGCACACAGTCTCCCATGATCACATCATCAAGTTCACCCGGATCGATCTCCGGGACCCGGTCCAAAACGCCTCTGATTACCTGCGCCCCAAGCTGATGCGCCCGCAGAGATTTCAACGATCCACCGAAATCCCCGATGGCGCTGCGTCCCAGGGCGACGATCACTGCATCCCGATTACGTTTCATAATCAATTCTCCGGTTTTAGTGCCTTACAGGTTATTATCTTGTTTTTTTTCAATATTATTCCAACCGCAAAAACAAGAAAATGTTCTGATAAGAGCACTTATTTGCGGGCTGTGAAGACCTCTTTGGGTTGCGGGACTCGCTCCCGCATTAGTTTTGTTCGGCAAACATGCCGGCTGCGGCCAGATGCTTGACTACCGCTTGGGCAAAGCCCTGGATCAGTTTTTTGGTCGGCCGATCGATCGAGGTTTCGGAGGTCAGCGAAATTGTCAGAGCACCATCCTGGGCCCGGTAGAGGTTGGATTCCAGGGCGTAGACCGCGGTGGTCGAGGTTTGTGAGCCTGGGGGACAATGCGACAGCGAATATCTTCGGTTTTCCCGGTAGTCACTGTCCCAGCGATTTTCGCAGTTTCCTTTTGCCGTGATTCGAGTTTCGGCAAATTTGTCAACTATGCGAGAGAGCAGAATGCCGTCAAATGAATGCCGGCCGATAATTTCGGTAATGTTTTCAACCGAAGAGCGATTGCCGGCCGGTAAGACGGTATGACCCGCAGTGGCGGCCACGCCTTTGTCCCTGAGTTCGTGGAGCAGGGCGAGTTCACTTTGACGGCCGATGTTCTCGTCCAGGAAAAGGCTGACCACGAGAATATTTTTAAAGTTTTGGTTGCCGTTCTCCTGATTCTGCTGGATTCCGGTTATCCGGGTAGCGGAACAGGCACCTGTAAAAAACATGACCAACAATAATAACCAGAAGATTTTTTTCATCCTACTGCTCCCTTGAAAAGGTGGCTGACATGGTTTCTTGCAGGCGGCTGCTAAAACTATTCTTTTATACCAGGGCGGCAATGGCGCCGGTGTCGCAGGTTCAGGGCAAAAGAAACCGGTATCGGGTTTGTTCCGGCATTTTGCGGTTACATACCCGATGCCGGCAGACAATGTCAATCTTCTATGTGAAAGTGAAGGTGGATTCAGTCGGAATGCTTTTGGGTTTGGTCGTAGCGGGGGGTAACATTCATACTGATCTTTGACAGTTGAAACGGCGTTAGAAAATAAATTTGTTGCTATACTTAGCTTTCAGCGATGCCGGGTTGGCAAAAAACCAAAAAGATAGTGCCACAGAATAAAATATATATCTTTACTAATATGAGAATAATCGCTAAAAGTGGGGTGTCTTTAACGAAAGAGGTTCCCCATGTTCGCTCGAGTCAAAAAATCCGGCAAGTACGAATATCTCCAAATCGTTGAAAACCGCAAAGAGCAGGGCAAAGTCAAGCA
>Ga0209614_1000882_pt1 | contig 24816 bp, 26 predicted proteins | sample BlaSprsedimmetaG_FD_185484 | JGI IMG/M metagenome (GOLD analysis project Ga0209614, IMG submission 185484) | Hot spring sediment bacterial and archeal communities from California, USA to study Microbial Dark Matter (Phase II) - Blank Spring... ... | reverse complement strand
GGTAAGAGAGGCAAGGCTCATGGGCGGAGCCTACAGGCGCCGCCCGCGGCGTGCCAGCGCGATCAGGCCGCCTCGAGGATCCGCTTTTTTATCGGCGGGATGGCCGAGAAGGACTGCCGGAACCAGTCAAGCGAGGTCTCGCGTTCGATCCCCAGCCGATTCAGCGTGCGCGGCCAGAACGCATCGTCCCAACCCCACAGCCCGACCGCAAGCACGTCCTTCCCCTCGCCGACCTGACCGATCACTTCGGGTGCCATGCCGAGCATCCGGTAGATGCGGATCATGCGCGCGTCGAACACGCCGACGAAATGCTCGACCGCGAAATTGGCCATGATCTCGGCCCCGCCCAGTGCCAGTGCCGCCGACACCTCGCGCCCCGCATCGGGCGCCAGGCAGAAACGCGTGCATTCCCAGATCAGCGGGCTTTCGATGCGGACGCCATCGGTCACATGCAGGAAATGCTCGTTCACCATGGTCCGGCCGGTGGTGGGCAGGAAGCGCATGGATCCGCCATGCCGCCCGTCGGGCAGTTCCCAGATCACATAAAGCGGGTTGAGCACGTCGTACTGGTCGTGCTCCTCGCCCTTCTCGTCCACCGTGACGTCCCAGCCCAGGCGTTCATGGAACTGGATCGCCCGGTCGCGGAACATCGTCTCACGCAGAAGGGGGTGCTTGTGCAGGTCGACGCCGTAGATGTAACGCAGCATGTTGAGTAGCCCTTTGCCAGCCGATGACAGGGGAAAGCTACAAAGCCCTTGGTTACCAACGCCCTAAACCATCGCACAATTGGAAACAAAACGGGAAAAGTTGCAGATCGTCACCCTGTCGTTGCACTCAGAGCACGATCAGCCCCGCATTGAGTGCCCGGGCCACTGCATGGGTGGTGTTGAGCGCGCCCAGCTTGTGCCGCGCGGCCTCGATATAGACCCGCAGCGTATGCTCCGATATCTCGAGTTGATCGGCCGCCTGCGCCCTGCTCAGCCCCTTGGCCAGAAGCGTCAGCGCGCTGGTTTCCCGCGGCGAAAGTGTCGTCGACGGTGCAAGGTCGCGCTCGCCCTCGAATTCCAGGGCCTTCTTGTTGAAGTCATGCGCAATGATGATGAGATCACGCATGTTCTCCTGGACGAAGCGCGCCCATTCCACGTCGCTGCAACTGTGGTTGGCCGTGAAGACCGCGAACTGGCCGTTGGGCCCGCGAATCGGAATGCTGAACCCCTGATTGCCGACCCCGTGCGCCAGAGCGTCGGCCAGAAGTTCCCGGGCCACGCGCCCGGACCAGTCGAGTTGCTTCCAATCGACCGGATGAAAGCGGTGAAGGCAGCCCTGCACGACAGGGTCCACCCTCACATAGCCGCGCTCCAGGTAGCGGTCGACCCATTCGGTGCTGTAGGTGCCAGCCCCGTACTGCTCTCCGACGCTGCTGACCCAGTGATAGACCACATGGGTTATGGCGAAATGGTCCCGAAGTTCCTTAGTGGATTGCTGCAGATGCTCAAGCGTCGTTGCCTGTTGCAAGCGTTCGAGGAACGATTCTAAGACGTCTTTCATCGCCAGAACTTACACCCAACGGCACCCTGCAGGCCCCGCTTCCCCCGACTTCCGCCCGCATGGGCTGAGATTCCAGCGAAGAAATCTCGACCGCTGCCAGCGCCTGGCAGGTCGCAAGCTCCTCCGACAGAGCGGCCAACCCGTTCTTCCGAGCATAGTTCCTCAGATCCCCAAGAATGTCGATCAGCCACTCATGTTTCATGGTTTTCTTCCCCAAGTGGTTAATGAACCGTTAACACAAGGATAGCACGAGTTAACTTTCCACGATATTCGCGGTTTTTTTCTCCCCATAAGTAGCGAGGAGACGCAGGGCAAGCCTTTGGTTTCGCTTGCCGCGGCCTCGTCAGCCGCCGGATGCACACCAGCAACGGCCCGGCCCGGGCCGGCAAGACCGGTCCGGGCCGAGTCGGTTTGTCCGAACGCGTGTACGTTCCGGTGTGCCTCAGGCGCTCTTGCCGGCCTCCAGCACGTCCTCGAAGGTCCGCAGACCGGTCCGCGGCGCCTGCACCAGCACCGCCATGTTCCCGGGCTTGTGCTCGTTGCGATACATCTTCATGTGCGCGGCCGGGATCTCGGCCCAGGGGAAGACCTCGGACATGCAGGGGTCAAGTCGACGCTGCACCATCAGCCGGTTGGCGGCAGCGGCCTGTTTCAGGTGGGCAAAGTGGCTGCCCTGGATGCGCTTCTGATGCATCCAGACGTAACGCGCGTCCATCGTCAGGTTGAAGCCGGTGGTGCCCGCACAGATCACCACCATGCCGCCCCGCTTGACCACGAAGGTCGAGATCGGGAAAGTCGATTCGCCCGGGTGCTCGAACACCATGTCGACATTCACGCCCTTGCCGGTGATGTCCCAGATCGCCTTGCCAAACTTGCGCGCCTCGGCGAACCACTCCTTGTATTCCGGCGTGTTCACCTTGGGCAGTTGCCCCCAGCACTTGAAGTCCTTGCGGTTGATCACGCCCTTGGCGCCGAGATTCATCACGAAGTCGCGCTTCGACTCCTGCGAGATCACGGCGATGGCGTTCGCGCCCGCGGTGTTGATCAGCTGGAGCGCATAGGAGCCCAGCCCTCCCGAGGCCCCCCAGACCAGCACGTTCTGGCCCGGCTTCAGCTCATGCGGGTGGTGGCCGAACAGCATCCGGTAGGCAGTGGCCAGCGTCAGCGTGTAACAGGCCGACTCCTCCCAGGTCAGGTGCGTGGGCCGGGGCAGCAATTGCTGCGCCTGCACGCGGGTGAACTGGCTGAACGACCCATCCGGGGTCTCATAACCCCAGATCCGCTGGCTGGGCGAGAACATCGGGTCGCCGCCATTGCACTCCTCGTCGTCGCCGTCATCCTGGTTGCAGTGGATCACGACCTCGTCGCCCACCTTCCAGTTCTTCACCTTGTCGCCCACCGCCCAGACGATGCCCGAGGCATCCGAACCGGCGATGTGATAAGGCGCGCCGTGGCCGTCGAAGGGCGAGATCGGAACGCCCAGACCGGCCCAGATTCCATTGTAGTTCACGCCTGCGGCCATCACGAGCACCAGCACCTCGTGGCTGTCGATCGCGGGCGTCTCCACCACCTCGACCTGGAACGACTTGTCGGGCTCGCCATGCCGCTCGCGCCGGATCACCCAAGCATACATCTTCGGCGGCACATATCCGAGCGGCGGCATCTCGCCGATCTCGTAAAGCTCTTTCTCGGGCGCCTCGTAGGGCGTGATCGACGGGTTCGTGTCCAGAGCCATCGGGGCCTCCTTGATCGGTGAAAGGTTCTCGCAGCGCCGCAGAATCGCCGCGGACTGTCTGGTCTGATAGAAAGCGCCACGCAACATTACAACGAAATTCCGGGCAATATTGGTAATTTTATGTCGTCGCCGCGGGCGGCTTGCCGCGACGCAGCGAATTGACATCGCCAGATCCTTGCCCTTATCTCGGCGGAAGCGAAATTTTCTTGCCAACCCGACTCCGAGGCGCGCCATGACCGAGACGATGAAAGACCGCCCCTGGCTGTTCCGCACCTATGCGGGCCACTCCACCGCCAAGGCATCGAACGCGCTTTACCGCAGCAACCTTGCCAAGGGCCAGACCGGCCTCAGTGTCGCCTTCGACCTGCCTACCCAGACCGGCTATGACAGCGACCACGAGCTTTCCCGCGGCGAGGTCGGCAAGGTCGGCGTGCCGGTGGCGCATCTGGGCGACATGCGGACGTTGTTCGACGGCATCCCGCTGGAACAGATGAACACCTCGATGACGATCAACGCGCCCGCGCCCTGGCTGCTCGCGCTTTACATCGCGGTGGCCGAGGAACAGGGCGCCGACATCTCGAAACTGCAGGGCACCGTTCAGAACGACGTCATCAAGGAGTATCTTTCGCGCGGCACCTATATCTGCCCGCCGAAACCGTCGCTGCGGATGATCACCGATGTCGCGGCCTATACCCGCGAGCATCTGCCCAAGTGGAACCCGATGAACGTCTGCTCCTACCACCTGCAGGAGGCGGGCGCGACGCCGGAACAGGAACTGGCCTTCGCGCTGGCGACCGCGACCGCGGTGCTGGACGATCTTCGGACAAAGGTCGCGCCGGAGCATTTCCCCGACATGGTGGGCCGCATCTCGTTCTTCGTGAATGCCGGGATCCGCTTCGTCACCGAGATGTGCAAGATGCGCGCCTTCGTGGAACTGTGGGACGAGATCTGCCGCGACCGCTATGGCGTCGAGGACGAGAAATACCGCCGCTTCCGCTATGGCGTGCAGGTCAACAGCCTCGGGCTGACCGAACAGCAGCCGGAAAACAACGTCTATCGCATCCTGATCGAGGCGCTGGCGGTCACCCTGTCGAAAAAGGCCCGGGCCCGCGCCGTGCAACTGCCCGCCTGGAACGAGGCGCTGGGCCTGCCGCGGCCCTGGGACCAGCAATGGTCGCTCAGGATGCAGCAGATCCTGGCCTATGAAACCGACCTTCTGGAATACGAGGACCTGTTCGACGGCAACCCCGCGGTGAGCGCGCGGGTCGAGGATCTCAAGGCCAATGCGCGCGCGGAACTCGCCCAAATCGACGCGCTGGGCGGCGCCGTGGCGGCCATCGACTACATGAAGTCGCGCCTTGTCGACAGCAATTCCGACCGCATTGCCCGGGTCGAGACCGGCGAGACGGTCGTTGTCGGAGTCAACCGCTGGACCCAGGGCGAACCCTCGCCGCTGACCGCGGGCGAGGACGCAATCATGGTGGTCGATCCGGCGGTCGAGGCCGACCAGATCGCGCGCCTGAACGCCTGGCGGGCCGAACGTGACGCGGATGCCGTTGCCCATGCGCTCAAGGCGCTGCGCGAGGCCGCGTCGACGGGCGCCAACATCATGCCGCCCTCGATCGCGGCGGCGAAGGCAGGGGTGACCACCGGCGAATGGGGCGACGTGATGCGCGCCGTCTTCGGCCAGTATCGCGGCCCGACGGGCGTTTCAAGGAACCCCTCGAACCGCACCGAAGGGCTTGACGAGATCCGCGCCGCCGTCGATGCGGTGGCCTCCCGCCTCGGCCGTCGGCCCAGGCTTCTGGTCGGCAAGCCCGGGCTCGACGGGCACTCGAACGGCGCCGAACAGATCGCCGCCCGCGCCCGCGACTGCGGCATGGACATCCATTACGAGGGCATCCGCCTGACCCCGGCCGAGATCGTCGCCGCCGCCCGCGAGGGCAATGTGGATATCGTCGGCTTGTCGATCCTGTCGGGCAGCCATATCCCGCTGGTGGATAGCCTGATGAAGCTGATGCGCGAAAACGACCTGACGCATATCCCGGTCGTCGTCGGCGGCATCATTCCCGAGGACGACGCCCGCCGCCTGCGAGCGATGGGCGTGGCCAAGGTCTACACGCCGAAGGATTTCGAACTGAACCGCATCATGTTCGACATTGTCGGCCTGATCGGCCCCGAGCCCGTCGCGGCGGAATAGCCCCGGTCCGGAACGGCCGCGGAGCGGGGCGTCGGGCTCAGCGCCGCGGGTCGAGCTTGCCGAACTCGCTTTCGAGATGCGCCCGCATCTTGCGCGCACCGCCGCGCAGGGCGGCCTCGACATTGGCGTCATTGTGGGTGACCGTATGCGGTCGCAACCCCTCGGGGCGCGCCTCGATGGTGCAGCGGATGTCGTCGGGACCGCCCTTGGCGCCGTTGGTATCGACCAGATGCACCTCGACCCGCGTCAAGCGGCCCGTCAGATGCCCCAGACCCGACGTGACCATCTGTTCGGCCACCTCGGCCAACCGCTCGTCGCCATGGATGTTGGAATCGGTGTTCAGTTGGAACTGCATGTCCTCTGGTCTCCTTCAGCTGAGCCTCTCTTGTCACCTAGGCATGCCCAAGCCGGATCGCCAGCCCCCCACACGGCTGCGACCGCCTAGACGAATTCCGCCGCATCCGCCGCCACCGCCGACAGCATGTCCGACATCAGGTCGGGATCGGCCGCATGAACCCTGTTCCATGTCGGGATGAAGGGCGTCTCGGAGGGGTTTTCCAGGAAGATATTGCCCGCCTCGACGATGTTGCGGGCAAACAGCTCGATGATGTTCTCCTCGCCATGCCGGTCGAGGCTGAGCCCGTTCATCCGCGCATCGTTGTAGTAGCAATCCAGCAAATCCAGCGCCGAGCGATAATAGGTCGCCTTGAGCGTGCGGAACACCTCTTCGGAGAACACCGTTCCGTCTGCCGCCAGTTTGCGGAAGATCGACTTGCAGATATCGACCGACATCCGCGACAGTCCCGCACTGGCGTCCTCGGCCGAGACCGGCTGGTGCTTGTGGTCATAGCCGTCGGCGATCTCGACCTGGCAGACGGATCCCGGCGCCAGGTTGCGCCAGGCCTCGGACAGCACCCCGATTTCCAGACCCCAGTCGGACGGGATGCGCAGATCGGGCAGGAGCGCGGTGCGCATCGCGAATTCGCCCGACAGCGGATAGCGGAACGAACGCAGGTAATCGAGATAGTCGCGGTCGCCGATCGTCTTTTTCAGCGCGATCAGGATCGGGCTGACCAGCAGACGGCTGACCCGTCCGTTCAGCTTGCCCTTGCCGATCCTTGGGTAGAAGCCCTTGGCCAGTTGATAGGGAAAATTCGGGTTCGCTACCGGATAGACCAGCCGGGCCAGCATCTCGCGCCTGTAGGTCAGGATATCGCAATCATGCAGCGCCATCACCGCGCTGTCCTTGCAGGCCATCAGATAGCCCATGCAGAACCACACGTTGCGCCCCTTGCCCGGCTCGCCGGGGTTCAGGTTCAGCGCATCAAGCCGGGCATGGATCGCCTTCATCCGCGGGCTGTCCTGCCAGATCACGACATGGTTCTGCGGCAAGCAACCGAAGAAATTCACGGCATGGGCGAACTGGTCGGCATCGGCCTGGTCCAGCCCGATCACGATGCGGTGCAGATAGGGCACCTCGGCCAGTTCATCGAGGATGGCGGGAAGGGCGTCGCCCTGAAGTTCCGAGAACAGCGAGGGCAGGATCAGGCTGATCTTGCGGGTCTGGGCAAAGCTCGTCAGTTCGTGGATCAGCAGATCCGGCGCGGCGAACCGCAGGTTGTGCAGGGTCGCCACGTTGCCATTCTGGTGAAAATCCGCCAAGCGCCCGATCCTCCTGCCTCAGATGCCGCGCTCCTTGATAACCCGTTCCATCGCCGCGTTCCAACCTTTCGGTCCTTCTGCGTCGATCCGCAGGATCCGCCCCCCGGCCTCGCCCGAAAGCGGCGGCAGGGACGGGCGGTGCGGATTGGCGATGACAAACCCCAGATCGGCGGCTTCCAGCATCTCGACATCATTGGGCGCATCGCCCAGCGCGACCGTGAAAGGGCGGCCATAGCGGGCGGCGATCTCGGCCATGCGGCTGGCCTTGGTCCCGCCGAAGGACAGTGTCAGAAAGCGCCCGCCCTCGCGCGCCTGCACGCCTTGCGCGGCCAGCGCGCCGAGGAACGCCGCCTTCTGCGCCTCCGATCCGCGCCAGAGTCCCGGCTCGGAAAACCGCCGCCGCGCGGCAAGCTCGGCCTCGGCCAGCGGCAGGCCGGTGCGCCGGGCGATCATCGGCACGTCCCAGTCACCAAAGCCCCGGAACGCCGCCCGCAGCGAGGCGGGCAGTCGATCCAGCGCGGCACGCAATTCGTCATAGCGCCCGCGGTCCTCGGGCGCCTCGGCGCCGGGTTCCAGCACGCCCGCGCCGTTCTCGACAATGGCGGGGTGATCCGCCAACCCAAGGTCCGCGCGCAACGGCGCGATCTCGCCCGCGGTCTTGGACGAGGCCAGGATCACCGGCACCCCCGCCGCCCGCAACCGTGCAAGCGCAGGTTCGGCCGGGTCATGGGAATAATCCTCGTGATCCAGAAGCGTGCCGTCCAGATCGGTGAAGACAAGAAAGGGGAGACTGGGCATCGGAGGGATCCGGGCTTGTTCGCGCAGGTGGCATCCTAGCCCGGGGACAGGGCGCAAGCCACCCCGCCGCCCCTCGAAAGACGGGGCAAGGACTGTCTTATTGACCAACGACGGGGCGATCATGGACCGTCCGATCTTTCGCACGGAGGCCCTGAGCAAGGTCTACGACACCGGGGGCGCCAAGGTTCATGCGCTGGCCGGTGTCGATCTTGAACTCTTCGCCGGAAAGCTTGCGGTTCTGCTCGGGCCTTCGGGCAGCGGGAAATCGACGCTGCCGAACATCCTGGGCGGGCTGGACCACGCCAGCGCGGGCAAGGTCTGGTTCAAGGACATCGAACTGACCGCGCTGCGCGAGCGGGGGCTGACGCGCTATCGCCGCGATCATGTGGGCTTCGTCTTCCAGTTCTGCATCTCGTGCCGTCCCTGAGCGCGCGCGAGAATGTCCAGCTTGTGACCGATGTCGCGCGCGACCCGATGGACCCGGCCGAGGCGCTGGGGCTGGTGGGTCTGTCGCACCGGCTGGACCATTTCCCGGCCGAAATGTCGGGCGGCGAACAGCAGCGCGTCGCCATCGCGCGCGCCATCGCCAAGCGGCCCGAGGTTCTGCTTTGCGACGAACCCACCGGCGCGCTGGACAGCAAGACCGGCGTGCAGGTCCTTGAGGCGCTGAAGGACATCAACGAACGCTTCGGCACCACCACCATCATCATCACCCATAACGCCGCGATCCGGCGGATGGCGCACCGGATCGTGCGGTTTCAGGACGGGCGCATCGTCCCGGCCGAGACCAACGAAACCCGCCTTGCCCCCCACGATATCGACTGGTGAGCGGCTTGCAGGCGCTGGATATCAAGCTCGTGCGCGACTTCCGCCGGCTCTGGGCGCAGGCGCTGGCGATCGCGCTGGTGCTGGGCTGCGGGGTCGCGATCTTCCTGACCTCGTTCGGGATGTATAACGCGCCGGAGGACACCCGCGCCGCCTATTACGAGCGCAACCGTTTCGCCGATGTCTTTTCCGAGACCCGCCGCGCGCCCGCGCCGCTGGAAGCCGAGATCGCGGCGATCCCGGGCGTGGCGACCGTCGAGACCCGCGTCGTCGGCTCGGTCATCCTGGACATTCCCGGCCGGACCCAGACCGCGGTGGGCCGGGTGATCTCGCTGCCGAACGGGGGGATGCCGCAGCTCAACATCCCGATTCTGCGCGCAGGCCGCCTGCCCGCCCCCGAAGCAACCGACGAGGTTGCCGTGAACGGGCCATTCGCACGGGCCAACGGCTTCGTGCCCGGCGACAGCTTTCACGCCAACCTGAACGGACAGAAGCGGCAGTTGACGATCACCGGCACGATGCTGTCGCCGGAATTCATCTACACGATCGGGCCGGGCCAGATGATGCCCGACAACGCCGCCTTCGGCATCCTGTGGATGCCCGAACGCGCCGCGGCCGCCGCCTTCGACATGACCGGCGCGTTCAACTCGGTCGCGCTGAGCCTGACGCGCGATGCGCAGACGGCCGAGGTGATCGACCGGCTGGACGACCTGCTGGACCCCTATGGCGGCTTCGGCGCCTATGGGCAGGAAACGCAACCGTCCAACAGCTTCACCGACGCCGAGATCATGCAGCTCAGGACGCTGGCGATGGTGCTGCCCCCCGTCTTCTTCGGAATCCCGGCCTTTCTTGTGAACATGGTGCTGGCCCGCATCATCGCGCTGGAACGCAGCGAGATCGGGCTGCTCAAGGCCATGGGCTATTCCGATGCCGAGGTATGCCAGCATTACCTGATGCTGGCCGGGCTGGTTGCGCTGGCGGTCGCGGTGATGGTCGCCGCCACCTTCACCGACGACGCGCTGGACGAGATCCTGGACGTCGCCTTTTCCCAGTCGAACCGGCAGGACATGATGCTGCTGTTCGCCGAGGATCGGCCGGTTTCCGTGCTCGAGGAAGTCCGCCGCCTGCCCGGCGTTCTGGTGGTCGAGGGCCAACTTTACCTTGCAGCGGAACTGCGTCACGGCCCCCGGTCCAGGCAGGTCGCCATCGAGGCCCGGCCCTCGAAAGCGATCTGTCGCGCGTGATCGACGGCACGGGCCGCGTGGTCGCGCCGCCGCCCGGCACGATCCTGCTGGCCGACCGGCTGGCCGCGCAACTGAACGCCCAGCCCGGCGACGTGATCGAGGTGGAATTCCCGACCAACCGGCGCGAGACGTTCCAACTGCCGGTCGCGGGCTGGTGACGCAGTATTTCGGCCTTGACGCCTATATGGATTTCGACACGGTCAACACCCTGTTCCGGCAGGCGCCACGGGTTTCGACCGCAAGCCTGCTGATCGACGAGGAGCACGAGGACGCGCTGCATGCGCGGCTGAAGGAGATGCCGGGGCTGGCGGGCACCATCATGCTGACCGAAAGCCGCCGGGCCTTCGAGAACACCATTGCCGAGAACGTGGTCATAATGACGACGATCTACGCGACCATCGCCATCCTGATCACCGTGGGCGTGGCCTATAACGGCGCGCGCGTGCAATTGTCCGAACGCGCGCGGGAACTGGCCAGCCTGCGCATCCCGGGCTTCAGCCGGGGCGAGGTTTCGGCGATCCTGATGGGCGAAACGCTGGTGCTGGCGCTTGCCGCGCAGCCGCTGGGATGGGTGCCGGGCTGGGCCATCGCCTGGTCGATGACCGAGGGCTTCACCTCGGATCTCTACGCGATCCCGCTGGTGCTGAAACCCGCGACCTTCGCGCAAGCCAGCCTTGTGGTGCTGGTCGCCTGCATCGTCGCGGTGCTGGTGGTGCGGCGGCGGCTGGACAATCTGGATCTTGTGGCGGTGATGAAGACGCGGGAGTGAGGCATGAAGGTTCCGGCACGCAACATCATCCTGATCGGGCTTGGCGCAGCGCTGGCGGGCGGGCTGATCTATACCGCCTTCCGCACAAAACCCGTGCCGGTCGATCTGCACATCGTCACAAGCGGGCCGATGCAGGTCACCGTGAATGCCGACGGCAAGACCCGCATCCGCGACATCTACGAGGTTGCCGCGCCCCTGACCGGCACCGCGCTGCGCTCGCCCGTCGAGGTGGGCGAGCGGGTGGTCCGCGGCGAAACCGTGGTCGCCATCGTCGAGCCGACCGCGCCCAGCCTGCTGGACAGCCGCTCGCGCATGCAGGCCGAAGCCGCCGTGCGCGAGGCGCAGGCCGCGCGCGCACAGGCCGAAAGCGGGCTGCGGAAGGCCGACGAGGATCTGACTGAACTATGCCGAAACGCAGTTCGAGCGGGCGCAGACGCTGGTCGAACGCGGCGTGGCCACCTTTACCCGGCTCGAGGACGCGACCCAGCAGCTTGCCATCGCGCGGGCGGCCCGCGATGCCGCCGCCTCGGGGCTGGCCATGGCGGATGGCGCGCTGGAACGCGCCCGCGCCGCGCTGATCGCGCCCGCGGTGGACGGACCGGGCGCACCGGCGGGTGAATGCTGCGTGCAGATTCACGCCCCCATCGACGGCATGGTGCTGGAAATCGACGTGATTTCGGAACGGCCCGTCACCATCGGCACGCGGCTTCTGTCGGTCGGGCGGCCCGACGACCTGGAAATCGTGGCGGACCTTCTGTCCTCGGACGCGGTGCGGCTGCAACCCGGCGCGCGGGCAATGGTCGAGCGCTGGGGCGGCGGCGCGACGCTGGAGGCCCGGCTGCGCAAGGTCGAGCCCGTGGCCCGCACCAAGGTCTCGGCGCTGGGGATCGAGGAACAGCGGGTCGATGCCCGCTTCCACATCCTGACCCCGCCCGAGGACCGCGCCGGACTGGGCGAAGGCTTCGCCGTGTTCCTGCGCATCGTCGAATGGCAAGCCGAGGAGGCGCTTCAGGTGCCGCTTTCGGCGCTGTTCCGCCGCGATGGCGGCTGGGCAGTGTTTGCCGTCGAGAACGCCACCGCGCGGCTGAGCCCGGTCGAGATCGGCCGCCGGGGCGAGAGCATGGCCGAGGTTCTGGACGGGCTCGAGCCGGGGCTTGCGGTCGTGACCCACCCCTCGGACCGGATCGGCGACGGGACGACGGTCGTGGACCGCGCCACGCTGGAATGACCGCCAAGGCAGGCTTCGATGACAGCGCCGTGACGGCGACCAGCGGGCGATTGTCGCGCGGCTTTCGGCCCCGGATCGCGCCTGTTCCGGGTCTCGTGGCGCTCTGCTATAGGGCGTGCCGGGGGCGTGGCATGCGCCCGGACCGGCGAGGTGTCGCGCGATGATGAACTGGCCCGCGGGCGGGTCCGACCCGCTGCTCGAATCGTTGCAATCCGACCATCTGCCCGATCTGGGCCATGTGGACATGGCGGGCTTGCTGCGCGATCCGCGGCTTGGGCGAATGGCGCTGGTCTCGTCATTCGGGGCGGAAAGTGCAGCGCTGCTGCATTTCGTCACACAGCTTTTCCCCGACATGCCGGTGCTTTTCATCGACACCGGCTGCCATTTCCCCGAGACGCTGGCCTATCGCGACCTGCTGGCCGAACGGCTGCGGCTGAACCTGGTAACCGTCCGGCCCGATCCCGCGACACTGGCCGACGAGGATGCGGACGGGCGGCTGCACGCCCGCGATCCGAACATGTGCTGCACCCTGCGCAAGATCTTTCCGCTGGCCGATGCGCTGGAAGGGTTCGACACCTGGATCTCGGGGCGCAAGCGCTATCAGGGCGCGACAAGGGCCGCCCTGCCCGTGATCGAGCGCGACGGCAGCCATCTCAAGGTGAACCCGCTGGCCTTCTGGACCGAAGCCGATCTGGCCGCCTATTTCCAGGCCCACGACCTGCCCCGCCATCCGCTGGTGGATCGCGGCTATGCCTCGATCGGTTGCGCGCCCTGCACGCGGCCGGTGCGCAATGGCGAGGCGCAGCGCGCCGGGCGCTGGGCCGACAATCCCGACAAGACCGAATGCGGCATCCATCTGGGCCCGGATGGCCGTTTCACGCGCGGCGGCCCCGGCCGGGGCTGAAGCCACGCGGCCGATCACGGCAGGCACCCCGCCTTGCACCCGATCGCGACAGAAACTCTTGGCCGCGGCAAATATGAATCTTTGACACAGCTCCGCCTTGTTGCGTATACACGCGCATACACATGCAAGAACACGAATGTCACAGGAGAAGACCGATGGACCACCCGGATCGAATCGCCGTCTCGCGGCGCGGGTTTCTCGGTATGGCGGCCGGGGGGATGGCACTGGCCGGAACGGGGGCGCCCGCGCGGGCGCAAAAGATCCCCACCTCGGCGCGGATCGTGATCGTGGGAGCCGGCGCGGCCGGGACCGCCATGGCACGCCGCCTTGCCGACCGTCTGGACGGCGCGACCATAACCATCGTCGACGCAAGGAAGCACCACTTCTACCAGCCCGGCTTCACGCTGATCGCGGCGGGGCTGAAACCCGCCAACTACTCGGTATCGACGACCGCGGAATGGCTACCGAAGGGCGTCGAGTGGATCGAGGAGGCCGCCGCCGAGATCGACCCCGAGGCGAACCGGATCGTCACCGCGGGCGGCAAGACAGTCGCCTATGACTTCCTGATCCTCGCCACGGGGCTGAAACTCGACTGGGACGCGGTCGAGGGCTTCGACATGAACCTGGTCGGCACCAACGGGATCGGCGCGGTCTATGCCGGACCGGAACAGGCCGCCGCGACCTGGGGCGCGATGGACCGCTTCACCGACGAGGGCGGCAAGGCCGTGTTCTTCCGCCCCGCGACCGAGATGAAATGCGCGGGCGCACCGCTGAAATACACCTTCCTCACCGACGATTACGCGCGCCGCAAGGGCAGCCGCGGGCGGGTGGAAATCCACTACCACGCCCATGCGGGGACGCTGTTCTCGGTGCCGATCGTGAACGAGAAGGTGCGGATGCTGTTCGACAACCGGGGCGTGAAGACCCAATACAACCACGTCATCAAGGCGATCGACCCGGGGAAGAAGATACTCACCTTCACCACGCCCGAGGGCGATATCGAGACCGATTACGACTTCACCAACGTGATCCCGCCGATGGTGGCCCCCGACGTGCTGCGCAACTCGCCCCTGCCCTGGCAGGGTGGCCCCTGGGTCGACGAGGGCTGGGCCGAGGTGAACCCGGAGACGTTGCGCCATGTCCGCTATCCGAACGTCTTCGCCGTCGGCGATTGCGCGGGCGTGTCCAAGGGCAAGACCGCGGCTTCGGTCAAGTGGCAGGTGCCGGTCGCCGAGGATCACCTGATCGCCGATATCGAGGGCAAACTGAGCCCCGAGACCTATAACGGCTACACCTCCTGTCCGATGATCACCCGGGTCGGCCGAGCGATGCTGATCGAGTTCGACTACAATAACAACCTGGTCGAATCCTTCCCCGGGGTGATCGCGCCGCTGGAGGAATTGTGGATTTCCTGGCTGATGAAGGAGGTGGCGCTGAAAGCCACCTATAACGCGATGCTGCGCGGCAAGGCTTGAGGAGGACGGATCATGAAGGAACTGACTTTCGAAACGTTGATCGCCGTGTTCGAGGAAATGTATGGCCGTTGGTTGTTCTGGACCTTGGTGCTCGTGGCTGCAATTATTACTCTAGCATTCATCTTTGTCCTGATTCGGGACCGCAGCATCGAGGGCCGCTATCTGGCGCGGGCCGAGCTGACGGCGCCAATCGGGGCAATCGCCGCGATCCTGTTCGTGCAGTACATCACGAGTTCGGGCTTCGCTGATATCGGCGGAGCGATCGACGTGGTCGTCGTGCTGACGATCGGGATCGCCGGGGCGGGCGGCCTGACATTCCTGGCCTATGTGGCCCAGGCGTTCATGCGGCGCCCCAAAGAGGACCGATATTGACCCAAGGAGCCAGGCTCAGATGAGCGCAACCGCAGAAAATCCCTTCGGCGCAGACGGCGAGCACAGCCGTCTGGCCCATTACCCGATCACCTTCTACGCCACCGTCATGGGGATGGTGGGGCTCACGCTCGCGCTGCATGCGGGCGAAAGTGCCTATGGGCTGAGAGTTTTCTATTCCCATTACGCACTGCTGGCCTCAGCGGCGCTGTTCGCCGCGGTGACCTTGGGCTATGCGCTGAAACTGCTGACGCATTTCAAGATGGCGGTCTGGGAATGGCACCATCCGGTGCGGCTTGCGTTCTTTCCGACGATCTCGATCTCACTGATCCTGCTGTCGATCGCCACGCTGGGCGAGTACCCGTCGATTGCCGAGCCCTTGTGGATCGCCGGCACGGCGCTGCAGGGGGTGCTGGCGCTTCTGGTGATCTCGGACTGGATCGGGCATCGCGACTTCAAGCCGGGGCACATGAACGCTGCCTTCTTCATTCCGGCGGTCGGCAACATCCTCGTGCCGATCGCGGGGGCGCCGCTGGGCTATATCGACATCTCCTGGCTGTTCTTCTCGGGCGGGCTGTTGCTCTGGATGGTGCTGCTGACGCTGGTGGTGAACCGGCTGATGTTCCACGAACCCCTGCCCGCGCGACTGCAACCGACGCTGGTGATCCTGATCGCTCCGCCCGCGGTGGGGTTCATCGCGTGGATGCGGTTGAACGGCGAGGTGGATCATCTCGCCATGTTCATGATCAACGCGGCATATGTCTTCGCGCTGATCGTGGCGACGCAACTGCCGAAAATCCTGCGGCTGCCCTTCGCGCTGTCGTTCTGGGCGCTGAGCTTTCCGCTGGCCGCGCTGACCATCGCCACGTTCCTCTACGCGGGCGAGACCGGGTCGGCATTCCACAAGGGGCTGGGCGCGGGTCTGCTGGCGCTGCTGCTCGTGGTGATCGCGGTTCTGATCGGGCGCACCGGCGTGGCGATCGCGCGCGGAGAAATCTGTCGGCCGGAATAGGTCTGGGCTGGCCCCGGGGGACACTCCCGCCCCCGGGGCGAAGCGGCGCTTGTGCACCGCTTGCCCGGGGTTGGGCGTGGCGCGCCCGGCTGACGCCGGGCGCGTGCGTCCGGCGGGGATATTTCGGGCCAGAAGAAGCGGCCGGGTCAGGCCCGGCGCGGCGCGAGGCGGCTAAGCGCGAAGAGCGCGGTCGCGGCGACCACGATGCTTGGGCCTGCGGGGGTGTCGAAGGTCAGTGAGCCCCAGAGACCGCCCAGCGCGGCCAGCGCGGCCAGGGCGGTCGCCAGAAGCGCCATTTCCTCGGGCGAGCGGGCCAGCGGGCGCGCGGCGGCCGCCGGGATGATCAGCATCGCCACGATCAGCAGCGCGCCGACAACCTGCAGCGCCACGGCCACGACAAGGGCAAGCGCCACGGTAAGAGCCAGACGCTCGCGCTCGGGGTCGAGGCCCGAGGCCTTGGCGAGCTCTTCGCTGACGGTCACCGTCAACAGCGCGCTCCAGCGCCAGAGCAGCAGCGCCAGAACGCAAAGCGCTCCCGCCCAGATTGACGCCAACTGGCCCCGGCCCACGGCAAGGATATCGCCGAAGAGATAAGCCGAGAGATCGACCCGCACGGATGGCAGGAAGGACACCGCGACTAGCCCGATGGCCAGTGCGCCATGGGCCAGAACGCCAAGCGCGGTGTCGATCGCAAGGCCACGCCCCGCCAGCGCGGTGACGGTCAGAGCCATGGCCAGCGCCGTTGCAAGCGTGCCCGCGAAGAGCGAGATCTGGAAACCCAGCGCCAGCGCCACGCCGAGGATCGCGGCATGCGCCGTCGCCTCGCCGAAATAGGCCATCCGACGCCAGACAACAAAGCTGCCCAAGGGGCCGGCCGCGATGGCCACAGCCAGACCGGCCAGGGCGGCGCGCACCAGGAAATCATCCAGCATGGGCCGGTTCCTTGTGCGCGACGTGGCCGTCGTCATGGTCGTGGTCATGCGCATGCTGGTAAAGCGCCATCGTGCCCTGGGTGCCAAGTCCAAACAGCGCCCGGTATTCCGGCGCGGCGGTCACCACATGGGGCTGGCCCTGGCAGCAGATGTGACCGTTCAGGCAGATCACCCGGTCAGAGGCGGCCATGACCACATGCAGGTCATGGCTGACCATCAGGATGCCCGCGCCGGTCTCGCGCCGGACATCCTCGACCAGACGGTAGAAGGACGCGGTGCCGGGCTGGTCGAGCCCCTGCGTCGCCTCGTCCAGGATCAGCAGTTCCGGCTCGGCCAGCAAGGCGCGCGCCAGCAGCACCCGCTGGAACTGCCCGCCCGACAGCGAGGTCATCTGGCGGCCCTCGAGCCCCGGCACCCCGACATGTGCCAGCATCGCCGCGATCTCGGCCCGGCCGCGGCGGTCGGGCAGCGACAGGAAGCGCGCGACACTCAGCGGCATCCGGTCATCCACCGCCAACCGCTGCGGTACATAGCCGATACGCAGCCCGGCGCGGCGCGTCACCTGCCCCTCGGAGGGCCGGATCACCCCCAGCAGCGCGCGCACCAGCGAGGATTTGCCCGACCCGTTCGGGCCGACCAGTGTCACGATCTCGCCGGGCTCGATCGAGAAGACGACATCGCGCAGCGCGACCATCGCACCATAGCGCACCCCGAGCCCCCGCGCGGCGATCAGGGTCATTCGCCGCCCTCCTGGCAGGCGGGGCAGAGGCCGACCGCCTCGATGCTCATCCGCTCGACCCGGAAGCCGAGCGGCCCGGCCGATTGCCGAAGGGCCGTGGCCACCGCCGCCCCCGGAGCCTCGGCCAGGCCGTTGCAGGCCGAGCAGATCAGGAAGACCGGCACATGCGCCTCGCCCGGATGCATGCAGGCGGCAAAGGCGTTCAGCCGCCGGATGCGATGGGCAAACCCGTTCTCGACCAGGAATTCCAGCGCCCGATAGGCCACGGGCGGCTGGCGGCCGAACCCGTCTTCGGCCAGCCGGTCGAGCACATCATAGGCGCCCAGCGCCTGATGCGATTCGAGCAGGATCTCCAGCGCGCGACGCCGCACGGGGGTCAGGCGCAGGCCCTTTGCCTTGGCCACGGCTTCGGCACGGGCCATAGTCCCGTCGCGGCAGGCGGCGTGGTCATGGCTGGCAAAGGCCAGCGTGCCGTCGGGGTCCATCCGATTCCCTCTTGACTGGTTATCTTATAACATATTCTTTGTCTGCCGAGCCGCACAACCCCGAAACGAAGGAGCCGCCCATGCGTTCGCTGACCGCCCTTGCCCTCGTCCTGACCGCCGCCCCGGCACTGGCCGCGCCGCCCAGCGTAATGACGGATATCCCTGCCGTCCATGCGCTGACCGCCGCGGTGATGGGGGATCTTGGCACGCCCGACATCCTGCTCGACAAGGGGGCTGACCCGCATCATTTCCAGCTGCGCCCGTCTCAGGCCAAGGCGCTGTCCGAGGCCGATCTGGTGCTCTGGATCGGGCCGCGCTTGACGCCCTGGCTGGAACGCGCCATCGCGGGCGTCGGGCTTTCGGGCGAAAGCGTTGCGCTGATCGATCTGCCGGGCACGTTCCGGCGCGATTTCGGCGACAAGGGCGGGCATGATCACGACCACGGCCATGATCACGCACATGAGGCGACCGAAACACATGACCATACCGGGCTCGACCCCCATGCCTGGCTCGACCCCGAGAACGGGCGCGTCTGGACGCGGGCCATCGTCGAGCGGCTTGCCGCGCTCGACCCCGACAACGCCGCCACCTATGCCGCCAATGCCGAAGCGACGCTGGCCGCCATCGACGCGGCCGAGGCCGAGACACGCGACCTGCTGGCCCCGGTGGGCGATGCGCCGATCATGGTCTTCCACGATGCCTATGGCTATTTCGCCGATCATTTCGGGATCACGGTCGCCGGGTCCATCGCGCTCGGCGATGCCGCCTCGCCGGGCGCCGGGCGGCTGACAGACCTGCGCGGCCAGCTTCGCGAGGGCGGGGTGGTCTGCATCTTCCCCGAGGCCCAGCACGATCCGGCCTATGTCACCGCCATCGTCGAGGACACCGGAACGCGCATCGGCGGGCTTCTGGACCCTTCGGGCAGCACCATGGCGTTCGGCCCCGACCTTTACCCCGCCCTCCTGACCGGCCTTGCCCGGACCATCGCGGATTGCGTTGCGGGCGAAACCGGCTGACGCAGGGGAATGCCCCGACCCGGTTGCCGGGCCGGCGCCCCCACCGCTTCAGAAGTCGATCTCGACCGCCACACCGCGGGCCTGCGCGATTTCCACCGCCTTCGCCGCGACCGCCAGATCCTGCAAGCCCACGCCGGTCCCGTCGAACAGCGTGATCTCGTCCGCCGATTGCCGCCCCGGCTCCATACCGGCGATCACCGCGCCGATCCGGGTGATGTCACTCTCGGCGATCAGCCCCGCCGCCACCGCATGCTGCGCCTCGCCGATGCTGACCGATTGCGCCACCTCGTCGGTGAACACCCGCGCGCGGCCCAGGATCGCCGGGTCCACCTCCTGCTTGCCCTTGGTATCGGTGCCCATGCAGGCCAGATGCGTGCCGGGCCGGACATGGGCATCCAGCAACTGCGGCTCGAAGCTCGACGTGATCGTGACGATCACATCCGCCTGCGCGCCCAACTCCGCCAGCGATGCCGCCTCGAAGGGCAGGCTCAGCTCCTCGGCGGTCTCCGCGAGCCGCGGCAGCATTTCGGGGTGATAGTTCCAGCCCACCACCTTCTCGAAATCCCGCTGCGCCACCGCCGCGCGCATCTGGAAGGCCGACTGATGCCCCGCGCCAACCATGCCCAGAACCTTCGCATCCTCCCGCGCAAGATGCCGGATCGACACCGCGCTCGCGGCGGCCGTCCTCAGCGCCGTCAGCAGGTTGCCGCCCACAAGCGCCCTGGCCTGCCCCGTATCGGCATCGAACAGCACGACCGTCGACTGGTGATTGGTCAGGCCCCTGGCCATGTTGCCCGGCCAGTACCCCCCCGATTTCAGCCCCAGCACCAGCCCCGCCCGGTCAAAGCCCGACTTGAACCCGTAAAGCGCATCCGCATGGCCGATCGCCTCGCGGATCACCGGGAAATTATGGGCATCCCCCCGGGCCATCGCGGCAAAGACCGCCTCGACCGCCTCGAAACACTCCTCGGCCGAGATCAGCCCTGCGATCTCTCTCTCGGGAACGATGATCATCCCTGCCCCTCCTTGTCCCTCATTCAAAGGGGCGCCGACACAGCGCCCCTCCCCTCGCTTCTTCTTGGCTGAAATACCCCCGCCGGAGGCGCCGCGCGCGTCCGCGCGCGGCCACGCCCAACCCCGGACAAGCAGGGGCGCGCAAAGCGCCCCGCGCCGGCCGGGGGCGGGAGAGCCCCGTCAATACGCCTTGCCGCGCGCCGAGACCGGCCAGACCACCTCGACCTTGCCGCCCCTGACGCCCACATACCAGTCATGCACGTTGCAGGTCGGGTCGCAGTGTCCGGGCACCAGCTTCAGCTTTTCGCCGACCTTCAGCACGCCCTTGGGATCGGCAATCACCCCGTGCTCGTCCGAGCACTTGACGTATTCCACATCGTCGCGGCCAAAGATGAAAGGCAACCCGCTATCGACCGATTGCGCCTTCAGCCCCGCATCGCAGATCGCCTTGTCGGCCTTCGCATGGCTCATCACACTGGTCAGGATGAACAGCGCGTTCTCCCATTCGTCCTGGTCGATCCGCTTGCCGTCCTTGTCGAGGATGCGCCCGTAATCGGCATCCATGAAGGCGTAGGAGCCGCATTGCAGCTCGTTATAGACCCCCGAATTGCCCTCGAAGTAATAGGATCCGGTGCCGCCGCCGCCGACGATGTCACATTCCAGCCCCTCGGCCTTCAGCCCCTCGACCGCATCGCGCACCATCGCCACCGCGATGTCGATCTTGGCCTTGCGGTCCTCGTACAGGTCCATGTGCTGCATCGCGCCCTGATAGGCCTGGAGCCCCGAGAATTTCAGCCCCGGTGCCGCGTCGATCGCCTTGGCGATCTCGACCACGGCTTGCGTGGTCGTCACCCCGCAGCGCCCCGCGCCGCAGTCGATTTCCACAAGGCACTCGATCTGCGTGCCATGTTTCACCGCCGCCGCCGACAGGTCGGCCACGTTGGCCACGTCATCGACGCAGACGATGGCGCGCGCGCCCAGCTTCGGGATGCGCGCCAGCCGGTCGATCTTGGCCGGATCGCGCACCTGGTTCGAGACCAGCACGTCCTTGATCCCGCCGCGGGCAAAAACCTCGGCCTCGCTCACCTTCTGGCAGCACACGCCGCAGGACCCGCCCAGGCGCTCCTGCAACAGTGCCACATCCACCGACTTGTGCATCTTGCCATGCACCCGGTGGCGCATGCCGTGTTCCTTGCACCAGTCGCCCATCTTCCTGATGTTGCGCTCCAGCGCGTCGAGATCCAGCACCAGGCAGGGCGTCTGGATATCGGCCTCGTCCATCCCCGGGACGGCGGGGATGTCATAGCCAACCTCGAGCCCCTGGAAATCGGTCACGCCCTTCATCTGCGTTCTCCCTGTTCAGCCCTTGGTCCAGGGCAGCTTGTCCAGATCGACATTGCCGCCGGTGATGATGACGCCCACGCGCTTGCCCGCGAAGACCTCACGGTTCTTCAGGATGGTGGCCAGCGGCACGGCGCAGCTTGCCTCCATCACGATCTTCATCCGCTGCCAGGTCAGCTTCATGGCGTCGATGATCTCCTGCTCGCTGGCGGTCAGGATGTCGGTCACATGGTTCGACACGAAATGCCAAGTGAGTTCCTTGAGCGGCACCTTCAACCCGTCGGCCACCGTGTCGGGGGCGTCGTCGGCGATGATGTGACCGGCCTTGAAGCTGCGATAGGCATCGTCCGCCTGTTCCGGCTCGGCGGCGTAGATCTCGATGCCCGGCGCGATGGTCGACAGCGTCAGGCAGGTGCCCGACACCATGCCGCCGCCGCCAATGGGCGCGATCACCGCGTCCAGCCCCGGCACCTGTTCGTTCAGCTCACGCGAGCAGGTCCCCTGCCCCGCGATCACCCGCCAATCGTTGTAGGGGTGGACGAACTCAGCCCCCGTGCGGGCCTGCACCTCGGCAAAGACCGCCTCGCGGCTGGACGTGGACGGTTCGCATTCGGTGATCGACCCGCCATAGCCCCGCACGGCATCCTTCTTGGCCTGCGGCGCGGTGCGCGGCATCACCACATGACAGGGAATGCCCCGCCGCCCGGCCGCATAGGACAGCGACAGCGCATGGTTGCCCGAAGAATGCGTCGCCACGCCCTTCTTCGCTGTCTCGTCGTCGAGGCCGAACACCGCGTTGCAGGCACCCCGCACCTTGAACGCGCCCGCCTTCTGGAAATTCTCGCATTTGAAGAACAGCTCGGCCCCGGTCAGCTCGTTGAAATAGCTCGACGTCAGCACCGGCGTGCGGTGGATGAAGGGGGCGATCCGCTCATGCGCCGCCACCACGTCGTCATAGGTCGGAATGTACATCGCCTTGTCGTCTTTCATCGCACCCTCACGCCGCTGCGCGGACCGCGGCGGCCCGGGTCGCCCGATAATGCTCCTGCGCCGCGGCGACCCCGCTGCCCAGCGTGACCGGCACACCCATGTCGGCCATCGCCATCTCGGCCGCAGCAATCCCCGACAGCGCCAGAACGTCGGTCAGCATCCCCAGATGGCCGATGCGGAACACCTTGCCCGCGACCTCGCCCAGCCCCGCGCCGAAAGCGACGCCATAGGCATCGGCTGCATGACGGCACAGCGCATTGCCGTCGATCCCCTCGGGCAGCACGATCGCCGTCACGGAATTGGAGTAGAGCGCAGGCGCCACCGCGCAAGGCCGCAGCCCCCAGGCGGCGACCGCCTTGCGCACCCCTTCGGCGACGCGGTGATGGCGCGCGAACACGTTGTCCAGCCCCTCGGCCAGCAGCATGTCGCAGGACGCGCCCAGCCCGTTGATCAGGCCCACGGCGGGGGTGTAGGGCGTACCCAGCTTCAGCATGTCGCGGAAATCGAAGAAACAGCGCGACAGTTTCGCGGTTTCCATCGCGGCCAGCGCCTTGGGGCTGACCCCCAGGATGGCCAGGCCCAGCGGCAACATGAAGCCCTTCTGCGACCCGGCCACCGCCAGATCGACGCCCCATTCGGCCATCCGGAAATCCATCGAGCCGATGGAACTGACGCCATCGACCATCAGAAGCGCAGGGTGCCCCGCCGCGTCCAGCGCCGCACGCACCGCCGCCACATCCGAAACGACGCCCGTCGCGGTTTCGTTATGGGTGACCAGCACCGCCTTGATCTCGTGGCCCGTGTCGGCGGCCAGGATCTCGGCGAAACGGTCCACCGGCGCGCCCTCGCCCCAGGAGCATTTCACGACCTCGACATCCAGCCCATGCCGCCGGCACAGGTCGATCCATTTCATCGAGAACATGCCGTGCCGGGCGGCCAGCACCTTGTCGCCGGGGCTCAGCGTGTTGGTGATTGCGGCCTCCCAGCCGCCCGTGCCCGAGGCCGGGAACAGGATCACCTCGCCCTCGTCCATCTTCAGCACCTTCCGCACGCCGGTCTTGGCGCGCTCGACCATCGGCGGGAACGCGGCCGAGCGGTGGTCCATCGTGGGGATGTCACAGGCCCGGCGGATCGATTCCGGGATATTGGTCGGGCCTGGAATGAAGACGGGGTTCTGGCTGGACATGGGTTCATCCTTTTCGTGTCGCGCCATGGGGATACCGCGGCGGCGGGGTGTGGTTCAATTTTTTTGAAAAAATAATGCGCGTGGTGAAAAAACATGCAAACGCCCTGAAATCTGGTTGCTTTTCGGCTTTCATCAGATGAAAAAACGTTTCATTCTGGCACGATCCTGCCGAAGGACCCGACTCGCATGACCCAGGCCCGGCCCCGCGGCCGCCCCCGCGCCTTTCACGACAAGACCGACCAGAACACGATCCGGTCGCTCGACCGGGCGATGGCGCTGTTGCGCGCCCTGGCCAAGACCAACGGGCTGACGCTGACCGAACTGGCCGACCGCTCGGGACAGAGTGCCGCCACCGTCTACCGGGTTCTGATCACGCTGCAGGGTCACGAGATCGTCGAGTTCGAGGAGGGCGCCCAGCGTTGGCATGTGGGCGCGGGCGCGTTCCGCATCGGCTCGGGCTTCCTGCGCCGCGCCAACGTCGCCGAACGCTCGCGTGGCGCGATGCAGGCGCTGATGCGCGCGACCGGCGAGACCGCCAATCTCGGCGTCGAGAACCGCGACGAGGTGCTGTTCCTGACCCAGGTCGAGACGCATGAGGCGATCCGCGCCTTCTTCCCGCCCGGCACCCGCAGCCCGATGCATGTCTCGGGCATCGGCAAGGCGCTGCTGGCCTATTACCCCGAGGCGCGAGTGACCGCCATCGTGGCCGAAAAGGGCCTGCCGGGCTTCACCTCGCTCTCGATCACGTCCGAGGCCAGCCTCGCCCGCGACCTTGCCCGCACCCGCGAGCGCGGTTTTGCCATCGACGACCAGGAACGCGCCGAGGGCATGCGCTGCGTCGCCGCGCCGATCTTCAACGCCCATGGCGAACCCGTCGCGGGGCTGTCGGTCTCGGGGCCGGCCTTCCGGATGACCCTGTCCGAGGCCACCCGGATCGGCCAGGAGGTCCGCCGCGCCGCCGACAGCGTGACGTCGGCCATCGGGGGCACGCCAGCGGGGTGACGCGCGCGCCTCAGGGCGCGCCCCAGCCGCCGCCGCCGGGGGTGCGCAGCTCGAACAGCGCGCCCGCGGGCAGGTCGATTTCGTCATTGCCCCGCAGCCGTTGCCGCCGGCCGTCGGGCCATTCCGCCCAGTTCTCGGCCACTGCGCCCGGGGCCCCGCCATCGACGCCGAAGGGCGGGATCTCGCGGTGCGCGCACAGCGTCGTCACCGTCACGGGGTCAAGGAACCTCAGCCGCCGCACCACCCCGTCGCCGCCGCGCCAGCGCCCAGCGCCACCCGACCCGCGACGGATGCCGAACGCTTCGAGGCGAACCGGAAAGCGCCACTCGAGGATTTCAGGAT
>Ga0209614_1000880_pt1 | contig 24853 bp, 22 predicted proteins | sample BlaSprsedimmetaG_FD_185484 | JGI IMG/M metagenome (GOLD analysis project Ga0209614, IMG submission 185484) | Hot spring sediment bacterial and archeal communities from California, USA to study Microbial Dark Matter (Phase II) - Blank Spring... ... | reverse complement strand
TACAGATAATGAAGTCTAAATCTAACTCAAAGGGAGGTGTTCTTAATCTCCTTCAATTCGATTTTGAATAGATTCTATTTTGATGCATTAACTCTCTCTTGAGTAGATTTAATTATGATGCATTACGGTAAGTCAAAAGCAATTCCGCATCTGCAGGAATTGCTTTTTCGAGAAAGCGATTCATCTTGAGCGAATATGTGACATATTCTTTAATTTCTTCGGCAAAGATGTCTATTGAACCGTATTCCGCTTCGATCTGCCCGACTGTGTATAGGTCTGCACTATACATCGAAAGCATGGCTGCTGTCTCGCTGGCGACTTCGTCCTCAAAAGGAAGTAGGTTGTTCTCGAAAGCGTAGTATTCAATAAGTTTTTCGTCCGCCATGTAAGTGATAAGTATCAGTTTAAGGTTATGCACGCTTGGAGTATTCATGTTTGTGAAGTACTGGTCGAACGCGATTCCCTGACTCGAAGCGTCTGAAACCGTCGCATCGAAAGCCTGATCAAGCTCATCTGAAGATATCCAGAACTCCTCGGGAAGGGCCTCGCCATTCCTGGTGACCTTTACAGCGTATTCAACAGCCTGAAGAGTTATGGAGAAAAACACCAGTAGCACCAGTATAGAAGCTTTTTTCATAACCTGTACCCCCTAATATAATGTATACAATAATGATAACACTTCATTATATCGAAATAGTTGCAACCCGCCCGGCAAGTTAAGAAAATGTAAGGCGTATCATTTGAATACCTGGGAATCCGGTAGAAAACATCTGAACAGTTCCCAGACTTCTTCAAGCGAATCGCATTTCATGTATTCCTTTCTCAGATCCGAGGCATTCCTGATATTTCTTGTGTACCCGGCAAAGGACTTTCGAAGCTCCCTAACCGCCTGCTCTTCACCAACCCTCTTTCCAAGGAGCTCAAGATGCGTCGAAAAATGACCGAGTCTCTCCGGTAGGTCAGGGTCATCGTAGAAGCCCTTCTGCATAAGATCCTTACTCTGTCTGAAAATCCAGGGATTGCCGATGGCGCCCCTGGCGACCACTACGCCATCTACGGAGTAGCATCTCAACGCGTTCACGATCGCCTCCGGGCTGAACATGTCTCCCGAACCGTAAGATAGTATGCCTTCCTCGTGAAGCAAACGGGCTATCCTGTCGATCTCCTCCCAGTTCGCAGATCCCGAATACGCTTGTGCGACCGTCCTGCCGTGCACAAAGACAGCCTCCGGCTTTGCCTTCAAAATCGGATAGATAATTTCTTCAGTCTCGATACAGTCAAAGCCCAGTCTGATCTTCACTGAAATTGGCACTTCAACGGTATTTTTCAGAGCGATGATCATTTCCGCAATTTTTTCCGGGGTCTTTAGCAAGGCGCTTCCAGCGCCTCTTCTAGTTACTTTCCTTACGGGACAACCAGCGTTTATGTCAATCCAAGTCGCAACTATCGAGAGTTTCGCCGCGGCTTTTGCCATCCTAGATACGTTCGAACCGAAAAGCTGAATCCTGGTCGGAGTTGACGGGACAAGCTCATCTGTCTTTCCCGAAGACCTCAACGCCCCCTCGGCGCTAATCATTTCGCTGAAAACGAAATCGGCCCCCCATGAGAGAGAAAGCTCCCTCATTGTCGCGTCCGTGTAACCGGCCATCGGCGACAGCCCAATCTGCTTATCCATAGAAAGATTCGACCTCACAGAGTATTGAATCAGGGACCAGCCCGACAACCGATTTCCCTTCCTTGATTCTCTTGCGGATTTCAGTCGAAGAAATATCGAATCGCGGTGCGTCAAGCCAGATTACCTGCTCGTCGAAGGAATGGTCTCTCTCGGTAATGTTTCTTGGATACACCGCGATCGTAGCTTCATCAAGAAGAGTCTCATATTCAAACCAGGTGTCAAGGGAGACGAAGCTGTCTTCGCCAACGATTAGAAAGGGTCTGCAACTGTGAAGTTTCGAGAAGTGCCTAACCGTGAAGAGAGAATAGGAGATCCCCCCTCTTTCCCTTTCATAGTCAGACACGTAAGCTTCATCAATTCCGTCGAAAACAATTTTGAGCCACCTCATTCTAGTCTCAAATGGAGAGGTCGTACTGGAGACCTTGTGAGGGGGCATGTACGCAGGAATAACGTAAAGTCTTTCCAGTTCCAGCTGTTCGATCGCCCGTATTGCTACGACAAGATGGCCCGTATGTACGGGATCGAAGGAACCGCCAAAGATTCCGATTCTACTCTTTGTACACATACTCTCTGTCATCTATTACTACAGTGTCTCCTTCCATTATGCCGGCATTTCTAAGCTTCGAAGAAAGACCGCCCTTCTCCAGCTTATCCATTATGAAACGGTCTCTGTACTTGAACGCCCTGATCTTTCTCACGTAGAAATCAACGGCCGGTCCCAGAACCACATACCTTCCGCCAGAGTCCTTCTCCACTCTGAAATCCTCGGGGTAGGGTGCCGTTAGGACGACGGGTTCGACCTGAGGCAGAGGGCTCTCCTCATCGGCCTTCATGTATGAGAAGTACGAGGGATCTCTTTCGATATACTTCCAGATCGCCTCTTTCAAAGACTGGATTCCCTCGTGAGTCGCCGCCGAAATAGGAATTATCTCTTTGCCGGTGCTTTCTTTGAATAGTTGGAGCCTCTTCCGCCTCTCTTCTTCTGTAATGAGATCGCACTTGTTCGCGACAATAATCTCGGGCTTATCTGCAAGCTCTCTCTTGTAGAATTCCAGTTCGTAACGTATATCTTTGTAATCCTGAATGAAATCTCTTTCCTCGCTCTCTGAGATGTCCAGAAGATGAACGATTGTTTTACACCGTTCGATGTGCCTCAAGAATTTATGCCCTAGTCCAATACCCTCATGTGCTCCTTTGATTAACCCGGGCACATCGGCCACTATATATCCCTGCTCGTAATTGGCCATAACAACTCCGAGATTGGGCGAGAGGGTCGTAAAGTGATAATTTGCTATCTTCGGTCTCGCATTAGATATAACGGATATGAGCGTCGATTTTCCGACGTTTGGAAACCCGACCAGTGCGACATCGGCTAGAATCTTCAGCTCAAGTCGAACGAAGAGTTCCTCGCCGGGTTCGCCATTTTCTGCGGCCTTGGGCGCCTGATTCGTTGAAGAAACGAACCTCGCGTTGCCTCTTCCTCCCTTTCCGCCTCTGGCAATAGCGACTATTTGACCGGGATTACATAGGTCTGCAATAATCTCTCCACTCTCTGCGTCATATGCAATCGTCCCAACGGGCACTCTGATTACCAGATCTTTTCCCTTTTTTCCGGCCATGTTTGAACCGTGACCGCTCTCCCCGCTTTGAGCGATGAATTTCCTCTTGTGTTTGAATTCATAGAGCGTGTTTATTGAATTGGTTGATCTGAGAAAGACGTGGCCTCCTCTGCCACCATCACCACCATCCGGGCCTCCAAATGGTATATACTTCTCTCTCCTGAAGGAGACAGAACCGTTACCTCCATCTCCCGCCTTGACGTAAATCCGCCCCGTGTCAACGAGGCTTTCTTGATCGTTAGCTAGCATTGGAACACCTCCGCCGTATCTCCATGCCGTATCTCCATTATGTTATAATAACATTGTTATTGGAAGGGGGAAAGTATAAGTGGATCACGCTGTCAACGTTGGTTTTGAGTCCTTTGTGTTAAAGGATAGGGTTCTGGCCGTTCTTCCTATTGAAAGCTCGGCCATCCGAAGGCTCAAACAGCTGGGTATGGAGACCGGAAAGATCGTGAACCTCACTTTCGGAAAGAGGACGAAGGCTGTACTGATAACTGACAGCGGTCATATAATCTTATCCTTTCTTCCACCAAAGAGAATCATAGAAAAACTCTTCACGAATTAGGAGGTCTTATGGACATAAACATGGCACCTTTCGTCCCTTACGTAGTGGAAGACAGAGGAAGGGGAGAAAGGATTTTTGATATTTACACCAAACTGCTTTCCGAAAGAATAGTCTTTCTCGGCTGGCCAATCGACGATGAAGTCTCTAATATCGTGGTCGCACAGCTGCTCTTTCTCGAGTCCCAGGACCCGGAGAAGGATATAAACCTATATATCAACAGCCCGGGCGGCTCGATCACTTCCGGTCTGGCGATTTATGACACAATGCAGTACATAAAGCCCGACATCTCTACAATCTGCATAGGCATGGCCGCCTCTATGGGCGCGATACTTCTTGCCGGTGGAACAAAGGGAAAGAGGTTTGCTCTTCCGAACTCCAGGGTAATGATTCATCAGCCCTTCGGTGGAGCAGAGGGAGTGGCCAAGGATATCGAAATCAGGGCCAAGGAGATTCTCTATCTGAGGGACGAACTGAACAAGATCCTTGCCAAGCATACTGGTCAGTCAATAAAGAAGATAGAAAAGGACGCTGACAGAGACTTCTTTATGAGCTCTGTTGAAGCAGTCGAATACGGGATGATAGATAAAGTTATCGAACAGAAGCCAAAAGAAAAAGGCAAGGAATAAGAGAGAAGTATAACTGGCCGGCGCTGAGCGCCGGCTTTTGATGTATCCGGAGTGAATGACGTGGCCGAAATGACACCGATGATGAAACAGTACCTTGAAGTCAAGAACAGCTACAAGGACTGCCTGGTTCTCTTCAGGCTGGGAGATTTCTACGAGACCTTCCTCGACGACGCGAAGCTGGTTTCTAAAGAGCTGCAGATAGTGCTCACTTCGAGAAACGGAGTCCCGATGGCCGGCGTGCCTTACCACTCGATAAACGGCTATCTCAAAAAGCTGGTGACTGCAGGTTACAAAGTTGCAATCTGCGAACAGACGGAAGATCCGGCATTCGCAAAGGGCCTTGTGAAACGAGAGGTCACAAGAGTTGTCACTCCGGGAACGATCGTTGAAGACGAGTTGCTTCCTGAATCCGAGAACAATTACATCATCGCCGTAGGAGAAGCGGACGAACTCTTCATAATGGCCACGGCAGATGTTTCAACGGGCGAAGTGGCCCTTTCTGCCGCCGATGACCTCGAATCGATGAAAGACTTCATCGCAGCAACTGGGCCCTCACAGATACTTCTGCGGGAGAGCTTGAAGGCACTGAAGCGGGAGATTTCCGAGATCACTTTCGCGATGATTGAAATAGTTGAAGACTGGCATTTTGCTCTTTCATCGGGCATAAATTACGTGAAGGAGTTCTATTCGATTGCCTCCATAGATCATCTAGAGCTGAACAACAAAGAGATTGAAGTTCTCGGAGCGCTGTTCAAGTATTTGGAGACGATCAATTTCGGTCCTATGAAACATCTTTCCCTTCCGAGAGTTATCAGAAAATCCGATTCGATGCAGCTTGACGCCTCTACAATTGAAAACCTCAATCTCTTTCGTCTTGAGAGAAAGGGCTCTCTATTCGAGATCCTCGACGCAACGATTACTGGAATGGGAAAGAGAAGGCTGAGACAGTGGCTACTCTCGCCCCTGACCGACAGAGAGAAAATAGAGGAGAGGCTCGATGCGGTTCAGACTTTCTATTCTGACCGTCACCTCCTCGATGAGCTGAGAGAGTATTTTGAAAATGTATTCGATATCGAAAGGATCACAACGCGGCTTTCAACGGACAAGACTACCCCCAGAGATCTCTTATCGTTAAGAACCTCTCTGGCGGCACTTCCTCTGATCAAAGAGCTGATTTCAACTGAAGCGTCCTTTGAAAGGTTGAGCGATCGGCTGGAGCTTTTTCCCGAAGAACTCGCTCTTCTTCAGCGCAGTATCATGGATGAGCCATCTGCCGCAGTAGGCGAGGGAAAGGTCATAAGGGAAGGGTTCGATCATGAGCTGGATTCTCTTCGCGACCTTCTCGATCACTCCGTCGAGAAGATGAAGGCGATCGAAGCAGCCGAAAAGAAGTCTACCGGGATAAGTTCTTTGAAGGTGAAGTTCAACAAAGTCTTCGGCTACTTCCTGGAAGTCCCGAAGAGTCAGACGGACAAGGTGCCCCAGAACTACACTAGAAAGCAGACCCTTGTCAACTCGGAACGATATATCACGGAGGAACTCAAAGAATTTGAAGACAAAATCCTGAGCGCAAACGACAAGATTCAGACACTGGAAAGGGCACTCTTCTTGGATGTTTGCTCGCGGCTCCTGAACTCTTTGCAGAGACTTAAGGCTGTTTCAAAGGTCCTTTCGGAGATCGATTCTCTTCAGTCGCTTGCAGCAGTGGCGAGAAAATACAACTACTCCCGGCCTCGTTTTTCGGATGACGGAAAGGTGAGGATCTCAAATTCCAGACATCCGATAGTGGAGAGATTCGTTTCGGATTTCACTCCGAACGACGTATCTCTTAGCAGAAGTGAGAACTTTTTCATAGTGACCGGGCCAAATATGAGCGGGAAGTCGACTTTCATTCGACAGGTCGCCTTGCTCTCGATCATGGCCCAGGTCGGTTCTTTTGTGCCTGCAGATGAAGCCCTCCTTTCGATCTACGATAGGGTCTTCACAAGAATCGGCGCCAGAGATGAACTGGCTAGCGGCAAATCGACCTTTCTGGTGGAAATGATGGAGACGGCTACTATCCTCTCGAAGGCAACCGAAGACAGTCTCGTTATCCTTGATGAAGTGGGTAGGGGAACAAGCACCTTTGACGGTATTTCCATAGCGTGGGCCGTTTCGGAATTCATATACGAGGCAGTGGGATGCCACACGATATTTGCTACTCATTTCACCGAACTGACAGAGCTTTCCAACATGTACAGGGGCATAAAGAACAAGACTGCAAGAATAATCGAGACTGATAGCGGGATTGTCTTTCTCCACAAAGTGATCGATGGCGTAGCGAACAGCTCGCACGGAATAGAAGTGGCAAAGCTTGCCGGAGTTCCCGAGACCGTACTATCGAGAGCAAAGGAAATACTAAAGGTGATCGCCAAGCAGTCTGCGCTTGATAAGGCAGTCAGGGTTCTCACAGCAGACGATCTGAAGGAGATCAGGCAATCAAAAAAGGGAAAGATGAACAGAAATCAGATCACTCTATTCTGATGTATCAAATATCATTCTGAATTCCGGAGGTGGATATGTCGAGGATCGAACTATTCAGAGAGAAGCTTAAAGAATGCAACCTTGAGGGGTTTGTACTCTATAACATGGAGGCAAGCAATCGTTCCAGCTCCTGGTATCTGTCTGGCTTTTCGGGCTCCTTCTCAGTTCTGATCGTAACCCCAAAGGACGAGTACATAGTAACTGATTCGAGATACTTTACACAGGCCGAGATGGAGACGAAGTTCAGACTCATCCCTTACAGGAACGGCGACGAACTGAAGGACATAATTAGAACGACTCTGGCTAGAGACGGAGCAAGCCGAGTAGGATTTGAAGAAGAAACGATCAGTGTGGGTTTCTACAACAGGGTCTTTTCTCAGCTTGGAGTTGAATTGAAACCTGCCGACGATCTTCTCAAGGATATGCGGATGGTCAAAACGCCGGAAGAAGTGGAGAAGATCAAACTTGCTGTAAAGATCGCAGAAGATGCCCTCACAGAGACTCTTAACTTCGTGAAGCCGGGCAGGTCTGAAGAAGAGATTTGTGCGTCGCTCGAATACGAAATAAGAAAACGGGGAGGCAATCTAGCTTTCGAAACGATAGTCGGCAGCGGGCCGAGAAGCGCGATCGTTCATGGCAGACCATCTGAAAGAAAACTGCGGGAAGGCGATTTCCTCTTGATAGATTACGGAGCGAGGGTAAACGGCTACAATTCCGATATAACCAGGACATACTGTATTGGCGATCCGACAGAAGAGATGGCAAGAGTGTACGCAACCGTTCTCAAAGCGCAGACTGAAGCCAAGAACGCTGCAAAAGCAGGGGTAGTCGGAAGCCGCCTGCACGAAGTGGCAGCAAGTATAATTGGAGAGGCAGGCTACGGTGAATTCTTTGGCCACGGTCTTGGCCATAGTCTGGGAATGGATACTCACGACGGTCCGGGTCTGTCTCCGAAGAACAACGATCCGATCCCGGCAGGAGCGGTCATCACAATCGAACCAGGTATCTATCTTCCCGGCAAATTTGGGGTTAGAATAGAAGACGATTGTTATTTTTGTGAAAATGAGATTGAGGTTCTAACTAATCTAGATAGAGAGTTGAAGATTCTTTAGCGATCCGGAGGTGGCTTCTAGATGATAGAAGTTGGAAAAATCAGAAAGGGAAACCCCCTGATGATTGATGGCGAGATCTACATTGTTATCGAAGCAAACAAGCATTCAATGGGAAGAGGCGATGGCATAATCAGGACGAGGATGAAGAACCTGAAGACCGGCCTTGTAAGGCAGTTTACGTTTCAGGCAAGCGAGAAGGTGGAAGAAGCGGCGCTTTCATTCAGGCATGTCCAGTATCTTTACTCTGAAGATGAGCTCTTCCATTTCATGGACCTTGAGACATACGAGCAGTATACAATTGGAGTAGACGAGATGGGAGATGCTCTGGACTACATAAAGGAGAATGAAGAAGTCGACCTTCAGTTCCACGAAGAGAGGCCTATTGGGGTTGTTCTTCCTAATACAGTGGTCCTGGAGGTGACCGATACTGCACCCGCATACAAGGGCGATACGGTTTCGGGAAGCGGCAAATCAGCCGTTCTTGAAACGGGATTGAAGGTAACGGTTCCATTCTTCGTAGAGAATGGTGAGCTGATCCGTGTAGACACAAGAACAGGCGAATATATCGAGAGAGCATAGGGAGAAAGGAGGGAGAATTATGGATTTTGAAGAGACTGATCTCGGCAGAATCGAGATCTCGGAGGCTGTAATCCGGGATATCGCTATTCACTCCTACATAGAATTCCTGAAATTCGATCCGAAGGAAGCAAAAGCGCGTAAAGAGGCCAAGTCGACCGTAGATATCGATCTCGATGAGAAGGTCGATGGAACCAAGACAGTCAAGATCACTGTAAATACCAAGATCAAGTACGGTGTCTCGATACCCTCTCATGCCAGGAAGATGCAGGAGAAATTGAAAAACGACGTGGAGAGCTTCAGCGGCATAAAAGTTGAAGATGTTTCCATAACGATCGAAGACGTATATGAAGAGGCTCAGAAACCTGCCGTGTTCGAAGAGGAAGAGGAGTTTGAGAACTCCGAAGTGAAGCCCGAGCTTGAAGAAAGCAAGTCCGAGGAAATGGTCGAAGAGGTTGAAGACGAAGAGAGAGAGAAAGAGGTTTGAAGAGGTGAAGGCAGGTCCAAGCAACAGCAGACGAAGGATGAGAGAAATTGTTTTCAGCGCGATCTATCAATTCGACTTCAATGAAGATTTGGAGTCTTCATCGAATTACCTCGAACAGGAGCTCAGTTTCTTTTCGATGGAGATGGAGATGAAATTGAGAACACGAAAGTATTTCGACACCATATTGAAGAATCGTGATGAGATAGACGACATAATAAGAAAACACCTCACTAATTGGACTTTCGAGAGACTTGCCTCAACCGACAAGAACGTCCTGAGGCTTGGAGCATACGAGATAATTTATGAGCCAGACATACCGATCGAAGTTACACTGAACGAATCAATAGACATCGCTAAGAAGTATGGTTCGGAACAGGGCGGCAAATTCGTAAATGGCGTTCTCGACAAAATTGCTCGAGAGTGCGCATCAACAGAGAAAAGGCATTTATAGGAGGATGTTTACATGCTGACTGATCTGGAGATAGCACAAAAAGCAGAATTGAAAGAAATAGACGAAGTTGCCTCATCCGTCTCGATCCCCGACAAACATCTTAGAAGATATGGAAAGCACGTTGCAAAGATCTCACACCAGTATCTGAGTGAGCTGCAGGACAGACCGGACGGAAAACTGGTTCTTGTTACAGCTATAAGCCCTACTAGCGCCGGTGAAGGGAAGACGACTACTTCTGTTGGTCTGGCGATGGCCTTGAACATTATAGGAAATAAATCCTTTGTTACCCTTAGGGAGCCGTCCGTCGGACCGATCATGGGAATCAAGGGCGGGGCTGCCGGAGGTGGTTACTCACAGGTGCTTCCAATGGAAGAGATAAACTTACACTTCACTGGCGATTTTCACGCGATCTCGTTGGCACACAATCTTCTTTCTGCAGTCATCGATGCGCACATAAAATTCGACAACGAACTGCGAATTGACCCGGCGCAGTTATACTGGCCGAGGACCATGGATATGAATGACAGGGCTCTCAGACAGATAATCGTTGGCCTCGGAGGGTCGGCAAATGGCTATCCGAGGGAGGACTCCTTCGTAATAACTGCCGCCTCCGAAATTATGGCGATAGTATGTCTTTCTAAAAACCTTGTCGATCTAAAGGAACGCCTTGCAAAGATAATCGTCGGGAGAAGCTATGATGGCGAGTTCATAACCGTCAACGATTTGAACGTTCAGGGGGCTATGGCCACACTTCTGAAAGATGTCCTCGATCCAAATCTCGTTCAGACTATTGAAGGAACTCCTGCCTTTGTTCACGGAGGACCTTTTGCGAACATTGCGCACGGAACAAACACCTTGACTGCGACAAAGATGGCACTGAAGCTTTCCGATTATGTGATTACCGAGGCTGGCTTCGGGGCAGACCTGGGAGCACAGAAATTCCTCGACTTCGTCTGCCCTGTCGGAGGGCTGAACCCAAGTGCTGTTGTCTTGGTCGCATCGATCAGGGCTCTTAAGCTGAACGGGGGAGCTTCAAAAAAGGATATCCGGGAAGAGGATTTGTCGGCACTTGAACAGGGATTCGAAAACTTGAAGGTTCATTTCGAAAACATTCGCAAGTACGGTATTCCCGTAGTAGTTGCCCTTAATGAATTCCCGACAGACATGGAGAAGGAAAGAGAGAAATTTGACAACCTCTGCAAGTCGAACTCGATACCTTACGAGCGGTCAAGAGTTTGGGCCGAAGGAGGCGCAGGCGGAGTCGACCTCGCAAGGAAGCTTGTCGAACTTGTAAATGGTCCGAGCGATTACAAACCTTTGATTTCGATGGATCTTTCTTTCGAGGATAAACTGAACAAGCTGACGAAAGAGATATATAGAGCCGGAAGAGTCGATCTTGAGCCTGCTGCAAAGAGCAAGTTAAGGCTCTTCAAGAAGCAGGGAGTTGATCGTCTACCGATTATCGTTGCCAAGACTCAGTATTCTATCTCCGACGACGATAAGAAACTGGGGGCGCCTCAGGGTTACACTTTCAAGGTTAGAGATCTCAATCTCTCTGCAGGCGCCGGGTTCATAGTTGTTGTCGCCGGAAAGATAATGCTGATGCCAGGACTGGGCAGAGATCCCAACGCCAAGCAGATAGATGTGGACGCAGACGGAAAGATCAGCGGGCTCTTTTGAGGTGGTGCATATGATACTTGATGGAAAGATCGTTTCAGAGAGCATATATGCCGAAATAAAGGAGAAGATCAGCAAAAGAAGTGGAGATCTTCCTTCACTAGTTCTCTTCTGCGACGAGCCTGACCCATCCAACAAGACCTATATGAATTCGATAAGGAAGCGGGGAGAGAAACTCGGAATTGAAGTGATAGTGAGAGATAGCGGCAGCAATCCCATCGAGGAGATCTCCGAACTGAACAAAGACAAGAGCGTTGCCGGGATAATGGTAATGCACCCGCTGAAAACCGCCGACGAGAGGGCCGTGCTGGCTGCGCTTAATCCCGAGAAGGATCTTGAGGGCCGAACCGTATCGAATCTCGGCGGAATAGTCAACGACGAGGAGTTCTTCGCTCCCCCCACTGCCGAAGCCGTCATGGAGATTCTCAACTATTACGGCATCGAAGTGAAGGGGAGAGACGTAACCATTGTCGGTAGATCAAATACAGTGGGGAAGCCTCTCGCGCTGCTCTTGTTGAAGAAAGGTGTGGACGGCACCGTGACAGTTTGCCACTCGAGGAGCAGAGACATATCAGAGAAGACATTCAACGCCGATATAGTAGTCAGTGCCGTTGGAATTGCAGGATTTATCGAGCGAGAAATGATCAGGCCCGGTGGTGTTGTGATAGACGTAGGAATTAACTTCGTGGACGGGAAGCTAGTCGGGGATGTGGACTTTGACGAGGTAAGCCAGATAGCTGCCGCGATTACTCCAGTGCCCGGGGGAGTCGGCAGTGTTACTACGGCGCTTCTTTTCAGACATTACTATAAATCCATTGAAAGAATGGAGTTGTAATTGATGAATGAACAGCCGCTCTTCAGACGATTGAAAGACTACTCTTATACCCAGCTGGAGGTTTTGGCCGGTGAGATAAGAGATACGATAACGAGAGTCGTGTCCTCTAATACTGGACATCTCGCTTCTAACCTGGGGACCGTAGAATTGACGATAGCTCTTTACCGGGTATTCAACCCTGACGAAGACATAATCATATGGGATACCGGACATCAGGCTTACACTCACAAACTGCTTACAGGTCGTTATGGTTCCTTCGGATCGCTCAGGAAGAAGGGCGGGATCAGCGGCTTCCTGAACAGAAAGGAAAGTCCTTATGATTTCTTTGGGGCCGGGCACGTTGGAACGGCGCTTCCTGCCGCAATGGGCATAGAGCAGGCAGAGAGTATATTTCAGAACGCAAAGAACATTGTGGTTGTTGCAGGCGATGGAGCTTTGACTTCTGGTCTGGCTCTTGAAGCCCTCAATCAAATGAAAGACATCGGCTCCAAGATAAAAGTGATAGTGAACGACAACGGTATGAGTATCGGGAAAAACGTGGGAAGTCTCTCTTCTTCGCTTGCAGAACTAAGGCTGAACCCCGTCTACAGAGAAATGAAAGGCGACTTGAAGAACGCCCTGGAGACAATGCGGCTCGGAAGCCTCGAGCAGTTCCTTTCTAAGATAAAGAGCGGATTGAAAGCCTCGATTCTCGGAGGTAATATTTTCGAAGATATGGGGTTGAACTACGTGGGTCCAGTGAAAGGTCACGATTTTCTGGAGCTGGAGGCGTTTTTTTCGGCAGTCAAACAGTTGCATGAACCTTTCTTTGTCCATATAGTCACAAAGAAGGGAAAGGGCCTCGAATACGCAGAAAGCAATCCCACTAGATTTCACAGTGTCAGCAGAATCGACCCGGAGAACGGCGAGAAGATCTCCCGAGACGGGGAGCTTACTTACAGCGAAGTCTTCGGAAAGGTTCTGACTGAACTGGCAAAGAAGGACCCGTCAATTTCCGCTATTACAGCAGCGATGCCCGACGGAACGGGTCTGGCTGGGTTTGCCGAGAAACATCCAGCAAGGTTTTTCGATCTTGGAATAACCGAACAGCTCTGCACAACCTTTGCGTCAGGAATGGCTGCGGCCGGAACGAAACCAGTCTTCGCGGTGTACTCGACATTCCTGCAGAGAGCGCTGGATCAGCTGATCCACGATGTTGCCATCCAGGATCTTCCGGTTCTATTCGCGATAGATAGGGCTGGCATAGTTGGTCAGGATGGTGCGACCCATAACGGAATCTTCGATATCGCTTTCCTTTCGATGATACCAAATATGCGGATTCTCGCTCCTTCGAGCCTGAAGGAACTGGCGAATATGATCTTCACTCTCTTCGCTGAGAAATGGATGGACCATCCCACTGCGATAAGATATCCGAGAGAGACGGAGCTCCAGAATATCGACGAGATTGTCTCTAACCTGAGGAAGATTGAGCTGTTCAAGTGGGAAAAGGTGATCGACGGAAAGGAAGCTGCCGTTCTTGCAACGGGATCGATGGTTTCCAGAAGCAGAGAGGCCGCTCTTCTGAACGGATATGCTCTTTATAACTGCCGATCAATAAAACCGCTCGATGAAGTGTCTCTCGGAGAGATCTTTTCCGATTACGACCTGATAGTGACGGTTGAAGAGGGAATAAAGAGCGGAGGCTTTGGCTCCAATGTGGCGCTTGAGGCTTCAAGGAAGAACTACAATGGTAGAATCGATATTATTGCAATTGAAGACCATTTTTCTTCTCACGGCACAAGGGAAGAGGTATTGAATGAACTGGGGTTGGATGCCAGGGGAATAGAGAATAGAATCTCTAGACTGAGAGGTGAAAAGAATGCAAGTAACTACAGAATTCGGTAAGATCGATATTTCTCTTCAGGCGATATCTTCAATAGTCAAAAAAGTTGTATCTGAGTCTTACGGACCGGTGAACGTCGGATCGCCCCAAACGGGCTTTTTGACAAAGCTTTTCGGCACGGGAGAAGATTCCAGAAAGGGAATCAAAGTAACCGAGGAGATCGACGGAACGCTTGAGATAGATATCGATTTGATTCTCGAGTACGGCGTTAGGATCCCAACCGTCGTTGAGAACATCCAGGAAAACGTATTTCACAAGTTGAAGGAGCTTACTGAAGCGACCAATATCAAGGTGAATATTCACGTTGTCGGCTTGCAGGATTGATGGGAGGCTAAGTAGATGAAACGTATCAACGGCAAGTTTTTTGTCGCAGCCTTCCGGAAAGCCGCTGAACGACTTCTTGCAAATAAAGATGAGATTAATGCGCTCAATGTCTTTCCCGTTCCAGACGGAGATACTGGATCGAACATGGCGGCCGCTATGATAGAGGCATGCGAGTATCTCGATAGATTGAAGAAAGATGATTTGGTGAGCGTTCTGGAAGCGGTCAAGACTGGGATGTTGATGGGCGCCAGGGGAAACTCCGGCGTAATCCTCTCTCAAATATTTAGAGGATTCGCCGAGGGAATAGGAAACAGAAAGTTCGTCAACACCAAGGCCTTCACCGAGGGCCTGACAAGAGCCAAAGAAATCGCTTATAGATCCGTGATGAAACCGGTTGAAGGCACAATGTTGACCGTCATGAAGGTCTCTGCTGATACTGCCGGGAATGAATTCGGAGGCATAGAGGATTTTGACGAGTACTTCGAGAAACTCTTAGACGTTGCCTTCGATACTGTTGAGAAGACCCCAACTCTTCTGCCAAAACTGAAGGAGGCCGGGGTAGTCGATTCAGGTGCAAAGGGACTTGCCTACATATTTGAAGGCTTCCTGCTGGCAACGAAAGGCGATATAGAGCTTGAGGGACCGATTCAGCAGATGCCGCAGGCCATGGGATCTTCAACGGAGCGTATAGTTGAGATTGTACGGGAAGAGCTCAAGTACACGTACTGCACTGAATTGATAGTGAACCTAAATGAGTCGGAAAGCCAGGAGGAGAGCTCGGAATTGCTGAAAGCCTATCTGGAAGAGATGGGAGATTCGATTGTCATGGTTCATCAAGATGAGATCATAAAGATTCACGTCCACACAGACCATCCTGGAGATGTTATTGAGAAGTTCCTCGGTGTCGGATTCCTTCAGAAGGTGAAGATTGACAACATGAAGGTACAGCATGAGCACGTTGTTGATATCCAGTCGAGAGGACCAGAGATGTATGGAAAGGACAAGCACCACGGAGTAATCGTGGTCTCACCGGGAGACGGTCTGGCCGATGTTTTGAAGAGTCTTGGCGTAGACTACGCCGTTAAGGGCGGCCAGACAATGAATCCCAGTCTGAAAGACCTATATGAAGCCATCAGCAGAATTGCTGCCAACAAGGTAATTGTCCTCCCCAACAACCCGAACATTATTCTAACTGCCAAAGAGGCGGCGAACGCCATTCACGATGACAATCCCGGGAAAGAAGTTTACATAATCCCCACGCGTACGGTTCAGGAAGGTATAGCCGCGATGACCGTATATAACGACGAGATGGATAGCGATTCCCTCATAGAAGAGATGAAAGAAGCGGCCGAAGCCGTTTCTCCGATTTCTATCACATACGCCGTTCGCGACTCCAGCATGAAGGGAAAGAAGATAAGGAAAGGCGAGTATATAGCGATAGGTAGAGATGGTTTGATAACCTCGGGTAGAAAGCTCGAAAAGCTCGTTCACGACTCCATTAAGTCCGTTCTTGGAAAAGACGACGACAAAGAAGTAGTCACGATATTTTATGGATCGGAAGTGTCTGAAGAAGCCGCAGGAAAATTACTCGAATCTCTTTCGGGAAGCTTCTCCGATCTCGAATTCGAAGTTCACAGCGGCGGACAACCCTACTATTACTACCTGATTTCCATTGAATAGATAAGAAGCTCAGGAGGGAACAATGTACTTACAAGACGTAGTAGAAAAACTCAACTCATACTGGTCTATGCAGGGGTGCATAATCGACCAGCCTTATGACTTGGAAATGGGTGCAGGTACATTCCACCCTTCAACCTTCCTTAGGTCGCTTGGAAAAAAACCCTGGAAAGTCGCCTTCATCCAACCAAGCAGAAGACCCACAGACGGTAGATACGGCGAAAATCCGATGAGGGTTCAGAGGTATTTCCAGTATCAGGTGATTATCAAACCCAACCCCGAGAATTCCCAAGAACTCTATCTCGGTTCACTTGAAGCTCTCGGAATAGACCCTGTGGAGCATGATATTCGATTCGTTGAAGACAACTGGGAATCTCCGACTCTGGGAGCCTGGGGAGTGGGCTGGGAGGTCTGGTTAGATGGAATGGAGGTCAGTCAGTTCACGTATTTCCAGCAGGTTGGCGGAATCGACGTAGACCTCGTTTCTCTCGAGATCACCTATGGACTCGAAAGAATCACAATGTATCTTCAAAAGAAAGCGAACATATTCGATATAGACTGGAATGGAGAATTCAAGTATGGAGATGTATTCCTGGAGAACGAGAAAGAGTTCTCGGCCTACAATTTCGATGTGGCAAATACCTCCAGGCTCTTCGATCTCTACAGATTCTATCGCCAAGAATTCGATCAATGCATGAAAAGCGGACTTGTAAGACCTTCTTACGACTATATGATCAAGTGCTCTCACGCCTTCAATCTTCTTGACGCCAGGAATGCTATCAGCGTTTCTCAGCGTCAGAGCTACATCAAATCTATAAGAGAGATGGCAAAGGCAGTTGCGGAAGCATATGTAGCGAAGGAGGCCAGTTCAGATGAATGATCATAAGGCACTGCTTGAAGTCGGAATTGAAGAGCTTCCTTCAAGTGAGGTTCAGGGAATGAGAAAGCAACTCCTGGAGAGAATAGAGAAGTCTCTCGAGAGTAATCGTTTGGGTTATGGAGGAATCGAGATCTTCGTTGCCAGCCGACGATTCGGTGTGCTCATTCAAGACATGGAATCCAGGCAGGCGGACTTCGTGGAAAAGAAAAAGGGCCCGTCAGAGAAGATCGCCTACAGTGACGGCGAACCGACCAAGGCGCTCCTTGGATTCCTCAGAGGAAGTAACGCTCAGCTTAACGAAGTGAGTATTGAAGACGGATATGTGTACGTAGAGAGACATATAAGTGGAAAGACTGCCAGAGAACTCTTGCCTCAGATCTTCTCAGACATGTTGAGATCGCTGGATTTCAAGAAGCCGATGCGTTGGGGAGACGGAACTTATAAATTTGTGAGGCCGGTCAAGTGGATAACGGCTATGATTGACTCCGAAATCCTCGATATGGAGCTCTTCGGAAAGAGATCGTCAAATAAGTCCAGGGGACACCGTTTCTTCTTCGATGAAGTCGAAGTATCCCCTGAGAATTACTTTCAGAAGTTGAGAGATGCTCTTGTGATCGCTCGAGAGAGCGACAGAGAAGAAAGAACTCTTTCTGAAATCAGTAGAATTGAATCGGATATTCATAGCCAGATTCCCGTTGATGAAGAACTGCTTGCCGAAGTCGTCTCTTTGACAGAATACCCAACGGCAGTTCTGGGAAACTTCATGGAGAAGTACCTCTCACTCCCGCCTGAAGTAATCATCGTGACTATAAAGCACCATCAGAGGACTTTCCCGGTCTACAAAGAAGGCAAGTTGACTAACGGCTTTGTTGCCTTTCAGGACGGACCAGATGATCCACTGGGAAACATTCGATTAGGTTACGAGGAAGTTATCAACGCAAGGCTTGAAGACGCCTTCTTCTACTTCGAGAAAGACAAAGAGAAACCAATAGAGAACTACGTAAACGGATTGGAAGGAATCCTCTTTCAGCGAGGGCTCGGCACTCTGAAGGATAAGACCGACAGAACAATAGCGCTTTCAGAGGCAATCTCCAAGAAGCTCGGAGCAAAGAGTGAAGAACTGCAGGAGGTTAAGAGAACCTCTCTTCTTGCGAAAGCAGATCAAACCACAAGAGTCGTGCAGGAGTTTCCGGAGCTTCAGGGAATAATGGGAAGAATCTACGCTGAACTGTCCGGCGAAAATCCCGACGTCTCTGCTGGAATAGAGGAGCACTACCGCGACAATGTGGTTCCGGCAACTCTGACCGGCGCCGTAACCGGTATATCCGATCGTATAGATACTTTGGTCGGTAATTTCATGATTGGTAACATACCCTCTGCATCGAAGGACCCCTACGCTCTGAGGAGAAAGACTTCTTTCATATTCAAGACAATGCATCATCTCGGATGGAAACTCGATCTTCTCGGTCTGATTGAAGAAGCTTCCGGTGCTCTTGCTGGGGTTAACAGTGAAACACTTGATGCCATTACCGACTTCTTCTCTAATAGATTCGAAGCGTTCCTTCTTGAGAAGGGCTTCTCGATGAACATAGCACGATCGGTGAAGATGTGGTGGAGGTTCCCGTATCTCGGAGTTCGCGCGGCCGAAGCAATCTTAGAGTATGTGAAAAATGAGGATTTCACAGATCTTCTAGTAGCTTATCAAAGGGTCCACAATATAAGCAGAGGTCATTCGGGCAACTGTTTTGACGGGTCTAAGTTCGTCGAGCAGGCCGAACGTGATTTACTGAACAACTATTTGAAATGCTTCGACGATGTAATGGAAGCGCTCGAGCGCGACGATTTCGAGAAATCGCTCCTGTTACTGACATCTCTCAAACCTCACATAGACAGATACTTCGACGATGTCTTTGTTATGGCCGAACAGGAAGATATCCGCCTCAACAGACTCGGCTTCCTCAAGTCCCTAGATCAGCTCTTCTTGAAGATCGGCGATCTCTCGCTGCTTCTCGAAGAAGAGAGAGCGTGAAGCGTCGGTGAAGTCCGGGACTGTTGCTTTGGTGGGAAAGCCCAATGTGGGAAAGTCCACATTGATAAACACCATTATCGGAGAGAAGATTGCTATCGTCTCCGATAAGCCGCAGACAACTAGAAACCGCATCGGCGGAATACTGACGACCGTGGAGGGCCAGATCGTCTTCTATGACACGCCCGGAATTCACAAACCTCTTCACAGACTCGGGCAATACATTCTCAAAGTCGCGACTTCATCGCTGGCCGGATCGGATCTTCTGCTGGTTATGGTCGACCCGACTGACGGTCTTCGCGAGTCGGACAGGCTCGTTGCCAATCATGTTAATCAAAGCCGAATTCCTGTCTTTCTCGCCATCAACAAAATTGATGAATACAGAAACGAAAGGCTTACTCAGGACTTCAAGGCAAAGGCCGAAGAGCTTTTCGAAAATGTTCAAAAGACTTTCCTTATCTCTGCTAAGAGTGGAGACGGTGTTAAAGAGATGATTGAAGATGTCTTCAACTTTCTTCCAGAGGGAAAGATGCTTTTCCCCGAAGACCTGATAACTGATCGTTCTTCCAGATTCATGGCATCGGAAGTAGTTCGAGAAAAGGTTCTGCAGAACACTAGACAGGAGATCCCCCACTCGGTGGGAGTTGTTGTTCAGGAGTTCAATGACGAAGGTAATATACTGAAAATAAGAGCCGATGTAATCGTAGAGAGGAGCAGTCAGAAACCGATAATTCTCGGCAAGGGCGGCTCGATGATCAAGACCATCGGCACTGAAGCGAGGACGGATCTCGAATACATATTCGACCAGAAAGTCTTCCTCGATCTCTTTGTCAAGGTAAGAGAAAAGTGGAGAGATAAAGATTCCTTTATACAGGAGTTCACAAACCTAAGAGACGAACTTCAGTAGACCGGGGGGATGTAGATGAAAAAGGGAAAGGCGGCTTTCGTTCTCTTTCTTTTGCTCTTCATGATGGTCTTTCTAAACGCGGACCAGATGGTCATGTCTCCGAATATCGGGGAAATCGAGGCAGAATTCGGAATAACAAAAGCAGACATTGGCCTCATCCAGGGTTCATTCACAATCGTCGGCGCCCTCATTTCACTTTTTTGGGGTTTTCTGGCAGACAAGTACAGTAGAATACACCTTCTTCTGTTGAGCGTTTTGGTGGGCGAGATCCCATGCTTCCTGTCTGCCTTCGTGGAGACTTTTCCTCAGCTCTTCATTGCACGGGCTTTGACGGGGATCGGGGTAGGAGCTCTCTTTCCAGTCGTCTTTTCGTACGCCGGAGATGCTTTCAAAGAATCACAGAGAGCGAAGGTCAATTCCTTCCTCTCAACTGCAATATCCCTGGGAGCCATTGTAGGGATGGTAATTGCCGGCTTCACCGGCACATCTCTTGGCTGGAGAACGCCCTTCATCATCGTATCGCTTCCGAACATTGTCCTCGCGTTCCTGTTCTTCCTGTTCGCGGAAGAGCCAAAGAGAGGAGCCGCCGAAGTGGCTGTCGGCGAACTCGTTGATCAGGGGATAAATTACATCGGAAAAGTCAGACTGTCCGACTACAAGGATCTCTTCAAAGTGAAGACGAATCTGATTCTCTTCATACAGGGTATTTTGGGGACGATTCCCTGGGGAGCAATACCGTACTACCTTGTGAACTACTTCGAAACCTCGAAAAACCTGTCAAAAGAATCGGCCACTCTGATTTTCATTTTCTTTGGAGTCGGAAACGTGCTTGGAATATTCTTCGGAGGTCTGGTCGGTGGTCTATTGTATAAGAAGAAGCCGTCATATATGCCTCTTTTCAGTGGAATAACGACAATAATCGGCACTTTTGTGGCCCTCCTGGCCCTGAACTTCCCGCCAGTTGAGGGGGCCGGCAGCTTCATAATGCTGGGAGCGCTTGGAATGGTTGCTGCCGCTTCAGCATCAATGACCGGACCAAACATGAAGACCATGCTGATGAATGTCAATCCCCCGGAGAACAGGGGAAGGATATTCTCGGTTTTCAACTTGACAGATTCTCTCGGAACGGGATTCGGGCAGTTCTTTGCAGGAACCCTGGCCACGGCAGTTGGCTCGCTGGGAGTCGCAATGAACGTCTCCGCGCTCTTCTGGCTTCCTTGCGGACTGGTACTTCTTACTGCAGCACTGGCTTTCCCAAGAGATATCGACTCCCTTCACAAAAAGATGAAAGAGACTGCTCTCACTATGGGGAGAGAAAAATAGAGGCTTGTCAAGGGGTCGAAATTGATTACAGGACTACCTTTGACTTGGAATATCGAAAAGAAAGTTGTATAATCTAATTGCTGAAGTAACCCTCAGACCGCTTCGCTGCCCTCGAAAAGGGCAGCAATTTTTATTTGTAGTGGTTATTTGCAAATTTTTCCTTCTTTGGGCTGCTCGAAGCGCAGCGACTTTAGGAGCGACACTTACTTGGTGAGAAAATAATCTGCGATTCCCGTAACCAGAGCCTCAACAAGCTTTTCTCTGTAATCTCCGGTAGAGAGAAGGACATCTTCTTCGGGATTTGACATGAATCCCGCTTCGAAAATCAGCACGGGAACTTCAGACCAGTTGAACCCCGTCATGTCGTCACGAACTCTGATTCCGAGAGACTTGATCCCGCTTATTTGAAGCAAGCTCGCATGGATCTTCTCGGCGGCCTTCCTGCTCTCTTCGTAGATCGGCGCAGTGTATTTGGACGATGAAGAAGGAATAATCAGCATGAACCCCTTTAGAGTGCTATCTGAGCTATAATCTGCATGAACACGAATGCATAAGTCCGCGTCAGCCTCATTTGCGATCTTCGCTCTTTCAACATTGCTCACATTGACATCATGGCTTTCTCTTGTCATCACGACGTCGTACCCTTCCTCAAGAAGCCTATCCCTCAAAATGAACGACAATTCCAAATTGAAAACATACTCGGGGATTCCCGTAGAAACTCCGCGAGTCCCCGTGGAAACCTTCGCCTTTGTTGTCTCGGAACCGGGAGCGATCGGCTCATGAGTCAGATCGGCCTCCTTCTGATGACCTGGGTCGATGCAGATAGTTAGCGAGAAACCAAGAGCGGTAAACAACATTACAACTATTAGAAGTACTATTCTGTTCTTTGAATGCATGGAACCACTCCTTACTCTTAGTCAATATAAATTATAACTTCTTTACGAATGCAGGGGGGTTAAGCAGCATGAGATGAGATTACGTTTCTCCTTCAATGAAGAAGCTCAACAGATGTTCCCGGATTTGCATTCGAGACCGATACTTTTCGTTTGAGAGAACCTTAACAGAAAGTCATTCAATTTGAAGAGACAATTCCTCTCGAACTTCCTGAATGTTCATGCGACAGATCGTTCATACGCTATAAAGGCCTTCATATGAACATAATCAACATTGAAGGTTTATAACTGACTTCCGTCAAACACTTTAGTGATTTTAGATGTAGATAGACTTTCATTTGCTCTTATTTTAATTTAAGTGCCGTTGTTATTTTCAGAAAATCCCACTCTGCAGTTCGATCAGTTGTTTGATCGAGAGGCTTAATGCAATATAATCTACGTGTAACCGAAAAGATGTTTTGCTTCATATGCCGTGTCGCTTCATGAGTTTTCACTTGTGTCCCTCTATCGGGATGGAGGGAAAGGGATGACGAAGCTTGATACTGGCTCTTTTACTACTCCTCTTTCACGCTCTGTTCTTCCGTCTAACAGCGAACAAGCTTTGTTTTGAAACCTGTTTCTGAACTGAATTGCTTTCAGGTGCGGGAACAAGCTAAATGCGTCCTTCGAGTCCTCACAATGAAAGGACAATTGTTGGAAGGGAGATGGGAAAATGAAAAGAGTACTGTTTTTTGTTCTTATCTCAATTGTATTAGTGGCAACTGTATTTGCCACCGAGCCTGAATACTTGATTGTAGATTGCAACGGCAAGCCGGGAGGAACTATGTATGTAGCGTTGACAGGTGATCCCCACACTTTCAACTCGGCCATTTCAGTTTCTACAGCCAATATAAACGGCTGGCTATATTCATCCTTGCTCTTTCCGGATAAATTCTCAATGCCCACAAGACCGTATCTGGCAAAGGAGTGGTGGTTTTCCGAAGACGGATTGACTCTTTACATGAAGATAAGGCAGGGACTGAAGTGGTCGGATGGAGAGCCCTTCACTCTGGAAGATATTCGCTGGACCTTTGAAGAGCTGCTGCCCGAGGTTACAGGTACGGGCATCGGAGGAATCTTCGACGCAAACGGACTTCCTCCAGATGTACAGACAGTTGATAACGAGACTATCTCATTCGCCTGGACGACACCAAACGCTATGGCTCTAAGAGCGATAGGTTTTGTGGATATCTTCCCGAAACATGTACTTGATGAAAGGCTAAAGGCCGGTATCTTCGCCCAGGCATGGGGGTTAGACGAGTGGGACAAACTGGTGACGATGGGGCAGTACATAATTGAAGATTACATCACCGGTGAGCGGATTGTATTGAAGAGAAACCCACACTTCTGGATGTATGACACGCAAGGGAATCAACTTCCATATATTGAGAGGATAGTCTATCAGATTGTCCCGGACAGGGCGGCGCTAGTGTTAAGGTTTGAAGCCGGTGAGACTGACGTCTTTTTTCCAAGTGCCGAGGAATATCCCAGGATTCTGTCGATGGCAGAAAAGGAGGGATGGCAGACAGGAGTGGGAACTGGAGGCCTGAGTAATCAATTCGTTTCCTTCAACTTCAATGCCGTCGATCCGGTGAAAAGAGAATGGTTCAGAAACGAGCATTTCGGAAAAGCAATTGCATATCTTTTGGACAGGCAGTCGATTATCGATACTCTCCTGAATAGCTTCGGTCTCCCTCTCTACGGTCCCATAACGCCTTTCAGCAGTTTCTACAATCCCGATGTCGAACAGTATGGACTCAAGTACTCAGTTACTAGAGCCCGTCTTGAATTGAAAAGAGGCGGCTTCGACTGGCGTTCGGATGGCACGTGCATAGACAACCATGGAAATAGACTCGAATTTGATCTAATAACAAACTTTAATAATGAACTGCGCGATCTTATTGGACTCAATCTTGTTTCTAATGCTCAGACACTTGGAATCAAAATCAATTACGCGCCGCTTCAGTTCAATGCTGTTGTCGAAAGACTTCTTACCAACCGGTATGAGGCGGTTGTAATCGGGCTGACTGGAAGTGTCGATCCCGGTTCTGAAGCAAACGTCTACCGTATCGACGGAGATCTCCACTTCTGGAACTACCCGCCTGGATATAGCGATGAAGACCACATAACCGAAGAAAACTACTGGCTGCCCGACTGGGAAGAGAGAATCGACGAAATCTTCAAACTCCAGATAACCGAGATCGACCCGCAGAAGAGATACGACCTCTTCGCAGAATTCCAGATGATAATGGCAGAGAAACAGCCGCTTATATTCACGATTATTCAAGATTTGTCGATCTACGCTTTCAAAAACACATTCCATCCCGGACCGAGCGAAGAAGACCTACCGTACTACGGTCCCCTCATGGAATTCTGGGGAGCGTGGAAGGAATGAAGAAGAATAGGTTGGCAATCACGATCCATCTAGTGCTTCTTGCAGTCTTTCTTTCGCTGGAGTTTACAAGCGTTCTAGCCTCCGAGCCGGATTACTTCATTGTCGACTGCAACGGCAAGCCGGGGGGAACACTGAGTATTGACGGAGTTGATCCAAGATCTCTCAATCCCGCTTTCGGAAATGACGGTCCTTCTCTAAAAATACTTAAGTTCATTGTAGAGCCTCTTCTGGATGAAAATGAATTTGGATTCCCGGAGCATCCGGCTCTATGCAAGGATTGGTGGATTTCCGAAGACGGGTGTACATTGAGTTTTGTCATTCGTGAGGGCCTTCAGTGGTCAGATGGACAACCCTTCAC
>Ga0209614_1000879_pt1 | contig 24854 bp, 20 predicted proteins | sample BlaSprsedimmetaG_FD_185484 | JGI IMG/M metagenome (GOLD analysis project Ga0209614, IMG submission 185484) | Hot spring sediment bacterial and archeal communities from California, USA to study Microbial Dark Matter (Phase II) - Blank Spring... ... | reverse complement strand
CTCGATATCAAGGGCGCGGTGGTCACCGCCGATGCCCTGCACACCCAGGTCAAGACCGCACGCTACATCGTCGAAGAAAAACAGGCTGACTTCCTCTTCATCGTCAAGGAAAATCAGAAAAACCTCGCAGACGATATCAGGCTCCTCGCGCCGGACTCTTTTTCCCCCTCAGCACCAGACGGTCGATAAAGGCCACGGCCGCCTTGAGACCAGGACCCTGCGCGCCTCCACCCTGCTCAACGACTACCTCGCTTTCCCCTACTGCCGGCAAGTCTTCAAACTCGAACGAGAGCGAATCTATCTGAAAACCGGCAAAACCGAAACTGAAACCGTATACGGCATTACATCGCTTACCCCGCAACAGGCTACCCCGCAACGACTGCTTGCTCTCAGCAGGGGGCATTGGGCCATCGAGAACCGCTCGCACTACGTAAGGGACATGGCCTACGACGAAGACCGGCACCAGGCCAGAACTGGCAAGGGACCGCAAATGATGGCATGCCTGCGCAATTTGGCCATCAGCCTTCTTCGCCTTTGCGGCGTGAATAATATTACGAGCGCGTTACGAAGGTTGGCAGGCAGAATCCATTTGATTTTCAACCTCCTCGGCCTCTAACCTATCCCCTGGACCTCTATGCCACCGGCCCAACGGGGACGTGCGCCCAAAATCATGCCAACCTGCTCAATTATCCCCAGCGGCAACACATTTGCGCCCGACAAACTCTGCACACCTTCTGTTTTTTATCCCCTCAGCTCTGTCTCGTTACTGACGCTTACCCCTACAACTTTAATTTGACGGGGCCGTGGTCGGAAAGGTTCTTGCCTTGACAAACCGCGGCCTTTCCTTTAGTACTGCATGGTTACCTTTTCCCCCGTGTCCGATGGTTCAGGGATGGGCAACAGTGCGGAAGAATGAAGTCAACCAGCGCATTATCTCCCCTGGAAGCCGCGACGGTTCAAGACAATATGACGAATAAAGAGATCCTCTTCAGGCTTTTCCAGGTCATCCGGCCCTATTCGAAAAAGTTGATCATCGCCATGGCGGCAATGGTCGTTGTCGCCGGATTTCAGGCGGCACAGGCCTATATGGTCAAATATGTCGTCGACGACATATTCGTCGACAGAAACGAGTTCCTGCTGAAGATCCTTCCCCTGGCCCTGCTGGCCATTTTCTGCGTCAAGGGGGTCTTTTACTTCATCTACTCCTACATCCTCGAATGGGTCGGCCAGTGCGTCATCCGCGACCTGCGAAACGGGATCTACCAACATATCCATTCCCTGTCGTTGAATTTTTTTTACAGGCATTCCACCGGCAGCCTGACCTCCCGAATTATCAATGACGTCGCTCTGCTTCAGGGAGCGGTGTCCAGCGCCCTGATCAGGATACTGCGGGACGCCCTCTCGGTTGTCGGCCTGATCGGGGTTATTTTTTACATGGACTGGCGGCTGGCCACCCTCTCCATGCTCTTTCTCCCCCTTGCCTCCATTCCCATTGTCTATTTCGGCAGGCGGTTCCGCCAGGTCAGCACCAACTACCAGGAAACCCTCGGCGAGGCCTCGGGAATTCTTCATGAAACCATTGCCGGGGCCCGCATTGTCAAGGCCTTCTGCATGGAGCACTATGAGAAAATGCGTTTCGGCAGAAAAATTGACGAAATCTTCACCATCCTGATGAAGGAAAACTGGTATAGGAGTTTTTCCCACCCGCTCATAGAGGTGATAGGGGGGCTGGCCATGGCCCTGATCATCTGGTTCGGCGGCTATCAGGTCTTGAAAGGCAACTCGACTCCCGGTTCCTTCATATCGTTTCTCACCGCCTTGATCATGCTGTACGAGCCGATCAAGGGGGTCAGCAAGATCAACTCCACCATTCAGACCGGGATGGCGGCCGCCAACCGTATTTTTTCACTGCTGGACATCCGTTCGGATATTGTCGAGAAGGAAGAGGCGGAAGAACTGCAGCCCTTTGCCCGGGAAATCGAGTTTGCCGATGTCGTTTTTGCCTATGGCAGGGAAGAACCGGTTCTGCACGGGATCAACCTGCGGGTTCGGAAGGGGGAAATCCTGGCCGTGGTCGGACCCAGCGGCAGCGGTAAAACAACCCTGTCAAACCTGATTCCCCGTTTTTATGATGTCCGGGAGGGAGCGGTGCGGGTGGACGGCCGGGATGTCCGGGATGTCTCCCTGAAATCGCTGCGGCGGCAGATAGCCATTGTCACCCAGCAGACGATCCTGTTCAACGATACCGTCTATAACAACATCGCCTATGGCCGGGAAGGCTGTACGCGGGAAGAGGTCATCGAAGCGGCCCGTGCCGCCTATGCTATCGATTTTATTGAGGAGCTCCCCATGGGGTTCGACACGGTGATCGGCGAATCCGGGGCCAGGCTGTCCGGGGGCGAGCGGCAGCGGGTTTCCATCGCCCGGGCCCTGTTGAAGGATACGCCCATCCTGATACTCGACGAGGCCACCTCGTCCCTGGATACGGAGTCGGAACGCCAGGTCCAGAAGGCGCTGGAAAATCTGATGCAGCACCGCACCACCATAGTCATTGCCCACCGCCTGTCCACCATCAAGAACGCCGACAGGATCATCGTGATGAAAGAGGGCGAGATCGTTGAGAAAGGCACCCATGATGAACTGCTCGCCATGGGGGGGGAATATCGGATTCTCCACAACATGCAGTAAATGGACTGCCCGGCCGGGGATATCCGAAGGAAAGTTTCAGGTTGAATATGACACCCACCAAAGCTCCCCTGATCCTCCATACCGACTGGTCGCGCAGTTTTGGCGGCCAGGAAATACGAACCCTGACGGAACTCAGGGAAATGCGGCGTCTCGGCTTTCGCTGCCGCCTGCTTGTCCCGGCGGCAAGCGAACTTGCCCGCCGCGGGGCGGCGGAGGGGCTGTCGGTATACCCGGTGGAATTCAGCTCCAAGTTTCACCTCCCGACCTGGAGGAGGCTGGCCGCGGCCTTCAGAACACTGCGGCCGGCCGTCGTCAACACCCATTCCTCCGAAGACAGCTGGATGGCCGGCGCCGTGGCCAGAATGTGCGGGGTGCCGCTTATCGTCCGTACCCGTCATGTCCTGTCGCCGGTTTCCTCCACCTTCAGCTACAAATTTTTTCCCCATGTCATCCTGGCCTGCAGTGAAGCCATCCGCGACGGGTTGATCGAACAGGGGGTTGCCGCCGAAAAGATCGTGGTCCAGCCCACCGGCGTCGATGAGGAACGCTTCCGCTTTTCCATGGACAAACGTCAGGAGATCAGGGACCGCTACGGCATCGGCGAAGGGGAAATCCTGGTCGGCAACGTCGGCTTTCTGCGCGAGTACAAGGGGCACATCTTCATCATCAAAACAGCCGTCGGGATGCCGGAGAAATACAGGTTCATGCTGGTGGGCGGCGGCCAGGATCTGCCCCTCCTGCAGGCCGAGGCGGACAGCCGGGGACTCGGGGACAGGTTTATTTTCGCCGGCCACCAGGAGCGGCCGGAGGATTTCTTTTCCGCCTTTGATATCCTGTTTTTCTCTTCCAGGGATACGGAAGGCATTGCCCAGTCGTTCATCCAGGGCCTGCTCTACGGCCTGCCGCTGCTGGTCTGCCGGACTCCCTCCCTTCTGGAACCCCTGGCAAGCGTTCGGAACTACCGTCTCATTGAGTATGACGACGTGGCTGCGGCCAGGGGGGGACTCCTGCACCTGAGCGCCGCCCTGCGGCGCGACGGGCAGGCCGTGGAGGCGCAGAGAAAGGCGCTGGCTGCCCGCTATGGTCTGCGGACAATGATCGACAATCTGCTGCGGGTCTATGCGCGGTTCGGGATTAAGCCTCCGGCTGATGCAGATGGTACGGGCTTCCCTTGACGCGGAAACACGGCGCGGGCAAGAACTTCATCTGCTGAACCGCGTGTTTGTTAGCAATTGCTGGGATTGACGGAAATCATGAAACAACAAGCTTCAGTCATTGCCGCCCGGGTCAACTCATGGCTCCTGCCCTTGCTGGCCATGAGCCTGCCCCTGTCCACCGCGGCGGTAACCGTGCTGGCGCTGCTCATCGTTGCCGCCTGGGTCATAGAAGGCGACTATGCACGCAAATGCAAGGAAATGGTCGACAACAAGGTCAGCCTTGCCCTGATCATTTTTTTACTGCTGTACATCCTGGGCATTGCCTGGAGTGAGGATAAAAGCTCCGCCGTGGCGATCATCGACAAACAGTGGAAACTTTTCCTGATGCCTCTGTTCCTCACCATGGTCCGGCCGGAGCACCGGCGGCGGAACATCTATTTTTTTCTGGCCGGCCTGACCGCCGCCATGGTGCTGACCTATCTGGCCTGGTTTGAACTGTATCATTACGGCGGGGTCACCAGGGAGCATCCGACCAGAAAGGTATTTCACGTGGTGTATAATCCCATGCTGGCGTTCGGGTTTTACCTGACGGTGCATGAAATCCTGTGGGGCGGAGCGGGCAGGGCAGGGCGGATGGGCTTGATCCTTCTGGCCGGGGCAATGGCCATGAATATGTTCATAACCGAGGGCAGGGCGGGGCAGGCAGCATTTTTTGCCATGATCGTCCTTCTGCTGCTCCAGTATTTCAACAGGAGTCTGCTCAAGGGCCTGTTCTGGGCGGTGATTGTCATTCCCGCCCTGTTCACCGTCCAGTATAATCTCAGCCCGACCTTTCAGCAGCGGGTGAACGCGGCCTGGTCCGAAGCGGCGGCTCACAAATCCGACCCGGGGACATCCATCGGCATGCGCCTTCTGTTCTGGCGGAACTCCTGGGAGATCATCAGGGAGAATCCGTTCACCGGAGTCGGCACCGGCGACTTCAAACACGCCTATTCCGCAGTGAACGCCCGGCGGAGCCCCGGCATGATGGTCACCGACAATCCCCACAACCAGTATGTCCTCGTTCTCTGCCATCTGGGACTGGTCGGCCTGCTCTCCCTGCTGGCCATGTTTGCCGTCCAGATCCGGCAGGCCTTTGTGACAAGGGACGGACTGCAGAGGATGCGCCTGGCGCTGCCGGTGCTTTTTCTCCTGATAATGATGAGCGAGTCCTATCTGATTGTCTTTGAAACGGGCTTTCTTTTTTCTCTGTTCAGCGGCGTGCTGTATAAAACGGAAATCGGCTGAGCGCAGAACGCGCAGGCAAGGAAAATGGACAAAAGATACTGGCTTATACTGTCATACCGGGCAAACATCGACGGCTCGGCCTGCGCCCAACACATCGATGACAGGCTGCCCGTCCTCCGGGAGCGGGGCATTACCCCGGTGCTGCTGACAGGGACCATCGGAGCCCGTTCCCGGCACTTTCCCCATTTCCGCTGCCTGTCCCCGGCGCCCTCGGGCATCCGCTTTGAACTGCGCCATTATCTGCGCAAGCGCTTGCCGAAAAGATGGCAGTTCAAACTGGTGGAAACGGTTCTGCTGCTGCCCGTGTTTCCCTTTTATCTGCTCGAAAAACTCATCATCAACCTGGAGAGTGAATGGTCCTGGTTTTTCCTTTCCTCCATCCGGGGCTATTTCCTCTGCCGGCGCTATCAGCCCGAGGTTATTTATTCGACCGGAGGGACCGCATCGGCTCATGTGGCCGCTGACATTATCAGTGGCCTGACCGGCCTGCCGTGGCTGGCGGAAACCCAGGATCCCCTGGTGCATGACCGGGACTGGCGGAGAGGGAAGACCGTGCTCAGGATCTACACCTGGCTGGAAAAGCGCATCTGCCGGAGGGCGGATGCGTTCATATTTCTGGCCGAGGCCGCCCGGGCAAATTCAGGGGGCCGTACCGGGATGCCGGAATGCGGGACGGTGATCTATCCGGGCGCCGAACCGGCCATGTTTGAGAACGGCCTTTATGCAAAAGGGCACCGATGTCATTTCGCCCATTTCGGCACCCTCAACGGAACCAGGAATCTGGTGGTGTTTCTGCAGGCGGTACGCCTTCTCCTTGACAGCGACCGGATCGATGCGGACAGGATCCGGGTCGACATCTACGGCTCCCTGGATGGAGGGTCGCGACGGGCGATTCAGCAGTTCGGCCTGGGGGGCGTCGTGACCAATCATGGCGCTTTGACTCGCCGTCAGGCCCTTGTCGCCATGCAGAAAACCGACTGCCTGCTGCTGATCCAGAATACGATATTCTTCTCGACGGAAACCATCCCCTCGAAGGTGTACGAATATCTGCTGAGCGGCCGGCCGATCCTCGGCCTTGTGCATCATAATGACGAATTGCGGAAAATGCTCCTGAACAGCGGCAATTTTCCGGTCCCGGCGGATCAACCGGAAGCCGTGGCCGAGGCGGTGGACGATATCATGCAGCGTTTCCGGGACGACTCGTTGAGCACCTGGGCGCCGTGCCCCGACTGGACGGTTGCCGGGGCGGTTGATCAACTGCTCCGGCTCGGCGGGGAAGCGATCCGGAGCCGCGGCCGGTTGGGGGAGCGGCGCGGATAAACTGCCCGGCCGCCTGTATCGCCGGAGCCCGGCGGCGTGATTGCCGCTGTGTTTTTCCAGTGGTGGGCCCGAGCTTTTCGGGTATACTGGGAGACGGGACCGCCTGCGCAATGGGACCGCGGAGGGAAATCCCCGCCCGGTCCCGCAGGCTGTTTTCTGCCCCTGGAGGATCCCTGACCATTTCGACCGATCCTGGAGGAAGCATTGGCTCACCCACGAGTGCTCTGCATTTTCGGAACCCGTCCCGAAGCCATCAAAATGGCCCCGGTCATTCAGGCGCTGCAGGCACACCGGGAGCGTTTCCTTCTCAAGGTCTGCGTGACCGCCCAGCATCGGCAGATGCTGGACCAGGTGCTGCATCTGTTCGGCATGGTCCCTGATTATGACCTCGACATCATGCGCGCGGACCAGGACCTGTACAGTCTCACCGCGGCGCTTATCCGGGAGTTGCAGGCGGTTGTCGCCGGGGAAAGACCGGACCTGGTGCTGGTCCACGGCGACACCACAACCACGATGGCCGCGTCCCTGGCGGCATATTACGGCCGGGCGGCGGTGGGACACGTTGAAGCGGGGCTGCGCACCGGGGACAAGTACCGGCCTTTTCCCGAGGAAATGAACCGGCGGCTGACAAGTGCCCTGGCCGACCTCCATTTTGCTCCCACCGAGACGGCCCGGCGCAACCTGCTGCGGGAGGGTGTGGGAAACGAGAGGATTGCCGTTACCGGCAACACGGTTATCGACGCCCTTTTTCAGATCCGGGACCGGATCAGGGCAGACAGCGGGCTGCGGCAGACTCTGGCCCTCTCCTTTCCCTGGCTCAGGGCCGAAAGACGCATCGTCGTCATCACCGGGCACCGGAGGGAGAATTTCGGCCGCGGCATGGTGGAAATATGCAGGGCCCTGGTCGACCTGGCCGGGGAATGGCCGGAGGTGGATTTTGTTTACCCGGTCCACCTCAACCCCAATGTCCTCGACCCGGTCGATCAGATACTGCGTTCTTCCGGCCGGGTCAACCTGCGCCTTATCGAACCGCTTGATTACCTGCAGTTCGTCCATCTTCTGATGCAGTGCCACATGGTTCTGACCGATTCGGGCGGCATACAGGAGGAGGCGCCGTCGCTGGGAAAACCGGTGGTGGTCATGCGGGAGACCACCGAACGCCCGGAGGCGGTTGAGGCGGGAACCGTCCTGCTGGCGGGCAGCTCCCGTGAACGGATAGTGCATGCGGTCTCAAGGCTGCTTGCCGATCCCCGCCATTATGACGCCATGAGCCGGGCGATCAACCCCTATGGAGACGGCCGGGCCGGTCCGAGAATAGCAGAGGCGATCATCCGTTTCCTGGCAGGGCAAAAAGAAAGAGAGAGGACGGAACATGCGGGACAATGAAGGCCGGGCCCCGGGGACGAGGCCGGCCCTCCCGGCCTTGAACCGTTCCGGGTTCACTTTTCTCGAGGTTCTGGTGGCGGTGGCGATCATCGCCATCGCCTTCGTCACCCTTATCGGGTCGCAGTCGCAAAGCGTTTCCGTCGCCGGCGATTCCCGCTTCAATGTGGATGCAGCCCTTCTTGCCCAGCAGAAGCTGACTGAACTCGCCATGGCGGACTTCGATGATATATATTCCCAAACAGGAAATTTTGAGGAAATCAACCCCGCCTACTGGTGGAGGACCGAAGTCCGGAATGTATACGACGATGAAACGGGCATTCCCGGAACAGGAGAGCTGCTGAAGCTGGTTGAGCTCACGATAACGATGGGTGAGGAAGGGAGACGGGCATATGTGGTCAGATCCCTTGTCATGCGCAAACCGGAGGCGGAGCGCCAGTGATCGACAATAACCGGTGGATGAGCATTCTGCGGTGCAGCCGGGCGATGACCCTGCTGGAGATCATGCTTGCCCTGCTGGTACTGGCAATGGTCTTTTCCATGGTGGCCGTTTCCCTGTCGGGCAGTCTTCGGGTGATTGAAGCAACCCGGGAGCAGGGCGAAATATACTTTCGGGCCCAGGTCGCCCTGCAGCGGATCAGCGAGGATCTGGCTTCGGCGCTGCTGGTGGACGGCTTCGACTTCATCGGTGAAAACACCGAGATCGACGGCCGCCCCGCGGCCGCTCTTTTCTTCACCTCCACGGCCCATGTCGTTTTCGATCCCCGGTACGATCATCCCGGTATCGCTCATATTTCCTACAAAATGGTGCCCGGTGAGGATGACGGGGACGGGATGGTCCTGGTGCGGGAAGACCGTCTGCTGGGGACAACGGCGATGCCGGAATCCGGGAGCGAGGTCCCGGTGATCGGGTACCTGTTGAGCGACAGACTGCGGTCGGTGCGTTGTACCTATTTTGACGAGATCGGGGAAGAACATGAGACCTGGAGCACGGTTGCCGAGGACCAGGACGATCCGTCCCGGCGGAAATTACCGGTGGCGGTGCAATGCAGCCTCGACTTCTGGGTGGACAGGGAAAACGAGACCAGTCTTGAGTTCACGACGAAAATCCTCATCCTTGCCGGGCTGATCAATGCGGAAAACGCATAAGACACGAGAGGCCGGAGTCGCTCTGGTACTCACCCTGCTTGCCGTCAGCTTCATGATCGCGATAACCGTGCAGCTGTTTTCCTCCGTCAACCTGCAGGTGCAGGCTTCGGTCAATCTGCGGGACAGCGTCGTTTTCGATGCGCTGAACAGGTCCGGCCTCGATCTTGCCCGGGCCGCCCTGACGGCCGATCAAAAGGAAAACGGGTTTGATTCTCTGCAGGATCTGTGGAACACGCTGGATTCGGAGGCCGTGAGCTCCCTGCTGGGCGAGGGTGACCGGATCGAGGTTGTGGTTGCCGATCAATCGGGCAGGCTGCAGGTCAATGCCCTGGTCTCCACCGAACAGAACCCGACAAGGAGAAAGCTGCAGGAGGAAGACCAGCGCGGGATATGGATACGCTTTCTCACCTCCGGCCGGTTCGCCGTTGAGGACAGCGATCGGGCCGAGGCCCTGATCGACGCCATCCGGGACTGGATCGATCTGGATGACGACGAACGCGAAAAGGGCGCGGAAAGCGGGTATTACCAGGGACTGTCTCCGCCGTATGAAGCGCGCAACGGCGCGGTGCAGTATCTCGAGGAGCTGTTGCGTATTCGAGGAATGACACCGGACATTTTTTATGGTAATGAGGAGCGTGCCGGTATTGCACAATTTTTGACGGTGTACGGCCGGGACGGCAAAATCAATATCAATACCGCGCCGGCCGAGGTCCTCCTCTCCCTTGCCGAGGGCATGGACGACGGGATGGTCCAGGATTTGATCGAGTTCAGGCGGGATCCCGGAAACAGGGAACTGCTGGCCAATCCCCTGTGGTACAGGGAAGTGCTTACGGAGGGTCTGGACCTGCCCGAGGGGCTGCTGACCGTGGCCAGCCATTATTTTACGGTGACAACATCCGTGGAGCACAACCGGATCGTCCGGACCGGCAAAGGGGTCCTGTTGCGTAATGACGACGGGACCCAGAATCTTCTTTCGTGGGAAGTCAGGTAGGGAGTGGATGAAGCGCGAAATACTCGGGCTTGACATCAGCGATGACTACATCGCCGCCGTGGTCGTCCAGGGAAGCGGCCAGGACAGGAGGATAACCGCCTGCGGTCATGTGGAGCTTGCCGACAGAAGAATGCTGGGCGACGCATTGTCCGTCCTGCTGGACAAGCTGGCCTGGAAGGGGGGCAGATGCGCCTGCGGGATTTCCCTGGACGGGGTCAGCCTGCGCAACCTGACCGTACCGTTCCTCGAACGGAAAAAAATTGACCAGGTACTGCCCCTGGAGCTCGAGGACCAGCTTCTCACCCCCGTCAGCGACCAGATAATTGAGTATGTTGCCACCGGCACCGTTGAAAGCAGCAGCAGCATTCTGGTCGCGGCCGTTGAAAAGGCAAGGCTGGCCCAGGACCTGGATGATCTGCGGCTGCACGGCATAATCCCCCGGAGCGTCGCCCTCCGCAATGTAGCCCTTGCCGAACTCCTCCTCAAAAACAACAAACTGCCCTCCAGCTTTCTCCTGCTGGACGCAGGGGTCCATTCCGTCAACATGGTGCTGACGCGCAACGGCCGGGTGGTCTTTATCCGCCGGCTCCCCTATCCGGAGAGAATGTTCATCCAGGCCCCGTTCTCCTTCCGCAACGGCCTGGCGACCATTGTCGATTATGAGGAGGCGCAACAATGCATCGCCGCACTCAGTGAGGATATCCAGCGCACCATCGCTTTTTCCAGAGCCAACGGCGCCGCCGATTCTTTCCCGGATCTGGTGGTCATGAGCGGCAGCATGGCCCAGGAGACACAGTTCAGGGAACTGCTCCAGGAGGAGATCGGTCATGAGGTCATCGCCAGCGACCTGCGGGCTGATGCCGGCGTGAAACTCGAGGGCGCGGTTGCGGAACAGTGGGAGCCCGCCTTGCTGGACCATGCCCTCGCCCTTGCCTTGCGGGGTGTCCAGAAAAAACAGGCGATGAACTTCCGCAAGGATGAGTTCGCCCCCGAAAGGCTCCTTTTTGCCACCAGGAGACAGCTGGCGGCAGCCGCTTCCCTGGCCGCGGTGTTCATAATCGCAACCCTGGCCTGGCTCACCTTTGACTATCATGACCTGAGGACCCGCTATGATGCCGCCGGGGAACGAATGAACCAGCTGTACAGGGAAACCTTTCCCGAGGCGACCCGGATAGTCGACCCCCTGGCCCAGATGCAGGCGAATGTTCGGGATGTCCAGGCTCCGTCCATCGCCACCCCGGTCTTCTCGGGCGAGAAAAGAACCCTCAACCTGCTGGCTGATATTTCCGGCCGTATTCCGGAGACAATAGAGATCCACGTCTCCCGCCTGGTCATTGACCAGGATACCGTCCAGCTCAGGGGAACCACGGATACCTTTAATAATGTCAATTTAATACAGGGCAACCTGCGGAGGTCGCCCCTTTTTAACGATGTCAATATCGTGTCGGCGGCGGCCGACAAAGACAGCGGGAAGATTCGTTTTGAGCTGAGACTGCAGATCGAAGGCATTTCATGATCAAGGTTACCCGGCGGGACCGCATTATGCTGGCCGTCGGCGGTCCCGTTTTGCTCATATTTCTTGTTTTCCAGCTGGGAATTTTTCCCCTGCTGGACAAGCGGAGCCAGTTACGGCGCGGCATCGAAACCAGGGAAGATTCGCTGGTCCAGATGCAGGATCTGCAGGCCCGCTACCGCGAACTGCACGGCAAGGCCAACGCCCTGCTGGACCAGTTGGGCAGCCGGGAAGCGAATTTCAGCCTGTTTTCCTTTCTCGAACAGATGGCCGCCAAAAGTGAAATCAAACAGAATATCGCCTACATGCGTCCGTCGACCACCGCAAGTGACGGACCCTTCAGGGAATCGCTGGTGGAAATGAAGCTGCAGGAAGTAACGTTGAAACAGCTGGTTGATTTCCTCATTCTCGTTGAGGCGCCCGAAAAAATCGTGGCGCTGAAAAGGATTTCGATCCAGGAGAACACCCAGCGAAAAGGCGCCCTGGATGTGATCATGCAGGTTGCCAGCCTGGACCGGAACACCGAAGGTACTTAAAACGGAAACGGTGACGAGATGAAGCGATTAGCCGGCTGGCTGTTATCTTCCCTGGGATACCTGCTGTATACGCTCGTGGTTCTTGTCGTCCTGCTCTGGGTTCTTTTCCCGCTTGATAAGGTCCGTGTCTGGCTGCAGGCCGGCATGAACGCCGCCGGGACCGATATACGCTGGGAAATAGCCGGCCTGCGCAAAGCCTGGCCGTTGGGTGTCGTTGCCTCGGGCGTCCGGTTCAGCGAGGGGGAAAACAGTCGTGATCCCCTGATTTTGATTGATGAATTAAAAATTATGCCCGATGTCCGAAGCATGCTCAGGGTGAAGGAAACCATTCCGCTCCGCTATCAGCTCCGCTTCCTGGATGGCACGGTGCGGGGAAACGGGGAGTATCATCCGGCGGACGGCCTGGTCCGGGGGGACGGATACCTTGAAAACCTCAATCTGGCCGGGCTTGAAATCTGGCGGAAAATGAACAGGGAGGCGGCCGGGATCATGTCAGGCCGCTACAGTGTCGAAGGGGTGTGGGGTAATTTTTCTCAACTCGGGGGGCAGGCGGACCTGGTTGTCAGCAACGGCCATATCGACCTGTACCAGCCGTTTTTCGGTTTGGACCAACTGGAATTCAGCAGGATGAGCGCCATGCTCAATCTCCGTGAAGGGGTCGTCACCCTGGAGCAGGGTGGTGTTGAGTCGAAAATGCTGGCAGCCGAATATGGAGGGACCGTTACCCTGACGGATCCGCCCGGGCTGAGCGAAATCAAGGTGGACGGTTCCCTGGAGCCGCGCCCCGAACTGCTCGGCGGCATAAAGGACCGGACGGTCCTTGCCCTGATCCGGAACCAGTTGAAGGAGAACAGGCTTTCCTTCGCGATCAGCGGCACGCTTCTGGAGCCCGGCATAACCTTTGAAGGGACATCCGGCGTGATAGACGGAATAATTCAGGGGGGCGCGCGGTAAACGTGTTGCGGGTCGTCGTCAAACTTGCGCTGATTTTCCTCCTCGTCTATGGGGGGGTGAGGATATGGTACGGGCGTCTGGAGGAAAAGCTTCTGGTCGTGCCTGAGACCGCTGAAACCGCGGCGGTGCAGGCGGTGGCGGAGGAGAAGACGGAAATATTGCGAAAGCCGGATGATTATACGATAATAGTCGCCAGAAACATTTTTCAGGCCAACATCGAGACGCTGGCAGATGAAGAAACAGTGGAGGAGGAACCCGAAGAGATCGAGCCCACCAAGCTCAAGGTTTCCCTGATGGGCACGGTATCCGGCGATGAACCTGATGCCAGGGCCATTATCGCCGACGACCTGAAGAAACAGCAGGACATCTACCAGGTCGGCGATACGGTCCAGGGCGCCCTGATCAGGGCCATTGAACGGGGCCGGGTGATACTGCACGTCAACGGTGTCGATGAAGAGTTGACCCTGGCCGACAGGGAGGGAGGAGGACCGGCCTATGAACCGCCGGCCTCGGAATACTACCAGGAGCCCGTCGAACCGCAATTGCCTCCTGAACCAGTTGCCCCCCAGGAAGTTATCCAGGAGGAGGTGGAGCAGGTGGAAGCGCCGGAAATTTTTGAACAGCCCGAAGCGGTGGAGGTCCCCGAACCGGCTGAGCAGATTACGCCGGAAGTCCCGACCCGTGGCGCGCCTCCCGTCCGGCCCCGCCCCTACCGGCGGCCGGCACGGATCGGGCCCGGAACCCCGGGATCGTCGGAGTATTGACGTTGGAACAGGCCATTTGAGTCATCATTGCAGTACAGGAAGCAACCCGGAACCGAATGGGCCGGATGAATACAGGTGGAGAAGAGTCAAGGATCAATGAACGCACGAACAGTTTGCAGCAGCTTATTGAAGTGGAAACGTCTGACCGGTGCCCTGTGCCCCCTGGTCATGCTCTGTATCGGCGCGGGGCTGATCACATTGCTCATGGGGCCTGTCAGCGTCGGCGCCCAGGAGACCGAAGGCCCGGCAAGCAGATATGTCACCATTGATTTCAATGATGTCGATATCAATCTGTTCATCAAGTATATCAGCGAGTTGACCGGCAAAAACTTCATTGTCGACAGGACCGTCAAGGGCAAGGTGACCATTCTTTCGCCCACCAGGATATCCGAGGAAGACGCCTATCACGTGTTCGAATCCGTTCTCGAGGTCCATGGCTTCACCACAGTACCCAGCGGGTCGGTCATCAAGATCATACCCTCGGTCCAGGCCAGATCAAAAAGCATTGAGACCATTCGTGACCAGGAGGCGCTGCTGTACGAGGACAAAGTGGTCACCCAGTTGATTCCCCTCACCCACACCGATCCGGAAGACGTCAAGAGGCTGCTGGCTCCGCTGGTGTCGAAAACAAGCGTGGTTATTGCCCATACCGATTCGGGCATGCTCATCATTACCGACTTCCTGTCGAACATAACCCGGCTGCGCGAAATCATCGTGGCGGTGGATGTTCCTTCCGTGGGAGAGGAGCTGGTGGTCATCCCCCTCAAATACGCGTCGGCCGAAAATGTCGCCAAAGCGGTGAGCCAGTTGTTCATGCGTACCGCGACGCCGCAGCAGCGCCAGCGCGTGCAGTCGATTCAGGTTCTGCCCTATGAACAGACCAACTCGCTGATCGTCTTCGCCTCGAGGACGGATATCCAGAAAGTGCATGACCTGCTGGCCCAGATCGACAGCGAAGCGCCCAAGGGAACGGGGAAAATCCAGGTCTATTATCTGCAGCACGCCAATGCCGAGGAAATGGTCAAGGTACTGACCAGTCTGCCGGATGATCAGACCGGCGCCGGCGATGCTGCTGCCAGAGCGGCTTCTCCTCCCATTTCCAAGGATGTGAAGGTGATGGCCGATATCGAGACCAATTCACTGATCATCACCGCCCAGCGCGACGAATACATGGTGCTGGAGGAAGTGATCCAGAAGCTCGACATCCCCCGGCGAATGGTCTATATCGAAGCGCTGATCATGGAAGTGAGCGTAAGCAAGCAGTTTGAGATAGGCGTGCAGTGGGGCGGGGCAGGCACGTTTTCCGACGACACCGGCAGGCTGATCACCGGGTTCAGCGGCACGCGAAATACTCCCTTCAGTCAGCTGCAGGGTCCCGGCAGCCTGACCGGGGAATCGCCGGTCCTGCCCGCCGGCTTTACCGTGGGCGTGATCAAGCAGGGGGTGGAAATCGGCAACGTCCTGTTTCCGAACCTGGGAGCGGTCGTCAAGGCCTACAAGGATGACAACGATGTCGACATCATCGCCGCGCCGCAGATCCTGACCACGGACAACAAGGAGGCGGAAATCAAGGTCGGCCAGAACGTCCCCTATATCACGAGCGCCAACACCACGGCCGCTCAGCAGGACTACACCAACTACGAGTACAAGGACGTGGCCACGACCCTCAATATCCTGCCCCAGGTCAACCAGTCGGATCTGGTGCGGCTCGAGATCGGGGTCGAGGTCATCAAGCTCAGGGACCAGAACGATACCTCCGGCACGCCGATAACCCTGAAACGAACCGCGAATACCACCGTGGTGGTGCACAACCAGGAAACCATCGTCATCGGCGGCATCATCGACCAGTCCATGTCAACCGGGGAATTCAAGGTGCCGCTGCTCGGCGACATTCCCCTGCTCGGCTGGCTGTTCAAAACCCGCAACAACAGCCAGGAGAAAACCAACCTCTTCATCTTCATCACTCCCCATATCGTGGAGAATCCGGCCGAGCTGGCGTCGCTGTACTACCAGAAGCGGGATGTCATGGAATATGTCAAGGAAGGTTCCAGCGAGTTGGTGGACGCGAAGTTCCGCTATCAGGCGAGTCCCGAGCACGCGGTGGCCCTGTCCGATCTCGGCTTCAAGAGGCTGCAGGAAAAGGATTACCTGCGGGCCCGCCAGTACTTTGAACAGGCCCTGGTCATCGATCCCAATTATCCCTACGCCCTGCTCAATCTCGGGGTGATCAGCGAACTGGAGGGAAATCCGGCCGGGGCGGCCGAATTCTATCGAAAGATCGGCGGCCTGGAGCTCCCGGCAGAACTTGAGGAGGACAAACAGGCGGTTCGTCAGCTCAGGGAGATCCAGGAGATGGCGGCCGAACATCTGCAGCGGCTCGGCGAATTGCCGCCGCCGCAACCGCCGCCGGAGAAACCTTCAGCTCAGCCGCCGCTCCAGGAATCCGGACAATGAAACTGTTGGGACAGCTGCTGGTCGAAGCATTCGGGGTGACACAGGACGCGGTCGCCCGGGCGCTTGTTCTGCAGCAGGAAAAAGGAGGCAGGATCGGGGAAATTCTTGTCCAGCAGAAGCATCTCAGCCTTCCGGACCTCTATAAGGCACGCAGCATCCAGTGCGGTCTGCCCCTGGTCACCGAACTGCCGCCCAATCCCGACCCGTTTTTCACCTCCCGGGTCCCGATCCAGTTCCTGCGGAAGTTCAAGATGATTCCGGTGGCGACCCCGGCCGAATCCTATATCGCCCTGGCCGAACCCCTCCACTTTCAGCAGGTTGACGATCTGCAGCGGGTTCTCAACTGGGAGGGGATGAAAACGGTCCTTGCGCCGCAGGAGGAAATTTTCAAGGCAATCAGCCTCTGTTACGACCGTAACAGCCAGAACCGGGCGGACCAGGTCATGCAGGACATGGATGTCGAAGACCCGGAAGCGATCATATCCGAAATCGAGGAAACCGCCGATCTGCTCGACGACACCAGCGACGCCCCCGTCATCAAGCTGGTCAACCTGATGCTGGCCCAGGCCGTTCGCGACAATGCCAGTGACATCCATATTGAGCCGTACCAGGACATGGTCAAGATCCGCAAACGGGTCGACGGCATCCTCTATGACATGTATACCCCCCCGACCCGGGTCAAATCCAAGCTGGTGTCCCGGATCAAAATCATGGCCAAGCTTGATATCGCGGAAAAGCGGCTGCCCCAGGACGGGAGGATAGAAATCCGCATCGCCGACCGCAATGTGGACATACGCGTTTCCACGCTTCCCACCTCCTTTGGGGAACGGGTGGTCATGCGGCTGCTGGACAAGTCGAATGTCCTGCTGTCCCTCCCGGATCTTGGCATGTCGCAAAGGGACCTGAATATTTTCCTCAAGCTGATCAAGGCTCCGCACGGCATTATCCTGGTCACCGGGCCCACCGGCAGCGGCAAGACGACCACGTTGTATTCTGCCTTGAGCATCCTCAACAAGCCCGATATCAACATTATCACCATCGAGGATCCGGTCGAGTACCAGATCAAGGGGATCAGCCAGGTACAGGTCAACCCGAAGATCGATCTCACTTTTGCCAACGGCCTGCGGACCATCGTCCGGCAGGACCCGGATATCATCCTGGTGGGCGAAATCAGGGACCTGGAAACCGCAGAAATTGCCATCCAGTCGGCTTTGACCGGCCACCTGGTTTTTTCGACCCTGCACACCAACGATGCCGCCAGTGCCGTGACCAGGTTGATCGACATGGGAGTGGAATCTTTCCTTGTTTCCTCATCGGTCAACGCTATCCTGGCCCAGCGGCTGGTCCGCAAGATATGCAGGCATTGTTCGGAAGAGTTTGTGCCGGGCAGGGAATATCTTGCCCAGGTCGGGCTGGTGCCCGAGGATCTGGGGGACAGACCGCTATTCAGGAGCAAGGGGTGCTACGAATGTCTGAATACCGGCTACCAGGGCCGGATCGGCATCTTTGAGCTGATGGTGATGAATGATGACCTGAAAAATTTTATTCTCACAACGTCCGATTCGAACCAGATCCAGCGCAAGGCCCTGTCCAGCGGAGAAATGATCACCCTGCGCCAGGACGGCCTGCAAAAGGTGATGGCCGGGCTGACCACCATCGAAGAGGTGTACCGGGTGACCTGACCCCCCGCAGATCCGCCGCAGACCATCCTCATCTGATCAGCTGATTCATCTCGAAAATGGGCAGCAGAATGGAGAGGACGATGGAAAGCATCATCACCCCCATGAACAGGATCATGAATGGTTCGATGAGGGAGGTCAACGCCTTGATTTTGGTTTCAACTTCTTTTTCGTAGCTGTCAGCGACCTTGAAGAGCATCGATTCCAGGGTGCCGCTCTGCTCGCCCACGGCGATCATCTGTACCATCATCGGCATGAACCATCTGCTGTCCTTGAGCGTCCGCGAAAGGGAGCCTCCCTTTTCCAGTTCCTCGGTGGCCGTATCAATGACCTCGGCCATCAGGACATTGTTGAAGATGTTGCGGACTATTTTCAGCGACGTCACAAGCGGAACGCCCGATTGCAGGAGGCTGCCCAGGGAGCGACCGACCCGGGCGGCGGCGATCTTGATGTTCAAATCCCCCAGCAGGGGTAAGGTCAGTTTGAGGCGGTCCCAGATTCTTCGCCCTTTCGGCAGTTGAATGGCAAAGCGGATCGCCAGCAGGATGGCGGCCAGCGTCAGCGCCAGCAGCCACCAGTACCTGCCGAGAAAATCACTCACGTTGATCAGGATGATCGTCGGCAGAGGCAGCGCCTCCTGGGATTCGGCAAATACCTCGGTAATATTCGGGACGACGAGGGTCAGCAGGAGAAAGAGGATCACTATGCCGACCAGGGAGAGGATAACGGGATAGATGAGGGCGACGCTGACCCGGGATTTCAGCTCCTGCTGATTCTCACCGAATTCGGCGAGCTGTTCCAGGACAATGTCAAGGGAACCGGAGGCCTCGCCCGCCCTGACCATATTGACGTAGATCCTGGAAAAAAGGGCCGGATGTTCGCCCAGGGCCGCGCTGAAGGAGTTTCCCTCGTTGACGGAGTCCTTGAGCTGGGCGATGATTTTTTTCAGGGTTTGATTGGAAGTCTGCTGGATGAGGCCGTTGAGGGCCGGCACCAGCGGAATGCCGGCACCGAGGAGCGTTGCCAGCTGTCTTGTTGCAACATGGACTTCCTGCTGTTTGACCCGCTGGAAAAGCGGGAGGGACAGGGCTTTGTGTTCGGCTTTTTTTCGGGAGGCGGGCTCGGATTCGCGAATATCCACCGGGTAGTTGCCCGCGTGCCTGATTTTTTGCCGGGCGGCCGCCTGGCTGTCGGCGTCGATTATGCCTTTCAGCTTTTTTCCGGCCTTGTCAAGGGCTGTATATTCATAAACCGGCATTATCAAATGCTCTGCTGTACAGTTTGCGGAACAGGAAAGGGGGCGAAGACCACAGCATTATACCGGCCGACGGCAGCCTTGGAAATAAAAACTTCCCGGGCGGGTCGGAAAAATGGCCGCCCGGCCGTTCAACCGTTGCACCGTACAGTTGATATGATATGATGATGCGGGAAGAATCGGCATGCTTGCTGAGATGCCAAACCAGGAGGGAGGGCATGAAAATATCCATTGAATATTGCAGCAGATGAAGTTACAAGCCCCGGGCCTCCGGTCTGGAGGAGGAGCTGAAAAAAGAGTTGGGCCAGGATGTCGACGTGGAACTGATCGCCGGATCAAACGGCATATTTGATGTCAGCGTGGACGGTCGGGTGGTTTTTTCCAAGCGGGAAGCGGGGCGTTTCCCCGACGCGGAAGATATCCTCTCCCGGCTTCGCTGAAGAGGGGAGGAAATCGGGATTGGGGATGACGATCAGACCGTGCCGGCAGCGGCGGGAATTACTTGGGCGTTGGATTCCGCCGGCTGAACGCAAGAAAGTTTTCCATAAGCCGGCGGTTTTCCTCGGGCCGGGATTCCAGAAAATTGATGAAATGTATGATCCGGTCAATAATCGCCTGGGGTGCCGCGTGCTCAACCCTGCAGGCGCCCTGTTCCGCCGTTTTCTCATCGATGTCAAGCACTTCGACAAAAAACTGTTTGAGGGCGTTGTGCCGCCGGATCACATCCAGGGCCGCTTTCCGGCCGCTGTTCGTCAGGGTGATGGCTTCGTACGGGGCATAATTGATGAGGCCTTTTCTGGCCAGGGAGCGCAGGGCTTCGGTCACCGATGCGCCGCTGACATCGAGGCGGGCGGCGATATCCTTGTTGCGGGCTGTCTGTTTCTCGGCGATGATGTTGTATATGGCCTCGATATAGTCCTCGAGGCTGGCGCTGAGGTCAAATGACTGCTGCATGCTGTTCCATTGCTGTCCGCGGCGGTATCAGACCGATACCATCGCGCGGCTGCGTATTTTCGCGGATAATGCAAAAGATACCTGTTGCCGCCGGGACCGTCAAGGACATTATTTTTTCCCCATGCGGGCGAGTCGGCAATCGGTGGTGAGAATGGTTCGAAATCATGCTGCGTGAACTGCGTATCCAGAATATGGCGCTGATTGATTCGCTTCAGCTGGATTTTACCGGAGGGCACGGCGGGCTGGCCGTGTTGACCGGTGAAACGGGCGCGGGCAAGTCCATCATCCTCCAGGCCCTGCATCTCCTCGCCGGCGGAAGGGGTGCGGCCTCCTGGATCCGCAGCGACAAGGACCAGGCTACGGTTGAAGGGCTGTTTACTTTTCCGCCGCACCATGCCGATCTGGTCCAGCTGCTTGGTGAACAGGAAATCGAACAGGACGGGGAATGCATTATCAGGAGGATTTTTCATCGCAACGGCCGCAGCAGGTTTTATGTCAATGACCGGCTTGTGACCGCCGGCCTGGTTGGAGATTTAACGGAAAATCTTGTCAACATCGCCTCCCAACACGACCATCAGCAGTTGCTGGTGACGCGGCGGCACCTTGATTTTCTTGACACGTTCGGTGAATTGTGGGACCTGCGCGGCGAGTATGCGGAACTGTACAGCCACAGGCAGCAGCTCGCCGCGAAATTGCACCTCCTCCGGCAAAAGGAAGAGGACAAGGAGCAGCGGCGGGAATTTCTGGCCTTTCAGCTCGACGAGATCAAGAGGGCGGCGCTGGTTCCCGGCGAGGACGCCACCCTGGCCGAGCAGCGCGACCGGCTGAAATCCTCCGCCGTTCTGGCGGAACTGGCGGGTCGAAGTCTGGAGCTGCTGCGGACCGGCGTGCTGGAGAGCATTGCGGAAATCCGCAAAGACATTGAGCAGGCCGCTTCCCTGGACAAGGCCTTGCGGCCCCTGGCGGAGCGGATTGTCTCCTCCTGCTATGAAATCGAGGATTTCGAACTCGCCCTGCACGATTACCTGGAAGCCATCCCCGGCGATCAGCAGCGGCTTGAAGAGCTGAATGAGCGGCTGGCCCTGTTCAAGCAATTGCAGCGCAAATACGGTCCGACCCTTGAAAGTGTCATTGACTACGGTCGCCGGGCCGAGACCGAACTGACGGCACTGGACACCATGGAAAGGGAAATCGTCGACATCAGCCGTCGGCTGGAGATTCTCAACCGGGAAGTCCTGGACAAAGCCGGCGAACTTTCCCGCCGCCGCGTTGACGCGGCGCAAAAACTCAGCGGTTCCATGGCTGAAGAGCTCCAGTCCCTCGGGTTTTCCCATGCTGTCTTTGAGGTTGCCCTGGATACCCAGCCGGCGATGGATCCGGACGCCCTGCAGCACACCGGCCGGGACCAGGTGGAATTTCTTTTTTCCGCCAACCCCGGCGAACCGGTCAAACCGCTGGCCAGAATAGCTTCCGGCGGGGAGCTTTCCCGACTGATGCTTGCCATGAAATGCATCCTTGCCCGCCGGGACCGGGTCGAAACCGTCGTGTTTGACGAGGTTGACGCCGGGATTGGCGGCAAGGCCGCCGAAGCGGTGGCCAGGAAGATCGTCGAGCTCTCCTCCCATCACCAGGTCATCTGCATTACCCACCTGCCCCAGATCGCGGCCCGGGCCGATGAACATTTCATGGTCACCAAATCCGTCGTCCACGGCCGCACCGTCTCGCTCATCAATCTCCTGCGCAATGAGGAAAGGGTCATGGAACTGGCCAGGATGCTCGGAGGCGATAATCTTACCGGCCAGACCATAGCCTATGCCAGGGAGCTGGCCGGGGGCAGGAGCGGGCGGCCGGCATCGTGAAACAGGTTGCCGCGGTCGGTCTTTTTTCCGGGGGCCTGGATTCCATCCTGGCCTGCAGGATGATCCAGGCGCAGGGCATCAATGTCTTCGCGCTGAAATTTGTCACCCCCTTTTTTGACGATCACCTCCTGGGGCGCCGGGAAGAGTACTGCGCGGAAATACTGGAGAAATACGGCATCACGGCGCAGGTTGTCGACCTCACCAGGGGGTATGTGGAGCTGCTCAAAAATCCCAAGTACGGGTTTGGCAAAAATTTTAATCCCTGCGTTGACTGCAAGATTTTCATGTTGACCAGGGCGCGGGAAATGATGGACGAATTCGGGGCGGCGTTCCTGATCACCGGTGAAGTGCTGGGGCAGCGTCCCATGTCGCAGCGACGCGACACTTTGCGGGTCATTGAAAGGGAAAGCGGCTGTGAGGATATTCTCTTCCGGCCCCTGTGCGCCAAGAGGCTGCCGGAAACGAAACCGGAGCGGGAAGGCCTGGTGGACAGGGCGAGGCTGCTTGATTTCACCGGCCGGGGCCGGCGGCGGCAAATGGAGCTGGCGGCGGAATTCGGGATCAGGGAATATCCCGGTCCGGCCGGCGGCTGCATCCTGACCGATCCCAATCTGGGGGCGAGGATTGACAGGTACTACCGCGACCGGGTCCCCTCGGGAGACGGAGTACTGCGGGAAAACGACATCCGTCTGCTCCTGCTTGGCCGCCAGTTCCTTCTCCCCGGGGGGTACTGGTTCATCCTCGGTCGCAATCAACAGGAAAACGAAAGAATTCAGGTTCTGGCGAAGGAGGAGGACTGGTTGCTGACCATGACCGAGCGGCCGGGTCCGACCGGTCTGCTGCGGCGCCCCGGCGGTACTCCATCCCTGCACCAGCCTGTGGGAGATGGGCTGTGCAGACTGGCGGCCGGCCTGGTCGTCCGCTTCGGGGGGAAGAAAGAGGGTAAGAGAAGCCGGGCGGAAGTTCTGGCCCGGCAGGCGGGAAAGACGAAGCAGATGATCGTTGAACCGCTGGAGGACAGCCGTTTCATCGACTGGCGATTCTGAAGAGGGAGCGGGAAGCAGGAAGCGAGAAGCAGAAAGCGAGACGCAGGAAGCGGAAAATAAGGCGGGAGGAGGGAGGAGAATGAAAGCACCGGCGAAGTCGTTTGCTGATTCCCGCTCCCCGCTTCCCGCTTCACGAGGAGAAGCTGAGCAGAATGGATTTGCGTTCCGGAACGAAGCGGCGGTAAGGTATGCGGGCCTGATCGAGCATGATCTTTGAGGCCCGGACAAGATCGGTATCCTTGTATTTGTCGGAAAGGTAGATTATCTCCTGAATGCCGGACTGGATGATGACCTTGGTGCATTCGTTGCAGGGAAAAAGCACGACGTATATCCGGGAATCGCGAAGATCGGCGGTAATGGAATTCAGGACGGCGTTCAGCTCGGCATGGCAGACGTAGGGGTATTTGGTGTCCAGAAAATTGCCCTCCCGGTCCCAGGGCAGCTCATCATCGGAACACCCCCAGGGAAAGCCGTTATACCCTACGCCGACGATTTTGTTCTGGGAATTGGCGACGCAGGCCCCCACCTGGGTGTTGGGGTCCTTGGAACGCTGCCCGGAAAGAAGCGCGACCGCCATGAAGTATTCGTCCCAGGAAAGATAATCCCGCCGTTTTCCCACCATATCCGCTGAATGCCCTGTTTGCCTGATACTACCGATTGTTCCGCCAGCGGTTCTGTTCGGTGCCGGCGGCCTTGTCCGCGAACCGTCTGATCGTTTCAAAGTACAGCCTGCCCCCTGTCATGATCACGGAATTATGATCCGCTCCGGGGACAATCTGCAGTTCCTTGTATTTGGCGCCTGCGGCGGCGTGGAGCTTCTGCGCCTGTCCCAGGGGGATAAGGGTATCCCGCTGGCCGTGCAGGATCAGGGTCGGCTTGGTGACCGACTCGATTTTGCGGATATTGTTGAAGCCGTCCTCCTCGGTCAGGTCCATGGCGGCCAGATCGACGCCCAGCTTGGCGGCCAGGGGGATAGTTTCGGCGAATCCGCTTTCAATGATCAGTCCGTCAATTTCGGCACCGTATTCAGCCGCCAGGTCAATGGCGCTGGCGCTGCCGAGCGATCGTCCCATGATGAGGAAGTTGCCCGTCCAGCCGTTCTGCGCCAGCCATTCTCTGGCTTTACGGTAGATGGCGCGGCCGTCGCTGATCATGCCGCCGACCGAAGGAGTTCCACCGCTCCAGCCGTATCCCCGGTAGTTGCAGATGAGCAGGTTGAGATTCTGACCGGTATAGAAGGGCCCGATATCATCATAATCGGCAACCGTTTCGCCATTGCCGTGAAAGTAGAGGATGACCGGCTCGTACTTCCCGGCCCGATGCAGGCGGCAGCCGATCCGGACGTTGTCGGCCATGGAAAAATCGATGTCCTGGGTGCCGGCGGGAGGGGGGGTTCTTTCCGTTTGGCGGGGATAAAATATGAACCGGAGAATTTCCGGTCGGTCAAGTTTATGCAGATCAGGCATTGTTCCCTCCGCTCTGGCTGTATCGAATCCAAGCAGGAAAAAAAGGGCGGCGATCGGCAGGTAAATCCTGCTGAGCGGCGCCCGTTCCAGGCATATGCGAGTCGGCGGGCGACGGGTCAGGGTCCGCCCCCGATGTCTGTCGTCCATTGTAGTCAACTTGTCGGCCCCGGTCAATTCCTGTCTTGCTCATCTTCTACAGTTGCTAAAAAATAATTTAATTATTTCGGCATAATAAAGCATATAAAAAAAGTGTTGGCACTACGGACCATATTGCATCGCAAGGGAGCCTGTTCACGCTTCGCTTATCGTCGGCGGCAAGGCAACGCCCACCGCCTGGAAGATTTTGCCGCAGGAGCCGGCACAGGTGGTGCGGACAGCGAGGCGGCGACCTTCCTCCTC
>Ga0209614_1000878_pt1 | contig 24883 bp, 21 predicted proteins | sample BlaSprsedimmetaG_FD_185484 | JGI IMG/M metagenome (GOLD analysis project Ga0209614, IMG submission 185484) | Hot spring sediment bacterial and archeal communities from California, USA to study Microbial Dark Matter (Phase II) - Blank Spring... ... | reverse complement strand
AGCCCGCCGGCGATGGATTCGTGCGCGCCTAGCCGCAACATCGCGCTCAGGGAGCCTGCAACAGCGGCGTGATGGCCTCTTCGAGCAGCGCCTGATCGAGCGCGCCAGGCCAGTAGCCGATGATCCGCCCCTCGCGGTTGATGAAGTAGGAGCTCGGCAACCCGACCACGCCGTACTCCACCGACACTCGCCCGGTGAGGTCCAACGCCAGGGGGAAGGTCAGCGCGTGCCGCGCAGCGAAATCCGCCACCACCACGGACGGGTCTTTGACGTTCACGCCGATGATAACAAAGCCCTCGTGCTGATGGGTCTGGTAGTACGCCTCCAGCTCGGGCATCTCAGCGGCGCAGGGCGGGCACCACGAGGCCCAGAAGTTGACCATGACGACCTGGCCCGCGTAGTCCGCGAGCGCAATTTCCGCGCCCTCCGGCGTCGTAAGGGTGAAGGGTCGGGCGAGCGGCAGTTCGGCTGTCGGCGCGGCAGCGGGCGGCTCGGTGGGCGCAGGTGCGCCGCAGCCCGCAAGTATCCCCATCAGCACCAGCAAGGGCCAAAACCAGCGACGTTTACCTGACAACATTATCTTCGCACTCCCCTGATACAAACGGGGCCTGCACGGAGAATCCCGCCAGGCCCCGAGCTTCTAACGCAGCGCGGACTAGCGGGACACGTAGGGTGTCACCTGATCCGTCACGATGCGGTAGCTGTTGGTGATCTCCACCGACTTGCTTAGCATGACGCTGACCGAGCAGTAGGTCGTCTCGGAAAGCTCAATCGCGCGCTCCACCGCCGACTCGCTCACGCCTTCGCCATAGAGCACGTACTCGACGTGAATCTTGGTGTAGACTTTGGGGTGCTCGTCGGTGCGCTCCGCTTCGAGGCGCACCTGCATCCCGGTAACTGGCTGGCGCTTTTTCTGGAGGATCGAGAGGACATCCATCCCCGTGCAGCCAGCCAACCCCAATAGGATCAATTCCATCGGACTGGGGCCGCTTTGCGCGCGCCCGTCGCCGTGAGGGGTGTCCAAAATAATCGCCGGGCCGTCGTTGGCCTCCCCCACGCAGCGATAGTCCGGCCCCATCCAGGTAATCTGTGCCTTTGCCATTTTTGCCTCCTCGTATCCGATCTATTACGACTGTAAGGGGATGACGCAGATGAATTTCAGCGTGACATCCCCGGTGTTACGATACCCATGTGGTACATCCGGCGGCACGAGAATTGCCGCGCCGGGGGCCATCGTCCCTACCACGCCCTCCGGCGAGAGCAGCTCACCCATGCCCTCCAGGACGAAAATTTCGTGCTCGTAGGGATGATGGTGCGGCTCAAAGCGCACGCCGGGCGCGATTTCAATCACGCGCATGGCGAAGTTCGGCGCTTGATCCTTTTCGGAGAGCAACCAGCGAATACCGATGCCGGGCTGGACCGGCTCCAGGGCCACCTCAGCTGTCTGTTTCATCAACATCCTGCGGCTCCTCCTCTGGCTCCGAAACGACAGGCGCAGGCTTCAAAACCAGGTACAGCGGGCAGAACCCCCAGGCCCCGGTGATGAAGGCAATCAGGCCCAGCGCGCCCAACACGCTTCCCAACCAGCCCTGCAAGAAGAAGAAGCCGAACAGGGCGGCATAGAGTCCCAACACCACGCGCAAAATACGCTCGAAGTTGCTGATATTTTGCGGCATCATACCCTCCTATAGCTCCAATAGATATTCACGCACGGCCACGGCGGCCTTCGCGCCATCGCCCACCGCTACCGCGATCTGCGCCAGATTGTCGGCGCGGACATCGCCGGCGGCGAAGATTCCCGGCACAGAGGTGCGCGTGTGCGTGTCGGTCACGATGTAGCCGAAGCGGTTCAGCTCCAACAGCCCGGATAGGAACTGTGTGTACGGCGCATACCCCACGTAGATGAAGACGCCATCGGTGGGAATCTCGCGCTCCTCGCCCGTCTCCCGATCCTTAACCACCACACCGGTCGCGACCTTTTCGCCCTTGATCTCGGTGAGCATGTGGTTGAAATGCAATGTTGTCTTCTCGTGGCCGAAGACGCGATCCTGCAAAATTTTCTCCGCCTTGGAGGTGGGCAGGAACTCGACGATGGTGAGGCTCTTGACGTAGCCCAGCATGATCGAGCCTTCTTGCAGGCCGGAGTTCCCCGCGCCCACAATGACCACGTCCTTACCGCGGAAGAGCGGGCCATCGCAGGTGGCGCAATACGAGACGCCGCGCCCGTAGAATTCCTTCTCGCCGGGGACGCCCAACTTCTTCGACTCGCTGCCAGTGGCAACGATGAGCGTCTTGCCCTCGTAGACCTCGCCTGCGCCGGTGTGAACCTTGATCAGCCCCGGCTCAACCGGCTCCACCTGTTCAACCTCCTCAAATTCGACCACCTCGGTGCCGAAGCGCTCTGCCTGTTTGTGGAAGAGCTCCATCAGCTCCGAGCCGGCCACGCCTTCGGGGAAGCCGGGGTAATTTTCCACCAGCTCCGTCGTAGCGACCAGGCCACCAGCGGTCGCCTTCTCCAGCACCAGCGTCTTCAGACCATCACGCGATGTATAAATGGCCGAGGTCAGCCCCGCCGGCCCCGACCCAATGATGACAACGTCATATAGCCCACCGCTAGACCCTTGCGATTGAGGCTCTTTACCAAGCGAAAATTCAAACATACTAAACCTCCCTGTGTTGCTTAAATCGTCTACTCCTATTGTACGCCATTCGGCGTAGAATGTGAACTCCGCTTTGACGTAAGCAGGCCCGGCAATCGAAGAAAGTCGGGCCTACGGGATAGCAAAGATGGTGTTACGCGGTCAGCGCGGCTTTGATCGCATCCACGATCATATCGGCAGGGGCGCGACCTTCGACGCGCTCGCGCTCGTTGACGACGCTCAGCGGTACGCCCATCACGTTGAATTGGTTGGAGAGCTCCTGGAATTCTCCTGCCTCAACGATTTCGGCGTACACATGCGGGCTGGCCAGCGCCATATCGAAAGCGAGCGTCGCCGCGCCGGGGCAATGGGGGCAGCCAGGAGTCACGAAAACGCGCAAATTGACCTCTTGATCCAGCGTGGAGAGATAGGAGAGCGTCTCATCATCAAGATGCGCGTGCCCATGCCCTACCGCCTGGATGCCGTGAATCAAGGTGCCAAACTCGTGTTGCGCGGGAACGCCAAAGAAGCGCAGACCGTAATCTTCCGCGCCGACGATGGCAATCGCAGGGGCCTTGTCAATATTAAACTCTGCTACCTGCGCAGCATCCTGGGTGAAGTCGTAGATCTCCACCGATACTTGATCGGAGCAGCTGGCGACTTCCTCCATCAGCTCCACGATTATCGAGCAATAGGGGCAGTCTTCCGGCTTGGTGAAGCCCACCAAACGCACGGCGCTCTCCAAACCCGATAATGCCTCCGTTACCTGCTCCCGAACTTCCTCATTAAGCAATGCCATTGTCATGACCTCCTGTTGTGATTTACGTTAAAAGTATAGCACATATCGTATAAACGTCAAGATGCCCTGGACAAACATCACGCATGGATACGCTTCTTCCTTTTATACTCCATCTAACGGCTTTTTCAAGACATCGAATGGGAAACCTGTCACTTTGCGGTATGATTAGAGTACGCGCCGCCCTATGCAACTGGACAGGCTACTGAGACGTAATAAAGAAGATATACACGAGCATCGTGTCTTCTCAGAAAGTAGTCTGAGCGTAGGACAGGTTGCCAACCTGTCCTACATTTTCATCCTCGGCGGTGTGCCGAAGGAAGATGATGACTCCTTCGAGAATAGCCGTAACGCGCGCGAACTGACAATTCGCGCTACGTAGGACAGGCGAGCCGCCTGTCCGGACGGGCCGCTGGCCCATCCTACAAAAGACGGAGGTGCAGAGGTGTCCAATCGTCGCAGCCTGTATAGCAAAATCATTACGTGGTCATTGATCCCGACGGCGGTGGTGCTTTTTGTGGTGATCTTGTTGCTCTTCTTTGCCGTGCGACAGGGGACGGAAATTGCTACCCGGCTCACCGCCGAACAAATCATCCAGAGCCTGGAAAACGTCGCCGATCCCCTACTCGCGCTCGCGCGGATGCCCACCCTTTACACCGACACGCCCGCCCTGCAAGAAACGCCACCGCGCCAATCTCATCGCCTGCTCGCCAACTTTGATGCGGGAATCCTGGTGCTCGATGCCCAGGGGCGCGTGGTCGTCTCTATGCCGGAGCGCCCTGAGATCCACCGGATGGATTGGTCGGACCGGGACTATTTCCAGGCAGCGCGCGCAGCGGCAGCGATGGGGGACGCCGGGCCGCACTTCTCCAACGTCGTCGCCGATGGCCCTGAGGGTGCAGAGGTCATCGCCATCTCAGTGCCGCTCATAGATGACAATGGGGAGTTCAGTGGGGCGCTGGTGGGATTGCAAAATCTGGGCTTGCACGCCGTCGTTGACGAAGGACGCACGCGCTTCTTCCGCGTTTTGCTCGTGGATGGAGAGGGAACCATCATCCACTACCCGGTCTGGAACCAGTTGGGCGAGAGCCTGGCGGACGAACCGGTCGTACAACACATTTTCCGGGGGGAGTCCGGGGCAGTGCGCATCCGTGACTTTGATGGACGCAGCATCTTTGCCGGCTACAGCCCGATTCCCAGCACAACCTGGGGGCTGATCACCGAGATCAACTGGGAGGATCTGACCGCGGGACGCAAACTCTACCCGCCCCTGTTTATTTTACTGTTGGGACTGGGCGTCATCGTGCCGGTCGTCGTCGTGAATATCGGCGCTTCGCGGATCACCAAACCGCTGGCCGATCTGATCAAGGCCGCGCAGGAGGTCGCCGAGGGCAATTTCGGACGCACCATCGCCGCCCACACCGACGACGAGATCGAAGAACTGGCGGAACAATTCAACAGCATGTCGCAGCAGTTGCAGGCGTCGTACACCCAGCTGGAGCGCAAAGTCGCCGACCGCACGCGGGAGCTGGCGACCCTCAACGCCATTGCCGGCGTGGTCAGCCGCTCCCTCGATCTCGATGAGGTGCTGGAGGCGGCGCTGGAGGAGACGCTGGCGCGCCTCGACGCAGCAGCGGGGGGCATCTGGCTGCAAAATGCCACGGGCGATTTGACCCTACATCGGCAGCGCGGTCTCAGCCCCGAACTCACCGCGCGCGTGCAGGCCGGGCGCTTGGAGGAGGGCCTGGTGGGCCAAATCCTGCAAGAGAGCCGCGTGCTATTAGAAGCGCTGGGAGATTGTGCGTTGCACGAAAAGACCGACTCGCTCGCCGCAGTGATGTGCCAGGCGGGAATGCAGACGCTCGTGGGCGCGCCGCTCACCTGCAAAGGGCGCACGCTCGGCGTGTTGCTGTTGGCCTTACAACAATCCTGTCCCGACCAGGAACAGCTCACCACCCTGCTGACCGCGATTGGGCAGCAGATCGGCGTCGCAGTGGAAAATGCCCAGCTCTATCGGCAGGTTGAGCAGGAGCTGACCGTCCGCAAAGAGACAGAAGCGGCGCTACGCGATAGCCGGGAGCGCCTCCAATTGGCTATCGAGGGTGGCGACATCGGCCTCTGGGACCTGGATATGACGCAGGGGACGATGGATACCGCCATGCAGAAGGATTTGGGGTACGAACCAGACGAGATCGGCAACACGCAGCAGGACTGGCTAGGGCTGGTGCACCCCGATGACCACAGCGTGGTCGAAGAGGCCTCGCGCCGTTACATCGCCGGCGAGGCCCCCCTCTTCGAGGTGGAACATCGCCTGCGACACAAGGCGGGCCACTGGCGTTGGGTGCTACTGCGCGGTCGGGTTGTGCGCTTCGCCGAGGATGGCACACCGCTGCGCATGTCGGGCATCTCGCAGGATGTGACCCCGCGCAAAGAGGCAGAGGAGGAATTGCGTAAGGCTAAGGAGGCCGCCGAGGCCGCTAATCGCGCCAAGAGCGTCTTCCTGGCGAACATGAGCCACGAGCTCCGCACCCCGCTCAACGCCATCCTGGGCTTCACCCAGTTGCTCTCGAAGGACCCTCAACTCAGCCTCGATCAGAAAGAGAGCCTTGAGATCATCGCCAGCAGCGGCAAGCACCTGCTCACGCTCATCAACGATGTGTTGGAGATGTCGAAAATCGAAGCAGGGCGAACCAGCCTCTTCGAACAAGGCTTCGACCTGCAACGGCTGCTCGCCGATCTCGAATCCATGTTCCGCCTGCGGGCCAGGGACAAGGGGCTGGCCCTGGCCTTCGAATGTGCGCCGGATGTGCCGCGATATATCCGCACCGACGAGAGCAAACTCCGGCAAGTGCTCATCAACTTGCTGGGGAACGCCGTCAAGTTCACCGATGCGGGCGCGGTGCAGCTGGCTGTGACCTACGATCCCGCTACGAAGGGGACGCCGCACCAGCTACGCTTCGCCATCACCGACACCGGGCCGGGGATCAGCGCCGTGGATCTGGAGAAGCTCTTCGATCCCTTCGTGCAGACCACCAGCGGGCAGCAATCGCTGGAGGGGACGGGGCTGGGCCTGCCCATCAGCCGCGAATTCGTGCGCTTGATGGGCGGCGACATCGGCGTGGATAGCGTCCTGGGCGAAGGTAGCACCTTCCGCTTCAACGTGATCATCGGTCTGGCAACCGCCGCCGAAGTCCTCACCGAGGAGCCTTTCCGGCGTGTTGTGGCGCTGGAGGCGGGCCAACCGACCTACCGCGTGCTCATCGTTGAAGACAAATGGGCCAATCGCAAGCTGCTCGTGCGCCTGCTCGAACCACTCGGCTTCGAAGTCCGCGAGGCCGTGAACGGCCAGGAGGCGCTGGAGATATGGGAGCATTGGAATCCGCAGTTGATCCTGATGGACATGCGGATGCCGGTAATGGATGGGCACGAGGCCACGCAACGCATCAAGGCGACGACGCGGGGACAGGCCACGGTCATCATCGCGCTGACGGCCAGCGCCTTCGAGGAGGAACGCAAGATCATCCTCTCCGAAGGGTGCGACGATTTCATCCGCAAGCCCTTCCGCGAAGAAGAAATCTACGAGAAATTAGCCAAGCATCTGGGCGTGCGCTTCATCTACGAGGAAGAGACCGCTGGCGAGGGCTTGCTGGCCGCTGAGACTGCGGAGGCGCTGCTCACGCCGGAGACGGTCGCCGCATTGCCGCCCACCCTGGTCGCGGCGCTGCACGCAGCGGCCATCCAGGCCGATGCAGAGACGCTCTTTGCGCTCATTCAGGAGATTGCAGACGAGCAAACACACCCAGAGATCGCGACAGCGTTGGAGAGCCTCGTGCGCAACTTCCGCTTCGATGTCATCATGGCATTGACACAGGGAGAGGGTGAAGGATAATGGGTAGTACAATGGAGAAGGGCAATATCCTGATTGTAGATGATACGCCGGCCAACCTCCGGCTGCTTTCCAACATGCTCGCCGAGCAGGATTACAAGGTGCGCTCGGTCATCAATGGGCAGATGGCGCTGCTGGCGGCCCAGGCTGCACCGCCGGACCTGGTGCTGCTTGACATCAACATGCCGGGGATGAACGGCTACGAAGTTTGCGCCCAGCTCAAAGCCGATCCTCGCACCCAGGAAATTCCCATCATCTTCATCAGCGCGCTAGATGAGATACAGGACAAGGTCAAAGCCTTCACCGTGGGCGGTGTAGATTACATCACCAAGCCGTTCCAGTTCCAGGAGGTGCTGGCGCGGGTGGAGACGCACCTGATGTTGCGCAATTTGCAGCGCGAGCTCCAGCGGGAAATTATGGAGCGCGACCGGGTGATCGCGGAGCTGGACGCTTACGCGCATACCGTCGCGCACGACCTCAAGAATCCGCTGACGGCGCTGGTAGGCTTCAGCAGCCTGTTGGAAAAGCGCTACCACCGGATGACGGAGGAGGAACTCTGCCGCAACGTGGCGCTGATCGCCCAGAATGGTCGCAAGATGACCAACATCATTGAAGAGCTGCTGTTGCTCTCCAGCGTGCGGCAGATCGAGGAGCTGGATTTGCAGACGCTCGATATGGGCGCGCTCGTAGCAGAGGCGCAAGCGCGTCTCAGCGATATGATCACCGAGACGCAGGGCGAGCTGCAAGTCCCTGATGTCTGGCCGCCAGCCATCGGCTATGCCCCCTGGATCGAGGAGGTCTGGGTCAACTATCTCAGCAACGCGCTCAAGTACGGCGGCTCGCCCCCACGGATTGAACTGGGCGCGACGGTCGAGGCCCCTGCATGGGTGCGCTTCTGGGTGCGCGATAACGGGCCGGGGATTGAGCCCGAGGATCAGGCGCGGCTCTTCGTCCCCTTCGAGAGATTAAGTCAGGCGCGGGCCAAAGGACACGGGCTAGGGCTGTCCATCGTGCGGCGCATCATCGAGAAGCTCGGTGGCGAGGTCGGGATCGAAAGCGCTGCGGGGACAGGCACGGTGTTCAGCTTTACGCTGCCACAGGCTGGGAAGTGAGGGGACAGATGAACGAAGCATCTCAACACGAGCAGAAAGAGATCACAATTTCAGTGGAGATGTCCGACGGGATGATCCAGCTGGGCGGACGCCAGATTGATGCGCGGGTGTTCGGCGTGGTGATCGGCTCTTCGCTAATAGGATTGGGCTGCGTACTCCTCTTTGGCGCGCTGCTGGGAATCAGGATTGGGCAGTTCATCTGGCCGTGGTTCATCATCGCGCCCGGGGTGCTGGGTGCTACGGTGGCGCTCTCAATCGGCAGCCCTGCCGACGAAATCGTGATGGTGCCCGCAAGCATCGTGACCATGGTGGGCGTGCTGCTCTTCTATCAAAGTATCACCGGGCATTGGGAGAGCTGGGCGTATGCCTGGGCGCTCGTCGCGCCCACCTCGATTGGTCTGGGCAAAATACTCTTCGGGATGCTCAAGGGGCGCGAGGAGATGATCCACATCGGCAACGGGTTGGCGACCAGCGGCCTCTTCGTCTTTGCAATCGGATTCATCTTCTTCGAGCTACTGCTCAACATCAGCGGCTTTGGACTGGGCTTCCTGGGCTGGGCCATCGTACTCATCGGCCTGGGGACATTGATGATTCTCAAGTCGTTTCTGAAGCAGCTGCTATAACCAAAGTGCCATCATCTGAATACCGGCGGAGGGCGCAGTATGCTCGCCGCCGGTTTGGGTTGTGACGTGACAAGCCGAAAAACCCGACTATAATGATAACTGTAGCCCAGAAAGTGACGTGTGAACGTGCGCACATGTGAACGTAGATACACGCTACACAAGCAATTTGACGATTTGCAGACTTTCAGAGGAGACGGCGGTGCTGGTGCACGCCATCCAGCACGAAAATGCTTATCAGCAGATTGGGCGGATTTAGCAGATTTTTGTTTGGCTATTCGCCATTCACCATTCGCAGATTCACTATTTTCGAAGGAGTCGTGATATGGAGTCGTTGGAGCAATTATCTTTTGAACAAGCGTTGGCCGCGCTAGAAGAATCAGTTGCGCGCCTGGAAGCCGGCGATCTGTCGCTTGACGAGATGTTGACGGTCTACGAACGCGGCGCCCGGCTGACCCAACACTGCCAACAGCTGCTGGATGGGGCGGAGTTGCGCCTGCAACAGCTGATCGCCGGGGCGGAGGGGGAAGCCCCCACCGTCGCCCCCTTCACCACGGAGGAGGTCACACCGTGACCAGGCTACATCGCGCCGTGGGAATAGCCCTGCTGCTGCTCCTCACCCTGGCCTGCGAGGTCTCCGTCCCCATCCCCACCACCCAACCGCTCACCGTGATTGACCCGGTGACGACGCGCGAGACCTTCGCGTTGGAAGGGGCCACACGCGCGCGGGTGCGCCTACGGATGCTCTCCGGCGAATTGACCGTCTCCCCCGCCGACGTTGGGCAACCCACCTGGGCCGAGTTCTCCTACAACGTGCAGGAGTGGGAGCCGAGCATCACGCAGAGCGTGACCGCCAGGGCCGGCAGTCTGACCATCAACCAGGGGATAGGATCGCAGATCACCCTGGGCGGCGACTACCTCAATGTTTGGAGCATCGGATTGGTGCAGGGGCTACCGCTCGATTTGGGGCTGGACTTGGGCGCGGGAATCGCGGAGGTAGAGCTGGGCGGCGTCTCGCTTTCGGACTTCTCGCTGACCGTCGGCAGCGCCGACGCGACCCTCAGCTTTGCGTGGCCCAATCCTGAGCCGCTAGGGACGCTGCGCGTGACCGCCGGCGCCGGCGATATGACCCTCACCGGGCTGGGGAACGCCAACATGGATCGGCTCACCTTCACCGGCGGCGCTGGCTCGGTGGAGCTGGACTTCGGCGGCGAGTGGACGCGCTCCGCTGTGGCCGACATCCGCGCGGGTGTGGGCCAGGTGACGGTGCGCGTGCCCGCGAGCCTGGGCGTGCGGGTAAACTTCACCGGAACGCCCGTCAGCACGGTGGACACGCAGGGCTTCGAGGCGCAGGGGGAGAACACCTACGTCAACGCCGCTTATGGCGCATCGCCGTTGACCCTCACATTAAACGTCACCAGCGGCATCGGACTGATCCGGTTGATTTCGCAATGAGCGCTCCTCTCGGAGCGTCAAGTCGCCGGTTGCAAAACGCACAGGGAGACAAGTAACGCATGGGCATTGATTTCCTGTTCAATCTATTGGGAACGCTGCCGGGGACGGTGGTCTACCATCTGTTGATCGCGCTGAGCCTGCTCGCGGCTTGGGGCATCGTCTGGATTGAGTGGCGACAGACCCACAACGAGGAACTGCGGCCCTACGTGGTGGCGCTTACCGGCACGATTGCGATCCACCTGCTGTCGGTCTTATTGGCTCCCTTCCATGTGGAGGGACAATCCGCCCTCGCTTTCTTCACCGCCCCGCTGCTCTACGCCGGGAACACGCTGGCCCTGGCCCTATTGGTCTGGGCTTTTGGGGTCGAGCACTGGCGTGAACGTCCCAGGATATGGCTGCGCGGCATCCTGATGCTCTGGGCAATCTTGCTGCTGGGCGCTTCGCTCCTGTGGTATCGGCAGGCATTTGGACTGCCTATGGATTACACCACGCACTCCTGGCAAGTGCCGTTCTGGTACGGGCTGAACATTCTCTTGGCGCTGGCCGGCGCGACGGTGCGCTGGCGCGCCCGCAATCACGGGCGACTGCCCTTCGCCTTGATCGCGTTCTTGATCCTCGCGGTCGCCAACCTCACGGGCCTGTTGGGCAGCCGGTGGTTGGGTGGCATCCTGCTCGCCGGCGAGGGGATCGGACGGCTGATCGTCATGTTGGGCTACCCCCTCTTCGCCGTCGAGCTCTATCAAACCTCGCTACAGGATTTGCAATCCTATCGCAAGGAGCTTCAAGATTTGAGCCAGGAGGCCCTGCGCCAGAGCCAATCCTTGCTCTTCCTGATCGAAGCGACGCGCTCCATTGGCGAGGCGCTAGACCTGCGGGGGATGCTGGGCCGCGTCGCGGAGAGCGTAGCGATGGCCCTCAGCGCCGACCGGGTGGCGATCTTTGTCACGCACGAGGAGCGCCAGGATGTACTGTTATTGACAGCGCAATCGCAGCTGTTGGGGATGACCTACGACCGCCCGCGCGAGGTGGAGCTCAAGTCGTATCCTAGCCTGGCTGTGGCGTTGCGCCAGCGCCAGCTGGTCTTCGGCCCGCAGGATGACCTCAAGCGGCTGCACGGGCTGTTCAGTCTATTGGGAGTCAAGGGTGTTGCCCCGGTGCTCATCCAGCCGTTGACGCGCCAGAAGCGCACGATGGGCGTACTGGTGGCCTGCAACGACCACGCCCAGACGCCCTTCAGCCTGGAGCAACAGAAACTCGCCACGACCATCGCCGTGCAGATCGCCGGCGCAGTGGAAAACAGCCGCCTCTACCAGCAGGTACAGACCAAGGCCCGCGAACTGCGCTCCCTACTCAAGGTGCGCGAGCAGGAGCTCCACCGGCAGGAGGCCATCCTCGAAAGTATGGCCGAGGGCATCCTGGTGACAGATGACGAGGGCAAGATCATCCTGATGAACAAAGCGGCAGAGGCGATCTTCGCTATGTCGCGGGATGACTTGCTGGATCGCAACCTGGTCGAGATGATGCACGACGCCTTCTACGAGAGCGCCATCGCGCCGGAGCGCCTGGTCGCGCTGACGGAGCCGCTGGAGACGATCCTCGATCTGCACGAGAGCAAGATCCGCGTCCACGCCGCGCCGGTGCGCATGGGGGATGGCGCCCGGCTGGGCGTGGTGGCCGTCCTGCAAGACATCACGCGCGAGATGCTCGCCGAAGAGGCCAAGCGCGACTTCATCACCAGCATCTCTCACGAGCTGCGCACCCCGCTCACCGCCATCAAAGGGTACGTGGAGCTGATGCTCTCCGGGATGGCCGGAAGTCTGCCGGAGGGGCTGAAGCAGTTCCTCGGCGTGATCCGCGAGAATGCCGTGCGCATGAACTTCATCAGCAACAACCTCATCTCCGTGGCTGAAATCGAGCGCGGCAGGCTGGGCCTCTCCTACAAGATGACCGAGGTGCCGCCCCTGCTCGATGAAGTGCTGGTGCGCTATAGTGAGCGCATCACCGAGCGCCAGCTGCTCATCCAAAAAGAGATTCCTGAGGACTTGCCCCAGGTAGAAGTTGATCCCAACCGCGTCCGGCTCATCCTCGACAACCTCATCAGCAACGCGGTGAAGTTCACCCACCCCAAGGGGGAAATCACCATCACCATGCAGACACTGGAAGATGAGCTGGGTGAGACCGACTACATCTCCTTGGCGGTCGCCGACACCGGGGTGGGCATCAGCCCGGAGGAGCAAGGCCAGATTTGGGAGCGTTTCTACCGCGCCGATAGCCCCCTCAGCCTGGAGGCGGGCGGCCTGGGCATCGGGTTGGCGATTGTGCAAGCCCTGGTGGAAGCGCACTGCGGGCGGGTGTGGGTCGAATCCACGCCGGGCGTGGGGAGCGTCTTCACAGTCTTGCTGCCGACCCAACGCGCTCACGCGCTAGAGATGGAATCCGCAGCGGGGGAGCCGGACTGATGGGCAAGTCGCCGCAGTGGATACGGCTGCAGCGCGCCGATGGGACGGCGCTGCCCGTGCGCGTGCGATACTGCGCCACCTTCGGCAGTCGCCTGCGCGGGCTGACCTTCCGCCGCCAACTCGACCCCGACACAGCGTTGCTATTGGTGGAAGCCCGCGACGGGCGCGCCAACACCGCTATCCACATGTTCTTCGTCTTCTTCCCCATCGCCGCGATCTGGATCAATGACGCCGGCGAGGTGGTGGATAAGCGGTTGGCGCTGCCGTTCCGCCCCTACTACGCGGCGCAGGCCCCGGCGCGCTACGTGCTGGAGGGCGATCCCCAGCTATTGGACATGGTAGAAGTGGGGGAAACCCTGTACCTCGTCCCCGAAGCATAAAGTAGCCGCAACGCCGGTTGCATTTGACTTTTTCCCCAACCTTGTATATTATAGAAAGACGTTGGACTTTTTTGAAACGCTAGTTTGACTTATCGAGGTGTCTATGTGGCGCAAGGCGTGGTTGTTGCTTTGTCTGTTAGGATTTTTGTGGCCGGTTCAAAACATAGCGGCGCGAGTCGAGATTCCGCCGGATATTGCTAACGAGATCCCCGCCGAACATATCGTGCAGCCGGGCGATACGCTCTTCTCCATCGCCCAGCACTACAACCTTGATGCCTCCTCACTGGCGCGCCTCAACGATCTGGCCGACCCGCGCCACATCTACGCCGGACAGCGCCTCAACGTCTCCCGCCCCGCGCTCCCCAACACCTCCCAATGGATCGAGCACACGGTGCAGCTGGGGGAGGATTGGGGACGGCTATCCAGCCGCGCGGCGCTGGATTGGCAAACCTTAGCACGCGCCAATGGCGCGCTCAATCCTGCCACCCTGACACTGGGGCACTCGGTGCTGCTGCCGCAAAATTCAGTAACGCATCTGGCGCTCGCCCCTGAGGGCGAGACGCTGCTATCGCTGGCGCTGCGCCAGGACATCCCCTATTGGCAGCTGGCGGCGCTCAACCCCTTACCGCTCTACGCCAACGGCGACCTGGTGCTGCCGGGGCCGGGCGCCAATCCCGACCTGCCCCTCCCCGTACTGGCGTTGGGCCTCTCCCCACAGCCGACGACGCGCGGCAAAACGGTTGTACTTACGCTCGAGACCGCCGTCCCTGCCGGTTGCGATGTGATTTTCCTAGGGAAGTCCATCCCCTGCTACATCCAGGACCCCACGCATCTGTACGCGCTGGTGGGCCTTTCGCCCATGCTCGAACCCGGCGATTACGAGATCATGTTGCGGGTCCAGACGACCAATGGCGAGATCACCTTCGAGTTACCGCTCCAGGTAACAGCCGGACAGTTCCACTACGAGCGCATTGACCTGCCCGCGGATCGCCAAAACCTGCTCGACCCGGCGCTGATCCAACACGAGCAAAACCGCCTGAACCAAGTGGCGGAGATCCGCTCGCCGGTGCGCTACTGGCAATTCCCGCTGGAATATCCGGTGCAGGCTTCGATCTCCTCCTATTTTGGCTCGCGGCGCTCCTATGGCGGCGGCTATACCAGCTACCACGCCGGGGTGGACTTCCGCGCCGGCACCGGCGTCCCCATCAGAGCGCCCGCTTCGGGGACGGTCGTCTTGGCCGAGGAGCTCCTGGTGCGCGGCAACGCCGTGATGATTGATCACGGCTGGGGCCTGATCACCGGCTACTGGCACCTCTCCCGGATAGATGTCGCGGTGGGCGACCGGATCGTGCAGGACCAGGTAATCGGCCTGGTAGGCAACACGGGACGCTCCACCGGTTCCCACCTCCACTGGGAAATCTGGCTCGATGGCGTCCCGGTTGACCCGTTGCAATGGGTTTCGCCATTCCACCCCTTCCCCGACCCAGTATTGCCCTCCCATCCCGGCGCACAATAGCCTGCAATGGATAGCGAGCTGGCGCGCTACGCTCGACGTAGCGGGCGCTGGGGGGCGCAGGTCGTCTATCACGCGACGCTGAACTCAACCAACGATCTTCTGCTGCGCCTGGGCGAACAGGGCGCTGCGGAAGGGCTGCTCGCGCTGACCGAATTCCAGACCGGAGGACGCGGGCGCTTGCAACGGCGCTGGGTCGCTCCGGCAGGCGCCTCGCTGTTGATGTCGCTCCTCTTCCGCCCCCCCGACCCCTTCCCCTGGTTCGCCGCGCGGGCGACGATGCTCTGCGGAGTGGCGCTCGTCGCTGCCATCCGCGAGGTCGCGGGCGTGGCGGTGGCGCTCAAGTGGCCCAATGACGTGATCATCGAGCGGGCCGATGGCTGGGGCAAGCTCGCGGGGATGTTGAGCGAGGTCGGCTGGCAGGGCGAAACCCCCTTCCTCGTGGTGGGCCTGGGCGTGAACGTCAATATCCCTCCCGAACAGCTCCCGCAGCTCGCGCCCCAGGCCACCAGCCTCCTGGCTGAATCCGGGCAGCGCGTGGATCGCACCGCCCTACTGGATAGCTTCCTGGCGCAGGTGGAGCGGGACTATGCCGCACTGCTGAACAGCGTTGATCCGCTGCCGCGCTGGGCGGCGGCGCTCGCGTGGCTGGGTCAGCCGGTGACGCTCTCCACCCCCACCGAAACGCTCACCGGCATCGCCGCCGGCGTTGACGACACGGGCGCGCTGTTGCTTCGCCTGCCCGATGGCGCGATGCGCGCTTTCCCCGTGGGCGATGTCACCCTGCGGAAGCCCGCGCCACAGATGCTTGCCTGATTGCACTCCTGGCGGTATACTGGCATCAATCATCTGAAAAAGGAGATCAATCCGTGCGCTACGCTGTCGTTTCAGATATTCATGGCAATCTCCCGGCATTCCAAACCGTACTCGCGGATGCACGGCCCTTCGATGCGATCTGGTGCCTGGGAGATTTGGTCGGCTACGGCCCCAATCCTAACGAGTGTATTGAACTACTGCTCGATTATCCCCACCTCTGCATCGCGGGGAACCATGACTGGGGCGCGATTGGCCGCTCCGAAATGATGGTCTTCAATCAAGAGGCGCGGCAAGCATTGGTGTGGACGCAGGGCATCTTGCATCCAGAGAACCGGCAATTCTTGACAGAATTACCCAGCACTTACAGGCCCCAAAATGGCGATTTCCTGCTGGCGCATGGCAGCCCGCGTGAGCCAATTTGGGAATATCTGCTGGATGTGGATCGCGCCAAGGCGAGCTTTCTGGCCTACAAGTTCCAGATAGCCTTCGTGGGACACACGCATCTGCCCTTCACCTACGAGTGGCTGGAAAAGAGCCAGGAAGCGCGCCTGCTGCTCCCCAACCTAGACGAACCCATCAACCTTGAAGGCCGTCGCCTGATCCTTAACCCCGGCAGCGTGGGCCAACCGCGCGATGGCGACCCGCGCGCCAGCTACGGCATCCTCGACACCGAGGCGCAGACGTGGCAGGCGCGGCGCGTGCCATATCCGGTAGAAATCACCCAGGAGCGGATGCGGGTGCGGCAGCTGCCGGAGCGGCTGATCTCGCGGTTGGAGGTAGGGCGGTAGCGGGAACTTTTTCCGCGCCTCGAACGTCTAAAAGACAGTACATCAGAAGGAAATAGAAGGGGGAGACCGATGAAACGCTATCTATTCGTAGTAGGAATTTTGATGCTGGCTTTGTTACTGGCAGGCTGCGGCGCGCGTGATTACCAATCCCAGGCCGAAGCGCCGTACGATGCACCTGCACCCTCAATGGAGCTAGAACGCGGCGGCGGCGTCGCCGACGACATTTTCTACGGGGAAACCCCTGGCATCGTCATCGCACCGGGACAACTACCGACGGACAACGGCCCCGAACGCATGATCATCCGCAACGGCAGCCTGGAGCTGGTCGTGCGGGATACACTGGCGACGCAAGAGGAGATCGGCCTACTGGTAGATCGCCTTGACGGCTACATCGTCAGCTCCGAAAGCTACCGTTACAGCACAGGCCTCTTCCGCATCACCCTGACCTTGCGCGTGCCCGCCGAGCAATTCAACGCGGCGATGACAGAGTTACGCGGAATGGCGACCGAGGTGACGCGCGATAGCGTCTCCAGCGAGGATGTGACGCAAGAATACGTTGATCTGGAGTCCCGCTTGCGGGCATTGGAGGCCAAAGCCGAGCGGCTGGAGGCCTTGATGGATCAGGCGGAGGACACCGAAGCGGTGCTCGCCGTCTACCGCGAGCTCAGCAGCACCAACGCGGAGATCGAACAGGTGAAGGGGCGGATGCGATATTTGGAGCGCTCCGCAACGATGTCAACGATCACCGTGCAACTCACGCCCGACCAGCTGGCCCAGCCCATCGAAGTCGGTGGTTGGCGTCCGCAGGGCATCGCCAAGAACGCCATCGAGGCGTTGATCGGCACCTTGCAGTTCTTCGCCGGTGCGTTGATCTGGATCGTGATCTTTATTCTCCCCATTGTGGTGATTCTGGGACTGCTGATCTTTGGCATGATCAAATTGCTACAACTGATCTTTGGACGGCGCAAGTCCAAGAAAGGCCCCCAAGCACCGCCCACCGAATAATGACGCTAAGTAGAACCGGCCCAACGCGCGTTGGGCCGGTTTTCTGTGGGAGGTGCTCTTGGATAACGCTCTTGAGTGTGGCGATAACTTTGCCTGATACAGGTGAATTTTCACAAAGATCGGTACAAAATTAGGGTTAATTCGTGAAATTCGTGGCAAACTCCGCCTACCGCCCTTGCACTCCCCCAATTAGGGCTTATACTGGCGCTGGTTGAGACGACAAAGGATTTGCTATGTGGTATCTCTATCTGCTGGAATGCAATGACGGCTCGTACTACGCCGGCATCACCTCCGATGTGGCGCGGCGGCTGGCGACCCACCAGGCGGGACGTGGGGCGCGGTACACGCGCGCCCACCTGCCCGTGAAGCTCATCGCCGCCTGGCGCTACCCCGACCAGGGCGATGCTATGCGCGCTGAGCGACAGTTCAAACGCCTCACGCGCTTCGCCAAGGGCGCGTGGGCCACGGGGCGTTGGCCCTTCATGGATGGCCCTTTCGCCTTCGAGGCCCTCGAGCAGCCGGTGGCCCAGCGCTTTTGCCCGCGCTGCGGCGGCGCGCTGGAGACCCCCACCGCAACCGGGGACGCGCTGCAAATCTGCGCCGTCTGCGGACGCCATCACTATCACAACGCCGCACCTGCCGCGGGCGTGGTCGTACTGCGAGGCCGCGAGGTGCTGCTGGTACAGCGCGCCATCGCGCCCTTCGCCGGCTATTGGGACATCCCCGGCGGCTTCCTCGCCCCCGAAGAGCTCCCCGAAAATGGCGCGCGGCGCGAAGTCCGCGAGGAGACCGGGCTGACGATGCAGTCGCTCGCCTTTCTGGGCTTCTACATGGATCGTTACTGCTACCAGGAGGAGACCTTCTCCATTCTCAATATCTACTTCGTGGGATGGGGAGAGGGCGAGCCGCACGCCGGAGACGACGCCGCGGCCTATGGCTGGTTCTCGCTCGAGGCGCTGCCGGAGCAACTGGCCTTCGCGCACGAGCAACAAGTTCTAGACGACGCGCGGCGCTGGCTGGCTGCACAGTCCGAAGGAGGAGCGTGAGATGGAACCGATTCTCTGGGTCGAAGGGCTGACCAAACGGTATCACAAACAGCGGGAACCCGCGGTCAAGGCGCTCTCTTTCGCCGTGGAGCCGGGAGCGGTCTATGCCTTCGTCGGCCCCAACGGCGCGGGCAAGACCACCACCATTCGCGCCATCACCACCCTGCTCGCCTTTGATGCGGGCGAGGTGCGCGTGGGCGGCTATCGCGTGGATACGCACCCGCACGAGGTGCGCCGCATCCTGGGCTACATCCCCGACGAGTTCGGCCTCTACGAGGAGATGCCCGCGTGGCAATATCTGGACTTCTTCGCCGGCTGTTACGACATCCCGCCGGAACAGCGGGGCGCAATTGTCGAGGATCTGCTGGCCCTGGTGGGCCTCTCACACCGGCGCGACGATCCCGTCCGCAGCCTCTCGCGGGGAATGCGCCAACGCCTGGGCCTGGCGCGGGCGCTGGTCCACGATCCCCAGCTCATCGTGGCGGATGAGCCGGCAGCGGGCCTGGACCCGCGCGCGCGGGTCGAGCTCCGCGAAATCTTCCGTGTGTTGCAGGAGATGGGTAAGACGATTTTCCTCTCCTCACACGTCCTACGCGAGCTGGACGAGGTGGCAACCCATGTGGGCATCATCGAGGCCGGGCAGCTCGTCGCCTCCGGGCCAATCGAGGAGATTCGCGTGCGCCTGCGCCCCCATCGGCGGGTGCGCATCACCTTCTTGGGCGATCCCGACGACGCCCACGCCTGGCTCACCGCCTACCCCGGCGTGGATAGCATCGAGACGACGACGGCGGGCAACGGGAACGGCGGGCGTCCGGGCCTGCTCGTCACCCTGCAAGGGGATGAGACGGCGGTGGCGGCCCTGTTGCAGGCGTTGATTGGGGCGGAATTTGCCGTGCTCTCCTTCACCGAGGAGCGCGAGACGTTGGAGAGCCTCTTCCTCAACCTGACGCAGGGCATTGTCTCGTAGCGCCCAACCGATGAACGCCGCGCCGGTCGGGGTCTACGTCCACGTTCCCTTCTGCGTGCAGCGGTGTACCTATTGTGACTTCAACACCTACGCCGGGCTGCTGGCGCTGCGCCCGGCCTACGTCCGCGCCCTCCAGCGCGAACTGGCGCAGCTCCTCACGCGCTATGGCCCGCTGGCGGCCCACACCCTCTACTTCGGTGGGGGCACCCCCTCGCTGCTCGACCCGGCAGACATCGCCGCGCTAATCGCCGCAACGCGGCAGTCGCTCGACCTCACCGCCGCTGCCGAAATCACCCTGGAGGCCAATCCCGGCACGCTGGATCGCCCGCAACTGGATGCACTGCGCGCAGCGGGGGTGACGCGGCTGAGCCTGGGCGTGCAGTCCGCCGATCCGCAGCTGTTGCGCGTGTTGGGACGTATCCACACGTGGGAGGCGGCGGTCGCCACCTTCCAGCAGGCGCGCGCGGCGGGCTTCGACAACCTCAGCCTCGACCTGATGTACGGCCTGCCGGGGCAGGCGCTGGCCCAGTGGAAAGAGACGTTGGCGCATGTCCTCGCGCTGGGGCCGGAGCACCTCTCGCTCTACGCGCTCACCCTCGAGGAGGGCACGCCCCTCGCGGCGCGGGTCGCTGCGGGGACATGGCCCACGCCCGATCCCGACCTGGCGGCGGAGATGTACGAGTGGGCCTCGGAGCGCCTGTGGCGCGCGGGATTCTGGCAATACGAGATCTCCAACTGGGCGCGGGGGGCGCAATCGGCCCCGGCGCTCTGGGCGCTGCCCGTGGCGGAGCTGCCAGTATCGCAGCACAATCTCCTTTACTGGCGCAACGAGCCGTGGCTGGCGCTGGGGGCGGGCGCGCACGGCTGGTTTGGAGGGCAGCGCTGGCAGAACGTAGCCCATCCCCAGGCATACATCGCAGCGGTGGAAGCAGGACGCGCGCCCATCGCGGCCGTCGAGCCGATCCCGCCGGCGTTGGAGCGCGGCGAGACGCTGATGATGGGGCTGCGGCTGGCGGAGGGGGTCACGGCACAGCGGTACGCGGCCCGCTTTGGCGTCGCGTTGGCGGAGGAGCACAGCGAAACGCTGGCGCATTTGCAGCAACAGGGCTTGCTCCACTGGGACGGCGAGCGCGCGCGATTGACGGCGCTGGCGCGCCTGGTGGGGAATCGCGTCTTTGGCGCTTTCCTGCCCGATTAGCGCCATCGCCGGCCATTTTCTAACGAACGCCTGGACGCCTCTCGGCCCGCGTTGTTGTTGACATTCCGATATTTTCCATTACAATGACCCCTCAGATTAGCAAACGTAAAACGGCCAACCAAGGCCGTTTTGTATGCAAGGCCACGATTTTTGGAGGATAAAAATAGATGAAAGAGTATGCCACACAGAACTTAAGAAACATCGCCCTTATTGGACATGGGAGCGCCGGTAAGACCACCCTGACCGAAGCCATGCTTTTTGCGAGCCGCGCCACCAAGCGGCGTGGCAAGGTGGAGGAAGGGAACACCGTCACCGACTTCGATGATGAAGAAATTCGGCGGGGGATCTCCCTGAGCCTGGGCGTGGCCCCGGTGGAGTGGAAGGGATGCAAAATCAACGTCATTGACACCCCTGGGTACACCGACTTCGTCGGTGAGGTGGTGAGCGCGCTCCGCGTTGCGGATATAGCGCTAACGGTCATTGACGCGGCTTCGGGTGTGGAGGTAGGCACCGAGTTGACCTGGGTGTATGCGCAGAACGAAAACGCGCCGCGCATGGTGCTCATCAACAAGATGGACCGCGAAAACGCCAATTTCGAGGCCGCGTTGAACTCGCTACGGGAGAACTTCCCGGACGTGGATTTCCTGCCGCTGGTACTGCCCATTGGCGCTGAGTCCAACCTCCAAGGCGTGGTCAATTTGCTGGACAAGAAGGCCTATCTCGGCGAAAAGGGCGAGGCCGGCGAGGTCCCAGCGAATCTGGTCGATCAGGTGGAGGAGCTCCACATGAGCATCGTCGAGGCCGCCGCTGAGGGCGACGACGAGCTGATGATGAAATACTTCGATGAGGGCGACCTGGAACCGGACGAGATCGCCGCCGGTCTGCGCCAGACGATCCTCAAACGCACCTTCATCCCCGTGTTGGCCGTATCCGGCGGCACGATGATCGGGGTGCGCGTGCTGCTCGATCTCCTGGTAAAGCTGGCCCCCAGCCCGGCGGATCAGCCCTTCAAGGCGGAGACCGTCGAGGGCGAGGTGGAATACGCCACGAGCGATGATTCACCTCTGGGGCTGCTGGTCTTCAAGACCACCGCCGACCCCTACGTGGGCAAGCTGACCTACTTCCGCGTCTACGGCGGCATCGCCAACTCCGGCGATACGCTTTACAACCCGCGCGCGCGTGAAGAGGAGCGCCTGGGTCAGATCTTTATCATGCGCGGCAAGGAACAGATCAACGTGGATCTGTTGCACGCTGGCGACATCGGCGCGGTGGCGAAGATGAGCGAGGCGCTGACAGGCGACACGTTGTGCGATAAGGGCAAGCCACTCACGCTGCGCGGCCCGCTCTTCCCCAACCCGCTCTACAGTGTAGCGGTCTATCCCAAGACCAAGGGCGATACAGCCAAGATGGGCACGACACTCAGCCGCATCTGCGAGGAAGACCCCACCCTCCAGTGGTCGCGCGAGGCCAGCACACACGAGGTGCTGCTGGCGGGCATGGGCGATGCGCACATTGACACAGCAGTGCGCCGGATGCAGGGGCGCTTCGGCGTAAACGTCGAGACACACATCCCCAAGATTCCCTACCGCGAGACCGTAACCGCCAACGGCGACGCGCAATATCGCCACAAGAAACAATCGGGCGGCGCGGGGCAGTTCGCTGAAGTCCACATGCGCGTGGAACCGCTCGAACGCAACACCGGCTTCGAGTACACCTGGGAAGTCGTCGGCGGGCGCATCTCCTCCTCCTTCCAGCCCTCGATTGAGAAGGGGGTGAAGTCGGTGTTGGAGCAGGGCGTCATCGCGGGCTACCACATCGTGGATGTGAAGGTCGCCGTCTACGACGGGAAGGAGCACCCCGTGGACTCCAAAGACATCGCCTTCCAGATCGCCGGGCGTGAGGCCTTCAAGGTCGCCTTCCGCAACGCCCGTCCCGTGCTGTTGGAGCCGATGTATATCTTCGCGGTGACGGTTCCCGATGAATTTACCGGGGATGTGATGTCGGACCTCAACACACGCCGCGCGCGCGTGCAGGGGATGGATCAGCAGGGCAACAAGTCCATCATCACCGCGTTAGCGCCGCTGGCCGAGATGCAACAGTATGCCACCAACCTGCGCGCTATCACACAGGGGCGCGGCATCTACACGATGGAATTCTCACACTACGACCCCGTCCCCACCCATCTGGCGGAGCAGGTCATCGCGCAGGCCAAGGCCGATCAAGAAGAGGAATAACGCGCCAGCGTTACCTGATACAGTCAACGGGCCGGAATCTCTCCGGCCCGTTGTGGCAAGGGAAACCACTGAGATGAGCTTGCAGGAACGTTTGATCCCCAAACAAAACCCCATTTACACCGTATTGGTCGCCGTGCGTGACGCCGAGGATGTCCGGCGCTTGCTCTGCCTGGGATGTGCGTTAGCCCGCGCACAGGAAGGGCGGGTCTATCTGCTCACCGTCACCCCCAGCGACGCGCCGCCCACCTGGCTCAAGATACCGGAGACTTGCGCAGATGTGCCGGTCGAAGTCATCATCGAGCAGGAGCGCCACATCAGCAAGGTTATTTTGCAACAAGTGCGCCAACACGATGTTGATGTGCTCATCTTAGGCTGGAGCGGAAAAAAGGGTAGCGGGCGGTACACCCTGGGGCGGACACTCGATCCCGTGGTCCAAAGCGCCTCCTGTGACGTGTTAGTGCTGCGTGGCGAGTGCAATCCCGAAATGCAGCGCGTGCTCATCCCCGTGGCTGGCGGGCCTAACGCACCGCACGCCTTTGGCATCGCCCGCGCGCTTTCGTCAGAAGCCGAACTCACCGCCATCTCGGTGACACCCGCACGGCTGGGCCGAACCGGCCTTCTCGTAGGCCAGGAACGCCTCGACACCCTGCTCACCGATCTGGGGTCTGAAGATCGTATCCGCCAACGGGTTGTCCGTGACGACAATCCCGCGCAAGGCATCCTCAAGGAGGCTGCGCAGGGTTACGATCTGCTGATCCTCGGCGCCGGGCGACAGAATATGGTGGATCGGTTTCTCTTTGGAGATATTCCCCAAACGGTCATGTCACAATCCCCCATCCCGGTGATTGTACTGCGCCGAGGCCTCACACAGTTGGATTCTTTCTTGCGGCGGCTCTGGGTACAGATCTTTGGCTTGACGCCCTCGCTGACCGTGCAAGAGCAGGCCGAAGTCTACAAGAACATCCGGCGCGGTTCGCGGCCCAGCACCGACTTCTTCGTGATGATTACGCTGGCCGCGGCGATAGCGGCGCTGGGACTCCTGCTCAACAGCCCGGCGGTCATCATCGGCGCAATGTTAGTCGCGCCACTCATGACGCCCATCCTGGGGATGGGGCTGAGCGTGGTGATGGGCGATGCGCGCTTTTTCTGGAGCGCGTTGAGCACGACGTTACGCGGCATCGCGCTGGCGGTGCTCATGGGCCTGCTGGCGGCGCTGCTGGTGCCGGGCGATACCATCACCAACGAGATGTTCAGCCGCGCCTACCCTACCTTGCTGGACTTGGGCGTCGCCCTGGTCTCCGGCGCGGCAGCGGCTTATGCCATCAGCCGGCGCGATGTCTCGGCGGCGCTGGCGGGCGTGGCGATTGCGGCGGCGTTGGCCCCGCCGCTGGCAACGGCGGGCATCGGCCTACAGATGCGCAACTGGCGCATCGCCGGCGGCGCTGGCCTGCTCTTCTTCACCAACATGGTCTCGATTGTGGCCTCCGGCGGCCTGTTATTCTTCATGCTCGGCTTCCATCCCGACCCGGAGCGCCCCGGACGGACGCAGACCTTGCGGCGCGGACTGTGGAGCATCATAGTGCTTTTATTGCTGGTGACGCTGCCCCTGGGCCTGTTTACCACCCAATCGCTGCAAGAGGCGCGCCTCCAGGAGGAGATCAACACCGCATTGCGGACAGAAATCGCCACCGTGCCAGGTGCGGAATTGATGGATTGGCAATTGATCGGCACAGAAGTCAGCGATGGCGAGGCCCTGCAGTTAGAGGTGACGCTGCGCTTGCTAGGCTCGCTGAACTACAGCGACGCACGCGCCCTGCAAGAACGGGTGGCGGAACATCTGGGCCGCCCGGTGGCGCTCTCGTTGAACATGGTGCCGGCCACGCGCCTGCGCGCCTACGTCCCGCCAACGCCCACGCCCACCGGCGCGCCCACCGCCACGCCGACCGTCACGCCCACGCCCACAGCCACA
>Ga0209614_1000877_pt1 | contig 24899 bp, 18 predicted proteins | sample BlaSprsedimmetaG_FD_185484 | JGI IMG/M metagenome (GOLD analysis project Ga0209614, IMG submission 185484) | Hot spring sediment bacterial and archeal communities from California, USA to study Microbial Dark Matter (Phase II) - Blank Spring... ... | reverse complement strand
ATCCCAAAACGCACATTGACGGGAACGCAGTATTGATTTATACCATAAACAACCAGTTACACAAGAGATTCACGCGCGACAGCGCAACCCCGCACACTCACCAAAAGATTCTCATAACACCCCCCCCATCATCCCTCTCTTTGCCCAAGATCAGCTTAACGATTCAAGCCGGGCGCGTCGAAGCGCCCTATACAGCCACAACAGCGCCCCGATTAAGACAACATACACAGCGACCATCCCCCAAAAAGCCGCCGGGAAATGTTCGACCGGCCACTTATACATATCTGCGATCAACGCGCACACCGCAAAAGTGAAATAAAAGCTACCTAACCGATAAGGGCGTACCAGAGGCGTCATCGCCAAAACCAATATCGAGAAGTAACCGCAGTGTAATTTAGGGGAAAGCAGCAATACGGCGGCGACCAACAGTGTAAAATCCACCCACATGCCCTTGGGCCGCAGCGCTATGTATCCCAGAACCAGCACCACGCCGATGACGAAGACGAGAGAATAGACGCGCAAGATAGACTCAACGTTGCTGCCGCGCCATTTCAGCCATAATGCGCCCAGGCTCACGCCCCCAAATTGAAACGGATGTTCTGTATGCTCTTGATTGATGTCCCAAAAAACAGCCGAGCGCCCGGCAGTCAGAAGAAACGGCGCGAAAATCATCCCAAAGACGGCGAAGGGAATGATGAGATACTGCCATTTGCGCGTTTCAAGAAAAGCCACGGGAATGAGCATTCCACCGGTGAGCTTAACCAGCAATGACAATCCCATAACAATGCTGGAACGCCAATGCCGGTTATGGAGCACAAAGAGTAACGCTAAAGCGAAAAAGAACACTGACACAGATTCATCTTGCCGCCGCAACACAGTGTTGCCAAAGGTTAAGGGGTTAGCAAGGTAGAGCAAGGCCCAATGGTATCCCTCTGCCCTATCGCTAGCCGTAAAAAAAAGCGTGTAGGCCACAAACAAGTTAAATAGCGAATAATAAATCATAAACGCCAGTGTAGCCCAGGGATTCTGGTGTCCAAACCAGCCCGACACTATCACCGGGGGGATCAATAGATAATTCATCAACGGCGGCGTACTTGTAAAGACATCCTCATAGAGCCGCCCTCCGTGGAGAATTGTCTCGGCTCTGGCAATCCACGGATCCGCAAATCGTGGCCGCTCCCGAGTGCCATAATAGCCTAACGGCGCGAGCACCCACCACGCGATACCCAGATAAATCAGCAGCGAGGCAAGGAAAACACCCAAAATGCGCCCAATGTAAACTCGATTCATAAAGATCACCCCACAATTTTGCTATCTATGCGATGCCCTCGGAAAACCTTCCAAGAGCACCCGGTCTCCCAAAACGTCTGTAGAATTCTCCTTCAGTACAGGGAAGCGTGCCATCGTGTCCTGACGATAGACCCCCATCTGCACCCACAACACCTTTTCAGACTGCGTTTCGGACAGAGACATTCGATGGACTTGAACAATCCCATCTCCGGGATACAAACTCGCGGACGCAACATCCAGCCGGTCATCTTGCCCTGAAATACTCCCGTCAGCCCCGATCGCGTGGACGAAAATGGCAAGCGGCGCATCCAGCGGTTCACGCACACGCCAATAACTCAACAAGATGCGCGCGCCATCTTCCTGCGATTGTCCATCCGCCCACTCGTAACCGAACAGGGACAACGTTTCCCCAAAAAGGACAGGGAGGGTGATTGTGGCGACAGTCTCAGGTGTGGGGATCAATATCGGGCTGATAAAAACAGTTGTATGCGCTTCCCGTTGCACAGTAGGCCACAGCGCCGCCGTTTGCTCCCAGTGATAAAGTTCATTCTGCTTTCCCCATGCATCTTGCCAAGCGCCGATGAGATTTTCCTTCAATACAAAACGTTCCGCGAAAATCGGAGCAAGTCCATCTGCTTTCAACGCCATAAACGCGCGTCCTGCTGGGAAAACCAACGCGTGGCGCGCGTCAAACCAACGGGGCCGCATCGCATTGGTATGGAAATAGGTCTCAATTGTCGTCACAGGTAAAGCAGCCAGCGGAACGTCTGCAAGGGCGATGTTGACCGGTTCGGCATCTTGGTCAAGGAGACGCGGCACACGGTAGAGAAAAATCGAATAGCCGATATGTGCTTCATAGGGTCGCTGCCGGAACCAAGCAAAAGTCGCCGGGTCTTCCAGTCGCGCCCCTACCAAATTCGCCGCACTGATGGCATAAACGCCGGGCAAAGGGTATTGCGGATGGAAATAAGTACGCATTGGATAATCCGGCGGGGGCCATGCAGGCAAAGGTTTATAGTGAATTGCATAATGTTCTGGCGGGGTTGTGCCAAACCAGCTCATATAAACCTCATCAATCGCCTGCGCCTTCAGATAATCGTGCAAACCCGGCAAATCCTGCCCCCAATCCAGATCGGATACAACCACGTACTTGCTGCCGTTCAATGGCCCACCCGCCAACTCATTAAAATAAGCCAGGTAAAAAGGGTGAATACTCAGTGAAGCAACTATACTCCAGATCCCCAACCCGGCGCAGGCCAACTTACGCCAGCGCAGCGTACACAGCAGCACCGTTTGCCCCGCGATCACACAGAGGAAGGGCAAAATCGGCAAAATATGCCGGTAGCCAATGTTCAACTGAGTGCGCAGCGCGTTGCCATAATATAACAGCGGCAGCAGCCACAACACTATATCGCGCATGTACGTGCGCCGATGCCACAAAAGCGCCACGACGCCGCACAACGTCAATAACAAAGTCGGAAGCGGCGTCTTTAAGAGCAACACAACCACAAAAAACAATGGTTTTCCGCCCCGATATACCTCGCCAAGAAAGTACGCCAGATCCCGACGATTCAAACGCTTGAGCAAATCCAGAAACTCTTCCCAGTAATAGGGCGCCGGCAAGCGCCAGCCGAGACCCGCCACCGGCCCAAAACTGAAACTGTACACCCCCCAGACGACGAAAGCGCACACAATACCGGCGCCCAACAAAGCGCCCTCTAGTCGCAAAAAACCGCGCCAACCGCCAACGGCCCAGCCACGGATTGCGGACGCAATGGCGAATACCGGCAATAAAATCAGCGCCGGAAAACCGGCAGCTTGCGCCAGACCAAGCACGCACCCGGCAAGAAGCCATTTTTTCCAATGCGGCGTTTTCAAATAACGCTGCCACGCGAGCGCAGCCAGAAAAATGAAAGTGGTTTGCCCTATATCTGGCGTTACCAGGCGACTGTGCGCGAGGATATTAGGATCGAATGTGTACAATCCCATCGCCAGTAGACCGGCGCTAAGGTCATAACGCATCCACGCCCAGCGAAAAACTCCTGCCGCCATCACGATAGATAAAGCCATGATTGGCAAACGCGAAAGGAACACTATTCTATCGGCCACGAGCGCATTAGCCCGCCACATAAACGCGTCTGCGTAACGATGAAAATCGCCCTCAATCCAACCAGGATCGTCCAGCGGCAACTGAATATCAGGCTCAAGTAACACAGGCAGCGCCGCCAAAGTATCCATCAAGATAGGATGACGTAGTTTCAAGCGTGTGTCGCCAATTTTGAGATAGGTATACCCGCGCGATAGGTAATAAGACTCGTCATAGGTATAGGAAGCGCATCGGGCGCTGTGCAATTCTCGCGCAAACATCAGCAATAACAGCAAAATGGTTAATCCTCCTACCCACTGCCGATGACGCGCGTCTCTGGTCCGCACGTTTCTCATCAATGTCTGTTCGCGCATAAATCCACACCATCACGGCAGCACTTCAATCTGCTGCAAAAACACCGCGTTCTCACCGCTTTCCACTGGCAAAGGCGCGAAGGTCAACAAGTCATACATCCCAGTGTAAAGCGCAACCTGGCCCGGCGGGACGCTCGCGGTAATGCGGATCGCGTGTTCATCGCGCACAATTTCACCGGGCTCCCAGTGGCTAGTTGGGCGATGGGTACACGCAGGCGCGCCATCGTGCTGTGCTACCAGTATGCCATCGGCAACCACATGTGTAAATACCTGATAATTCAATGCTGGCGCGCTCAATGCTTCCCAATATAACGTGACAATCAGCAACTCACCCCGCCGAACCTGCGCACTCGACAAATCATAGCCTGACAAGTGTCCCACATCTCCAAAAGCCATGTTGACAGGATACATACCGCGATACAGAGCGGATGTCTGCGCAGCAACAGTAGTCTGCACGTCGAAAGCAGCACTGACGTCCTCAACCGCTACAGTAAAAGGGTCCCTATTCAACACCCCGCGCTGATAGACGGAAATTTTAGGGCGTCCGGCCGCCGTGACCCAAGCGGCAAGTGTATAATCTCGCTCCAATTCGCCCATATCAATATCAACCACGTCCTGCACGTTGACCGCGACGATATAATAATCCGGGTTGCCGCACATCGTCCGCGCGGCGCTGCGCACATACCACGTCGTGATTTCCGGTTCCTCGTTGCTGGCATACGTTCCCTCAAATACCCCTTGCGCGAAAAGCATCTCTACAGCTTTCCAACCCACGCGGTAAGGGAAGCCAAAATGGCCATACAACGGCAGCAGCTCAAATGTCGTCGGGTAAAGCGGGTGGCGGCTGGCAGGCCATTCGCGTTTATACTCAGGGGCATGGTTGATGTAGGCTATGTAGATATATCCCGCGCACACAATATACCACAAACTGATTACCTCCGCAAACACGAACGCCCACAATCGGTGTTTAGGCCACAGCAACTTCCACAGCCAGGCCAATGTCGCGCCAGCCAGAATTACCGCACCCGGATAGATGGTATAGATGTGCGTGCGTGGGTCAATGACCAGAAAAGAATAAAATAGGAAAGGGATGCTGCCATAAAGCCATGCGACAACAGGTTGCCCCTTGCGCACCGCGCCTATGACAATCAGCAAAACCAAACCGACGACGTAATAGAGCGCATTGTAGAAGGTGCTTAGTACCCACAAGTTGCGGATACTGTTGTGGAAAACACCGCCGCTGCCCATCCGTCCGTCAGATAGGTAAACGAAAGTACGGCTAAACATCGGATTCAACACAAAGGGTACGTAAAATAGTCCCAAAACAGCGAGGCCGACGAGCGCCGCCGCTAGAACACGCCGCGTTTCACATCGCCATGTAGCGCGCCGCCTCACAAAACCAGTCCCCCACAGCCAGAATGCTGCCGGCGCGACGAGCACCGCGTCGTAGTGCGCCAGCAAGCCATAAGCGACCAAGAGCGCGCTCAATATTAGGTCACGAAACCGTCCATGCTGCGCATACAGTGTGAGCGCCAGCAATCCCAACGCGCCCATCGCTATGACAAAATTCTGGTACTGCACAATACGCCCAAAAGCCACCCCGAAACCACCCAGCGCCCCTAGCAATCCCGCGCAAAGACCGGCCCGCGCCCCGAACCACCGCGTCCCCAGCGCCGCGCAAGCAGCCACCGCCAGCACTCCCATCAACGCAAATGGCGCGCGCGCCTGGCCCTCATTGAGCGTCCCGGTCAGCGCCCAGAGCGCCATCGGCGTCAAAATTTCCACCGGCCCCTTCTGATGCAGGCAAAGCACTTGATCGTCACCGGCGAGCATCTGCGCGGCACGACGCATAATAACGGCTTCATCGCCCTGGAACTCACTGTAACCCAGATTGAGAAATCGCACCAATCCAGCTATCAACACAACCGCTAAAAGCGCATAGACAGAGAACCGCGGGGTAAAATTGATCCCCCGCTCCTTCGAAAATAACCGGGATCGCAGACGTCCCGTCCGCTCCCCGGCAAGCGAGACGCCCGCGTTCCATTTGCGTGCTTGTATGGTGTGTGGCAGCACCGCCGTCTCCTCTATTCTACAACGGTACGTTGTCCAGACACCTGGTAACAAAGCGAGCATCAGATACACCAAGCGCGCCCAGGTGATAGGAAATGCCCCCGGAATAAAGTGCAATAAGAGCGTCGCCAGCCCGTTGACGACGAACGCCAATCCGAAACCTAACACGGTGCGTTCAAACCAATCGCCATCCAACGTCAATGCCCAGGCAACTCCCGGTAATAGCCACAGCAACGCCATCGCTGCACCGAAACGCACATACTGCGCATCAGGTACCCAAGTCAAAAGCATTGCAACGATTGACAAGATGGTGATCATCAGTGTTGGGCGTGATATCCGTTTCAAGGTATCCCCACTTCATAAATGTAGACTGAATAGCCTACGCGCGCATCCGGCGCACGCGCGCGGAAGTAAGCAAAGAAATGCTTGTCCGTTAATGGCAATTCTACCAAATTGGACACACTGATCACATAGATCCCCGGTTCTGGTTGCTGCACGTCGAACGTTGGCGCTTCGAACCACATCGTATAATAATGCGGCAGCCCGGGCAAGGGATCAAACGTAATGCCATAAGCTTCAGGACGCGCACTCCCAAACCAACTTAGCTTGACTTGCCCCAGGTTGTGCTGCGTGATGTAGGCGCTTAAGGATTTGAGATCCTGTCCCCAATCAATGTTCGAATCGGCAACGACGCGCCAACCATGCTTTGGCCCACCGCCAATCGGATTAAAATAGGCGAGGAAATATGGCGCGATGCAAAGCATCTCCAGTGCCAACCATCCTAGTAACACACCGCACATAAAACGCGCGCCGCGTTTCCATTTCATCTGGAGTGCTGTTTTCCCGGCCATATCACCGCCCCACTGCGCAACCCATACGTATATGAAAGGCAATGTGGGGAGAAGGTGGCGATAGCCAATGTTGAGCGCACTATTTATCGCCAGTAACCAATACACAACCACTGGCAACAACAAAAAGCACGAACGCCATTTACCACGGCGTTGTAATGCTAAAGGAACCGTCAACAAGATCAACAACATTGTCGGAATGGGGGTCTTTACCGCAAAAACAATGGGGAAATAGAGCGGCCAACCATTCAGGGACGTTGCACCCAAAAGGTAAGCAGCGCGCCCACTCCCAACGGTAGTAAAAACCGTTACTATCCCATTCAAGTATGTCCCTAGCGGAACTGGCGGCCCATTTACCATCGCAGGAACGATCTCAAAAGTATAACTGGCCCATAAAAGCATAAAGGCCACTCCGGTGATCGCTGCATAAGCCAGCACGGACTTCCGTACCGCGTGCCAACGTGTTGAAGTAGCACTGCTAAACCAAGCACCGGCAATTGCCAACACTCCAAAAATGCCCCAGAACATCAACGCCGACATTTTGCTGGCCAACAGCGCGCCCATAGCCAATCCCGTAAATATCACAGCGCGCCACGAAAGGACGCGCCGCAAACGCCACACCATATAACCTGCCAGGAACGCTGTCCACGTCAGACCCACATCCGTCGTTGCCAAGCTGCCATGCGCCAGGACATTGGGGTCAAGGGCAACTAACGCCAGCCCCACGATTCCAGCCTTACCCCCCCACAGTTCTCGCGCCCAACGCGCAGCCAACGCGGCCAGCAGTACCGTCATCATCACCACTGGCAACCGTGCTAAAAAGACCATCCGGTCAGCGTCATGATTGGCAAACCAGAGGAAGTTGTCCGCGAAGTAATACCACTGTCCGGCCTCCCAGGACCAATCGTCAAGGGGAAGTTGCACACTATCTCCCAAGAGCAACAGCGGCAAAGCCGTCACCACATTGATGAGTGGCGGATGCTCCAGGCTTAAACGCGGGTCGCCAGTGCGCAATAGTGCGTATCCGCGTGCAATGTGGTTTTGTTCGTCCATTGTAGGCGACTGCGCCCAGGCGTTATACATCAAAAAACCAAACATACTCCACAAGAGTATGATGGAGACCCACAAAGGCCAGCGTTCTTTCACTCCCATGCCGGCACCTGTATTATTGCTGCCTCATAAAAATCTTGTCCATTGCGTAGTGGATAAAGTAGAAGAGTTTCACGATCATAAAGGCCTATGCGTAAAACGTATCTCCCCGGCGGTGTGTCAGCCGGAATCGTGAATGTGTGCGTCTGGACAATCCGGTCTCCAGGCTGCCAAAACCGCGCGGGGCTGTCAAGCCCATCATGTTGCGCCCATAAGCGTCCCTCTGCATCTACGAAATGCATAAAAATTTTGAGTGGTGGGTAAGAAGTGTCGCTTGCTTCCCATATCGAAAACACAGTAACGGCCGCGTTTGGCGCAAAGAGCTGCTCGGGCACATCCAGTGTGACCAACCCTACATTGACTGCAAACTCTGCCGAGACAGGCGCAGCCGCTAGCACTGGCGGTGACACAAACTCGGTGAAATGTGCGTGTGGTATTGCAGTTATTCCCCATGCACTTAAATAAGTACCCAATAGAGCGTTCACGGGCACAATCGCTGGCACATATAACCGTCCCCCTGCACGCGGTACAATCCACGCGCCGCCCGTACTAAGTGGACTTCCGGTATCTACCCACCGCACACGCAAATCGCGCCGGCGCGACATAAGATCAAAACTAGGATCATCCATCGAATCGTTAGTAAGCCCAGCCAGCACGACAGTAGATTCTAGGGATTGAGCGTCTAAGTAACGTGCGATATCAGCCAAATCAGTCTGCCAAACAAATTGTACCGAAGGAATCAGAGGCCACTGTTGGGTATAATCACGAACAGTCAATTTGACATTCAACACAAAAGCTCCGCCCAATATGCACACACAAAGGATGCGTGTATACTTTGACCATAGAGAACACTGTTGTAAGGCCCACGCCGCTCCAATCCCCGGCAGCAACATCACAGCGGGAAGTGCCCCCAGCGCACGCACAAAACTTGGCGCATCAATCGTTACCAGCGTTGGTGATAGCATGACCACCAACCAGATAAGTACAAAACCATAACGCACATCACGTAAACGCCAAAGCGCAACCAGAGCACCAACATAAAACAGGGTCGCCCACACCGGATCCGGAAAAACTGGCCGGTCAGGGTAATTATTACGTTCAAGTGGGTCACCACGCACACTGAACATCCTCGCAATACGCCAGGTATTTTCCAATATCGGCGCTAAGTCACCTTGGCGCAATGCCTGCAACGGTGCATCAACTTCATAAACACGCGACTGTATCTCTTTGTTTTCCCTCAAGAAAAGGATCAAAGGAAGCGCGATCAGCAATGCGGTGCTCAACACAAGCACAAATTCACGCCAACGTTGACGTAACAAGCGGCGATCAAAAATTGCCACATATAACAAGAAGGCGCCACACAAAAGCGGGATACCTCGCGCGGCCAGATACGTATACGCGGTGAGTCCCCACCAGATGCCAGCGACAATGGCGGAATACAGCGCGCGATCACGTGTCTGCAATGCGCGCCACAAAGCCTCAGCACCCAAACACAACGTCAATGGCAATGTCATCCCGCGCAGTCCTACGCGACTCCAAAATATCGGCCATAACATCACCCCGAGGCCCGCGGCCATAACAAGTGCAGTGTATGGACCAAATAATCGCCGCGCCATACGCGCACCCGCGGAAACAGTCAATAACCCTACCGCAGCCGCGACGAAACGTAACGCTAATACATTGCGCCCTAAAAGCGCTATCGCCCCCGCCACAAGGTAGAGAAACAAAGGTTCTTGTCCATAAGCCTCCTCAAAAAAAATGGCGTGCTCCCCTTGCAAAATATCTTCAGCGATCAGAACTTCAGCAACTTCATCGTGCGAAATCCCCGGTGGGAAATCAGGTAACGCCAAGAAACGCAGCAACGCGGCAACAAGCAAGATGACGGTTAACAGCCCGAAATAAACGCGTTTATCCACTGGCAACAACCTCCCCACTCACGCGGCCATGCAGCGCAGTGAGATGCGTCATCGTAACCCGATTGTACAAATCCGCCTCCGCTTGCACCACCACCTCAAGGTAATTGTCCGTCAACCCGCGCCAACAGCCGGCCTCGTCCTGTTGCTCCCATAGCACAGGCAGGGTTTGGCCGATGAATTTAAGACGATACTCCGCCGCCAATTGTTCCCCTAATGCGCGCATCCGCGCGGCGCGCTCGGTCCGTACCGCTGCGGGGACAGGATCCGGCAAACGAACAGCAGGCGTGCCCGGACGTTCGGAATAGGGGAAGACGTGCAGGCGAGCAAACGCCATCCGCGTCACAAAATCGAGGCTCGTGGCGAAATCTGACTCGGTTTCGCCGGGAAAGCCAACAATGACGTCGGTAGTGATGGCGATGTCAGGAGAAACAGCGCGCGCCGCATCGACCAGCGCCGCGAACTGTTCAGAGTCAATTCGACGACCCATCCGCTTGAGCACGGCGTCAGAACCGGATTGCAAGGGTATGTGCAGTTGGCGGCAGAGGCGAGGGTTTGCCCACTTATGCAGCAAAGCCTCACCCACATCCCAGGGTTCGACCGAGGAAAGACGCAGGCGCGGCACAGCAGTCGTCTGCAATACGGCTTCCACCAACATCGCCAAACCGTGATCCAACCCCAGATCGTGACCGTAAGCCCCCAGGCTCACGCCGGTGAGCACGATTTCCTGCGCCCCCTGCGCGACCAGTTCGCGGGCGGCCTGCATCGCATCGTCCAACGGGCGGCTGCGTGCCGGCCCGCGCAATATGCGCGTGATGCAATAGGTGCAGGCGTGATCGCACCCGTCCTGCACGGCGAGGAAAACGCGGGTGTGCCCCCAGCGGCCCGGCGACCAGGCAGCAGGCCTGGCATCCACACCAGTGATGATCTCCACGACGCGGGCTTTCTCGGTGTTAGGAATGGCCCACGCCACGCCGGGGAGCGCGGCGGCGCGTGTCACGTCCTCGGTAGCCCAGCAGCCGACGACGGCCATGCGCGCGTGAGGACTGAGACGGTGGAGCGTGCGCAGCCGGCGGCGACTCTTCCGCGCCGCTTGCGCGGTGACCGCGCACGAGTTCAGCACGATAACGTCTGCTGCACCGGGCGCTGAGACGACGTTATAACCGGCCCCGGCAAAACGCCGCGCCAGGGCCTCCGTCTCTGCCGTGTTCAGACGGCAGCCGAGGGATTCGAGGTAAACCTGCATCAACGCGGACTGCGAACAGCGACACCAGCGGCTTTCAAGCGGGAACGGATCTCGTTGAGGATGTACTGCGCTTCTTCCTCATCGTCGTCGTTGACGGCGATGATACCTGTGTAGGGATCGGCAAGAATATCAAGTTCAGGTTGATAGTCACGTTCAAACGCATACAGCGTTTCCCAAACGTGCTCCTCAAACTGCGGGGATTTGAACGCCGGAACCATCAGCGAACGGGCCGACAAAACAGCACCGGCATAATAGTCATCACCTTCGGCGTAGGCATCGAGGTCACCCAGTTGTTTCTCCGGCACCGGGGGGAGTGGGAAAAACAAGAAGAAAATAGCGGTCACGGCAACCAGCCCCAGCCCCGCGATCACATACAAGAATCCCTTGAACAACGTCTGGAAGAAGGCACGCCCACCGGACGTGGGGAAATGCCACAAGAAGACCAGCAACGCGCCGTATAACACCACGACCATCAAGGCGCGTGCCCAGGGATAGCGATAAATTTTTTGTTCGGTATCGGTAGATGATTTTTCCATACATTTTCGCCGTCGCTTATTGCGTCGCTTACTACGTCGCTTACTGCAACGGCTTTACCTCCAGATTATCAAAGTCAATGACCACATCGGCTTCATTAAATGCACCGGCGTAGAGACCGATGTCGCCTTTGGTGAGCTGCGCGTCTTCGACTTGCAACACTTGCGTCCCATTAACGCTGAAAACAAAGGTTGCACCACGCGCCTCAACCTCCAACACATTGATTGCCGCTCCCTGATGGATGGCATCACTCGGCATCCAATCCGGTCCCAAAAGATTCCACGAGCCACTGCTGTACCAGGCCGCGCGCGCGTACCCATCGCCGCTGATGGAGAAGACGTAGAACTGCTGATCGCCGGCCATGCGCACCAGGACGCCGTATTCGTTATCATCCGGGCCGGAGACTTGCGTCGCTTCCACGGTGAGGTAGAAGTCGCTGTAGGTGCGGCTCGCCGCCGCCCACGCCACCTGCCCAAGCTCGAACACATGGATGCGCAGCACGCCATCCGCCACCACAACAGACGCAGCGGCATCGGCGCTCAACTGCCAGTCACCGGCGGCGTCGAACGTTTCCGTCCAGGGGCCGTGATCCCCCGCCCCGCACGCAAGCAACGCGGCAACGAGCACGCATAACATCACCCCCACCAGCCAACGGTGCCAACCCAGGGTCCGGATCATGGCTTGTCCACCTCCAGATCGTCGAACCACACAATCGTGCCGCCCTGGCGCAGCGTGCCTGCGGCCATGCCCACGTCGCCACGTTCGAGCGTATCATCTTCCACCTGCGCCGCTCGCTCGCCGTTGATGTAGAGGCTGAGCTGATTGTCGTCGCAAACGGCCCGGATACGATTTTCGCTACCGTCGAGGCGAACCAACGATGAGCGCAACATTGCGTCCCCGGTCAATGGTTGCAGTTCCCCGTCTGCGTCACGGCGGAAGATGGCGTAGTACCCATCCGTACTGATGGCGAAGTAGTAGAACTCACCCTCGGTGTAACGGCAAAAAACGCCGTAGTGATTGTCGGCGGCGCCCTCAGAACGAACTTTGACGTCTACCTCCACGTCCTGGTACGCACGACCGGAAGCAGCCCAGACGAGCCACTGCGCTGCATCGATTTGTATCAGATAGCGTCCCTGCTGGTAACCGCGCACATACGTCTCGTGCGAGGCCGCCCCCCACCCGCTTGCCGGATCGGAGAAATCATCGGTAAAAGGCGCGGCGGTTCTCGCACAGCCTGCCAGGATCGAAATAACCAGCAACAAGAGCAGACTCCATCGCGTTCGCACGTTCGCACCTCCTCCGGATATAGTCGGGTCGTCTTTAGTCAGGTAGTCGAGCGCCACAGAGACATTATACAACAGAATGGAGAATGGAGAATGGAGAATGGAGAATGGGAGATAAGTCCTGAATTAACTCACTCATTCACTCAATCGCTGATTCGCCGGTTCGCCGATTCGCTCATTCGCCGATTTTGAGCTTTCACACTTTCGTGGTAGAATCCTCCCTAGAGATTTCGCCCCTGTAGCTCAGTTGGATAGAGCATCGGCCTCCGAAGCCGGTGGCCCGCGTTCAAGTCGCGGCAGGGGTACTGTGAGCGGCCCGCTTCACTTGGCGGGCCGTTTTAATTCCCCACTCCCTGCTTTGACCCTATGCGACTTGGCACTATACTCATCCCCAACATTGACTATCAGACTAACGACTACCAGACTATCATCACGGAGGTAAACGTATGACAAGCAGCAGCGTTAAAAAGCCTACTCCCTGGTTTGGCATCCATTTGAGCGTTGGCGACAACGCGCAGATGGAGGCGTTGGCGGGCGAAGTTCCGATTCTGGCAGGAATGGGCATCAACGTGCTCATAACAGAGATCAACTACAGCTACGCCTACGTCTCTCACCCGCAACTACGCACCGACAATCCCATTACGGAGGATCGCGTACGCGCGCTGGTCAAGGTCTGCCGCGCGCACAACGTCCGGCTGATCCCGCAGTTCCAATGCCTGGGCCACCAATCGTGGAGCGCCGCCACATTCCCACTGCTGATTCAGTATCCGCAGTTCGACGAAACGCCGGGCCAGTTCCCCGACAATGACGGCATCTACTGCCGCAGTTGGTGCCCGCAACACCCGGAGGTGAACCCCATCATCTTCGACCTGTTTGACGAGTTGATCGAGGTCTTCGAGGCCGACGCACTCCACGTGGGTATGGACGAAGTCTTCCTCATCGCCTCGGAGCACTGCCCGCGCTGCAAGGGCCACGATCCGGCACGCCTGTTCGCGCAGGCGGTCAACGACTATCACGCGCACCTCGTCGGCAAACGCAGCGTGGAGATGCTGATGTGGGGCGACCGGCTACTGGATGCCGAGGCCACCGGCTACGGCGAATGGGAAGCTGCCGCGAACGGCACCCACCCCGCCATCGACATGATCCCCACCGACATCATCATCTGCGATTGGCACTACGAGCTGTGCGACGGCTATCCCTCGATCCCGCTGTTCCTGGAAAAAGGCTTCCGCGTCTTGCCCGGCGGCTGGCGTAACGTCGAAGCGACTGAGCGCCTGATCGACTACGCGCAGCAGCATCGGCACGAACGACTATTGGGGCATCTGTGTACCGTGTGGGGCGCAGCACAACCCGGAGCATTGGCACACTTCCCGCCCGTCCGCGCGGCGCTGGCGAAACTGACCTAAACCTTGTTAGCAGATCGAGCAGATTAAGCAGATTTTTTACATCTGCTTAACCCTGCCTCCTGCTTCTTGCCTCCTGCCTCATACCTCTTTGACGAGACCACGCGCCAGGTAGACCTCGGCGGCTTCGCGCACGAGGGCGGCGGTCAGCGGAGCGTCGAAGTCGCGTTCCAGACGATCGGCGAGCGCGAGCAATTCGCGGTACGTCGTGCGCCCAGGCCGGAGCGTGTTATACATCGCCAGCACCTCCTCGTTGGAGATACCGGTCAGTTCGGCGGCACGGCGGAAGTTCTCCCCCAGTTGGCGGTATCCTGCGGCTTCGGCGGCGTCGGCCTGCACGCGCAACGTCTCCGCGCTGATGCGGAAGTCTTCGGTGGTCAACTCACCCTTAAGAACGGCTTCCATATTCAAGGCGTCGAGTGCCTGGCCTGTCGCGCTATAGATCGGCTTCTGTTTCATACATTTCTCCTGTGGCGCAGGCGTTCCCCCCTCTAACTCCCCCCGGTGGGGGGAGAATCCGAAATCCCCCCCCACCGGGGAGGAATTAAGGGGGGGCTTCCCCGGTTATCACACCTTGTGCCGGATGATCGCCCCTTTGTCCGCCGACTCCGCCAGACGGCTGTACAGCGCCAGATAGCCCCGCTTGATCTTCGGCTCCGGGCGCTGCCACTTCGCCAGCCGCGCGGCGATCTCCTCGTCGGTGACGTGCAGGTGTAGTCCCCGGTTGGGGATGTCGATGGTGATCGTGTCGCCGTCCTCGACGACCGCAAGCGGCCCGCCCTCGGCGGCTTCCGGCGAGACGTGGCCCACGAAACAGCCGTTGTTCGTCCCGGAGAAGCGCCCATCCGTCACCACCGCCGTTGTGAGCGCTAGCCCGCGCCCGTAGAGCAGTTTCATCGCGATGTACATCTCGCGCATCCCCGGTCCGCCCTTCGGCCCCTCGTAGCGGATGACGACGACCTCGCCCGGTTGTACCTTGCCGTCGAGAATGGCGTGGTTCGCCGCTTCCTCGGAATCGAAGCAGCGCGCCTTGCCGGTGAAAGTGTGCATTTCCGATTTGATCGCCGCCGGTTTGGTGATGGCGGTATTGGGCGCGAGATTGCCGCGCAAAACAGCGATGCCGCCCATCCCCCACGGTGCGTCGAACGGCTTGATGATGCGCGAATCGCGCGTTTCGGCGCCCGCGACGTTCTCCGCCACCGTCTTCGCACTGACGGTCAGCGCGTCGCCGTGCAGCAGGGGCAGCAGCTCCTTCATCACCGCCGGGACGCCGCCCGCTGCGTGGAAATCGGGGACGTTGAGCGGGGCCGCCGGGTTCATCTTGGCGATGTGCGGCGTGGAACGCGCCAAGGCCTCGAAATCATCCATTGACAGCTCAATATCCGCCTCATAGGCGATAGCGGGGAGGTGCAACGCCATGTTGGTCGAGCCGCCGATGGCGGTGGCCAGGCGCACGGCGTTTTCGATGCCCTTCTGGTTGATGATCATCCGCGCGGTGATACCCTGCTCCACGAGAGCAACAATCTGCCGTCCCGCCGCCTGCGCCGAACGCAACCGGTCCGCGTGCGTCGCCGGGATCGTCGCGCTGCCCGGCAGGCTCATCCCCAGCGCTTCGGCGATGCAGCACATCGTGTTCGCCGTCCCCAGGAACGAGCACGAACCGCAGGTCGGCGCGGCGGCGTCTTCCAGTTGGATGTAGGTCTGCGCGTCGATTTTGCCGGCCCGCAACATGCCCAATCCTTCGGTGAGCGAGGTCGTGTCCGCCGGGCGATTGTCGAAAATGCAGCCGCCCTCCATCGGCCCGCCGACGACGACCATCGCGGGTACGTCCAGGCGCGCCGCCGCCATCAGCATCCCCGGCACGATTTTGTCGCACGAGCACAACAGCACGACGGCGTCGAACTGGTGCGCCTGTACCATCATCTCCACGTCGTTGGCGATCAAATCGCGGCTGGGCAGGATGTAGTGCATGCCGATGTGCCCCTGCGCGATCCCATCGCACGGGGCCATCACGCCAAACTCCACGGGCGTCCCTCCGGCCTGGAAAATCCCCTGCTTGACGTACTCCGACACCAGATTCAGGTTATAGTGTCCCGGCACCACCCGGTTCCACGAGTTGGCGATGCCGATGAGCGGGTGTTCCAGATCGTAGTCGCTGTAACCCATCGACTTGTACAGCGCGCGGTGCATAGAGAATTCGGGACGTTGTAAGACAGCCTTGCTACGTGAATTCATAATCAACCCCCTTTGAAATAGACAGCGAATGCAGACATTCGTGAAGATTAGTGGTGAAACCCCAGCTCCGTCGGCGGCTTATCCTCCGCCAATTCCGTCTCGCGGTGGTGCAGCAGCGTCGTCTGCACGATCAGGCGCAGGCGCGCGGTGTTGTCGATTTTGACAGGTGCGGGCGAGGTCGGTTTGCGTTGCGCGTAGCGCGCGGCGTTGCGGCCGATCTGGCGGTAGGTTTCCAGCGTCATATTGGGGGCCATCGAGAACAGTTCCAGGTTCTCCAACGGCGCGAGGTCGCGCTGGTGGATGACGGTCGTGCCCTTCGACTGGATGCCAATAGCGACGCCGGAGCCGCTCAGTTGCGCCCCCGCGTGGCCGATGAAGGCGCAATCCGACGTGTGGTGCACCCGCACAATCCGCGTAGGCACGCCTTCTTCGGCGATTCCATCCAGCATCGCGCCGAGCACATCCCGCAAATCCAACCCACTGATCGCCTGCTGAATCGCCACCCCAAACGCCGGCCCCACAGCGATGACGACTTCCGTTTCCGTCCCAACCTGCGCTGGACCAACCTCCTCAAGCCACCGCCGTGATTCATGATTCATGATTCGTGATTCTTTAGGGTCCCACGCCTGCGGGATGTTCTGCAACTGTTCCCAGCGCTCGCCCTCCACGCGGTAGCCCGTGCCTGGACCGGCGTAGTCGTTGGGATCGGTAAGCGCGCTGAGGACGTGAAAGCCCTCGGCGAAGATGCCCGCCGGCTGCAAATAATCACCGATGACGCGCTGGCGCTGCATTTCCAGCAGGTTCGACGCGGCATCGTGATAACCGGCGTCCGCCAGTGCCTTGATGACCTCCAACACCGTGATCGGCCCATTGAGCAACATCTGTGCAGCCTTGATGTCTGCCACCTTGTCGCGGTCGGGCATGTCCTCGCTGGTGAAAGCGGTGATCGCGCTCTGCACCTCCACCTCGCTGATGCTGGCGAAGTCGAAGGCGTCGAAGACGGCCTGCACGGCCCGCGCCGCCCGTTCGCGTACGCGCACAATATTTTCTTCCGCCAGCGGATGGATGCCGCCATCCACCTGCATATCCCGCTGGAGCACGTACCAGTCGTCCAGCTCCGTCGTGTCGAAGTTTCCGCCGCCGAACATATTGTCGTAGCGCGGAATCGAGCCGTAACCCGACGTGACGAAGTCCGTGCCGGGGATGAATTGCAGCATCAGCTTGGCGCTCTTGCGCATCTCCGAGTGGGAGGCCAGCGCGTCGTTGCCTGCCGCCACCTCAAGGCCGAGCATCATGGCGATGAGATTCTCCGCCAAAACGGCACGGACACCGCCCGGCAGCGCTTCGGGCAGCGCGATGCAACTGATCGAGCCGTTCTGCGTCCCCTGGCTGCCCGCGCCGCGCGTCACCAGCAGGCAGCGCGCTTCCAGGTAGAGCATCGATTTGCCCTCCGCGTGGCCCATCAGCGCCTCCGAGCCGGTTCCCGACGTAAAGCGTGTCTTGACGCCCCGGCTGGCGTAGGCGGCGTTGAGGAACGCTTTCGACCAGGGGGTATCGTCGCCATCCACGAAAGCATGCTCCGTCCCGTAGACGGAGAGTGTCTCCGAGTACGTGGTCAGGCCGCGAAAGCCCAGGCGCAAGTTGGTGGCCTCTTCGACCGAACACTGCGTCAGCACCCCACCCCGCCCGATCTGCGAGCCGACGAGGATCGCCAGCGCGTTGAGCGGCGCGTAGCGGCTCACGCCTACCGTCGTCTCGACCTCCGCGAAACCGCGCATGGCCACTTCGGCGGCGTCGGCGGCGAGGAGCGCGGGATGCTCTTTGCGGTTGGTGACGTGCGCCTGGTTGGCGGGCGTGCGCCGGGCGCGCAGTTTCGTGAGGCCCATCATCATCTCGAGGACGTTCAGGTGACGGACAATGTCCACCAACTTGGCGGCGGTGCAGCCGCGCGTGAGGCGCAGCACATCGTCGCGGCTCACGTCGATATCCACCAGCATCCGCGCGATGTCGCGGGAGGGCGTCGCCATCGCTTCCTCGGCCACGTCCAGGTCGAGGCTGTGAGCGACGATGAAGCGGTCGAGCATGTCGAAATCTTCGCGGCGCACGCCGTCCATCTCGGTCACAACGCCGTCCTCGATGATCAGGCTCGGCGCGGGATCGTAGGGGCTGTCAGTGACGATCAGGCCCAACTCGGGCCACGGATGGATGAACGTCTCGCGGTTGATGGGGCGCTCGTTGCGCACCTGCGTGCGTTTGGTCTGCATCGGCTACCCTTTGGAGAACCAGCGTTCGAGCATCCGCAGCAGCTCCGGGTCGATCCGGTTGCCGCCGAGGGCGTGCGGCGCGAGCGCCAGGCCACCGAGCGCGTAGACCAGCGAGAGCGCTGCGCCGCCAATCGCCAGATAACCGCCGAGCGCCAGTCCGCCGCAGGCCGCCGCCAGGCCAATCACAATACCACCAAAGACGGCCACGCCCAATGCCAGCCCGCCGAGCGCAAACACGCCCACGGCCAGCCCACCGATTGCCACGATGCCGATGGCTAAGGAGCCAACAGCGATGATTCCGCGCGCCACACGCGGCATGCCGGTTTCCGGGTTAATGCCGTGGGCAATGTGGATAAGCGGCAGTCCAAAAAACTCGACAGGCGAGCGGTATTCGTAGCTCGGATAGCCGAAGTAGACAGCCGGTGCAACATTCCGCGCGCGGCCATCGACGAATTCGCCGCAATAGCGGCACTTGATCGCATCGTCTTGAATTTCCTCGGCGCAAAATGGACAACGTTTCATAACACTTATCCTTTCGTAGTAACTTGACGTTTATCATACTATGCTGTTATAATGCGAGTATCAGAAAGGGCAAGTCAAATGGATACTCAAGTTATTTCTAAACCGATTTATCAAATTGTAAGCGATTTAACTCAGGAGCCTCGACTCGAAGTCGCGCTGCCATTGGCGATCAAAGATTGGCTACGTCTCAAATTGAAAGAAGCCCGCGACATACAGGTAGATTTCGAGAGACGTTATGGTAGAGACTTTCAGGCATTTCAACGCGCCTGGGAATCTGGGGAAATTCCCAAGCGACACTCCTACGAAATTGAACATGATTTCTGGGAATGGGAAGCAGCATTTACCGATGAGATACAAATCGCTCAGATGCTCGAAAATCTGCTATGACGTTGATTGAGTTTGAACACAATATTTATGCTGTGGCGACGGTTTCTCCAATTTGCGATATCCCTACCATCCGTCGTTTGACCTCAACCTCTATCAACCTCCGTATCAATGTAATAATGGGCGGCTTTATTGATGTGTTCTATAATGCCTACACGCGGACCATCGCCTTCGCGTGGATTTACCGTGGGCAACGCGCATTTGGGGCGGATAATACCGGCGGATGGCATATTCATCCATTTGAGGACCCTGAATGTCACAAGGCGATATCGGGGCCAATGACTTTCACTGACTTTGTAGCGCAGCTTGAAAGATATCCGGTTAACGAGTGAGAAGGTACACAAGGAGATCATAGAGCATGAAACCTACCATTCTCAATCAACGCTACCGCCTCGTCGAGCTGGTCGGCGCGGGGGGGATGGCGACTGTTTACCGCGGCGAGGATTTGCTGCTGGAACGCATCGTCGCGGTCAAGTTCCTGCGCGAACCCTTCGCCAGCGATCCCACATTTCGCGAGCGCTTCCTGGGCGAGGCGCGGGCGGCAGCGCGGCTGGATCATCCCAACATCGTGCGGATCTACGACGTGGGAGAGGACGAGGGCAAGCACCCGTACATCGTTATGGAAATCGTCGAAGGCGAGGACCTCAAAACGGCCATCCGCCGCGATGGCCCGCTTCCTGTGAGCCAGGCGCTCAACCTGACCCGCCAGATTTGCGCGGGTGTCGGGCTGGCGCATCGCGCGGGCATCGTCCACTGCGACTTGAAACCACAGAACATCCTGGTAACCTACAAAGGTCAGGCCAAAGTCGCCGACTTCGGCATTGCGCGGGCGTTCCAGGGTGAAGAACACACGTCCCAGGAAGAACCAGAGGACTTGGTGTGGGGCAGCCCGCATTACATCGCGCCGGAACAGGCGATGGGCAAGCACCCCACCCCCGCCACCGACGTTTACAGCATCGGCGTGATGCTGTACGAGATGCTCACCGGCGTGCCGCCCTTCCACGATGCCGATCCCGCCGCGCTGGCGCTCAAACACGTGCAGGAAGAACCGGCTTCGCTGCGCTCGCTAAATCCACGTGTGCCGCCCGGCCTGGAACTTCTGGTCCGTAGAGCGCTCTCTAAGGACCCATCTGCCCGCTATCACACTGCCGAGCAACTCGGTATGGCGGTCAGCGCGTACATACAGCAGGGGACGGAGCACACTCAAACGCAGGCCGCCATCGGTGCAACCTACACCGATCGACTGCACACACCACCTCCCGCCACGCAGTCGCCCGGCGTAGAACCGGAGAGCACACAGCCCGTCGCCGTACAAAACGGGCCAGATTTCACACTATGGGCTCTCATCGGCGTGGCCACCATCGCCGTGATTGGACTGATCCCCTTGTGGATTTTCGTTTACCAGATTTACACAAAGCCGGTTGTCGTGCCTACCGTGAGTATTACACCACCCACAGCAACGATCGCCGCCGACGTAGAGATCGTCAGTGTGCCCAACCTCACCGGGCTGAGCGCGCCGGATGCGCAACGCCTGGTCGAGAGCCTGGGATTGCATCTGGAAGTCCTCGGCGAGCAGGAGAGCACCGACGCGCGGCCCGGTGCAGTCCTGGAACAGACCCCTACCCCCGGCAACCGCGTCGTAGCAGATACGACCGTGAGCGTAATACTGGCGGCTGGGCGCGCTCTCGTCATGCCCAATATCGTCGGCCTCAACCTCAACGATGAGAATATCCAAGTACAGACCGGGCTGGAAGCCGATGGTTTGATCGTCTCCATCGAGCAAATTTGGAGCTTTGAACCCGCCGGTATCATCCTCGAGCAGGCGCCGGACGCGGGGACTGAAGTGCGCGCCGGCAATACAATCACCCTCACGGTCAGCGGCGGAACCAATCTGCCGATCCCCATGCAGGTGAATTTGAACGATCAGGTGATGTTGGAAGACGCGCGCATCTCCCAACTGGCCTACCGGCCCGGCGACACGGTGGGCCTCACGCTCCGCTGGCAGGCGCTGCAAGCTATCCCGGCGTCCTATAAGGTTTTCATCCACGTGCTGACGCTCGATTTTGGAACGTTGATCGCACAGCGCGACATCGAACCAATGAACGGGCTGCGTCCTACGAATAGCTGGACCGCAGGCGAGATTATCAATGATCCCCACCAGGTTTTGATCCCCGGGAATACCCCAGCGGGCACATACCAGATCCGTGCGGGCCTCTACAATCCTGAGGGACGGATGCCGGTCGTCGATGCCGGACAGACGCAAGTCACGGATAACACCATCTTCATTGCCACGATCGAAGTGCGCCCATAGCTGCGAGGCCAAACTGCAAAAGTCTTATTTTCAGCGTTTTCTGGTATAATACCATCAAAAGCCTCAAGGCGGCATGCGAAAATACATACCGCAGGATTAACGTGGGTTATGGTGAGGTACAAAGGCCCGTAAAGGGCTGAGGAGGTTTTCGATCATGAATTCTAAACAAGGTAACGGCAATTTTGTTTACCTTATCGTGGTTGCTGCGGTGCTGTTCCTCGTCTACAGTTATCTGGCTGGCGGGTCAAGCAGCCCAACCGTTTCGCTCAACCAAATTGCCGACGACATCGATGCCGGGAAGATCGATACCATTACGGTGCGCGGCGATATGCTACAAATCATTTACAAACAGTCGGCATCGTCTGACGGGGTTGGAACACGCGACCAGCCCGTCCTCTCTCGGAAAGGACGGGAGTCGTCGCTGATAGAGCAATTGCAGGCCATGGGTGTAAACGAAGAAATGCTCCGGGAAACCAACATCGAGTTTGCCGAGCCAACGGATTGGAACACGCTAGTTAACTTAGGCATCACCGTCGTGGGGATGATCGTACTCGGCGTGCTGTTCTTTTTCTTCATCCGCCAGTTTCAAGGCGCGAACAACCAGGCGCTTTCCTTCGGCAAGAGCCGGGCACGGATGTTTTCCGGTGACCGGCCAACCGTCACGTTTGATGATGTGGCCGGCATAGAGGAATCCAAAGACGAGCTTAAAGAAATTGTAGAATTCCTCAAAGAACCGCAAAAGTTCATCAACCTCGGCGCGCGTATTCCCAAAGGCATGCTGCTGATGGGCGCTCCCGGCACAGGGAAGACGCTTCTTGCGAAAGCCGTCGCCGGAGAGGCGGGCGTCCCCTTCTTCAGCATCTCCGGCTCCGAGTTTGTCGAGATGTTCGTCGGCGTGGGAGCCAGCCGTGTGCGCGACCTGTTCGACCAAGCCAAACGCCACAGCCCGTGCATCGTCTTCGTCGATGAGATTGACGCGGTGGGGCGGTATCGCGGTGCGGGACTGGGTGGTTCGCACGATGAGCGCGAGCAAACGCTCAACCAGATTCTCGTGGAAATGGACGGTTTCGACACCGACACCAACGTCATCGTCGTCGCCGCCACCAACCGCCCCGACATCCTCGATCCGGCGCTGCTACGCCCCGGGCGCTTCGACCGGCGCGTTATCATCGATCAGCCCGACATACGCGGGCGCGAGGCGATTTTCCGCGTCCACACGCGCGGCAAACCCGTCGCCGCCGAGGTCGATCTGGCCGAATTGGCACAATCGACGCCTGGGCTGGTCGGCGCGGACATCGAGAACGTGGTCAACGAGGCCGCCATTCTCGCTGCGCGGCGGGGACGGCGACGCATCGGGATGAGTGAGTTCAACGAAGCCGTGGAACGCGTCATCGCCGGGCCGGAGCGGCGCAGCCGGGTGATCTCCCAAGAAGAACTGCGCGTCTTCGCCTACCACGAGACCGGGCACGCGATGGTCGCGCACGTACTGCCTAAATGCGACCCGGTGCGCAAGGTATCGATCGTGGCGCGTGGCATGGCCGGTGGCTACACCATTGCCCTGCCCGAAGAGGATCGTTACGTATTGTTGCGCAGCAAGATCGAAGATGACATCGCCTACGGGCTTGGCGGGCGCGCCGCCGAGGAGATCGTCTTCGGCGAGGCCAGCACCGGCGCATCCAGCGACCTGGAAAAGGTCACCAAGATGGCGCGATCAATGGTCACACGCTTTGGGATGAGCGATAAGCTCGGCCCACTGGTCTACGGGCGCAAGGAAGAGTTAGTGTTCCTGGGCAAAGAGATCGGCGAGCAGCGCGACTATAGCGAAGCTATAGCCCACCAAATCGATGATGAAGTGCGCCAGATTGTCACACGGGCCTACGACCGCGCTAAAACGGTCATCCAGGAACACCGCGTGCAGATGGATCGTATCGTAAAAAACCTGATGGAGCGCGAAACACTATCTGCGATAGAATTCACGGCAGCTTTCGAAGGACAGCCGCTACCCAAGCGGGTCAACAAACCCACACCACCGCCGGCAGCAGAGGCCACCGAGCCAGCGGTGCTCAAAGCCGCCCCGGTAGCCGCTTAAAGAACAGCGAGCGTCCCGATCAAAAAAGGTCGGGACGCTTTTTTACAACATGTAGCTTGTAAAATCGCCCGGTTATGTTATAATCCCCGCACTTGTGGAGAGGTAGCATAGTCCGGCCGAATGCGCGCGCCTGGAGAGCGCGTGAGCCGAAAGGCTCCATGGGTTCAAATCCCATCCTCTCCGCCAAAAAAAGGCTCCTGCTATAGGAGCCTTTTTCATTTGGACCCAGACTACAAAAGTCTCACAAGATATCTCAGCAACCAGAGGGCTACATCGCACAAAACCATGCGCGATACAGACCTGAGCCGAGACTTTTGTAGTCTTCGCAATTCAAGTGTCTTTCGCGTAGCGTTGCACGAAGCGGTAAGTGGCCTCGGCTACGGTTTTCCATTCCCGGTCGGCGACGATAGCGTGACCAGAATCATGCAGCACCATGGATTCGACAGGCACTTGCTGCGAGAGACGGCGCACCGTCTCCGGCCCACTGCGTGTATGAATCGAACGATCCCCTTCGGAATAGATCACCAGAGCCGGTGTCCGCACGCGCGCCAAGTCGCGCAGCACATGGCGACGCAGGTGCCATAACTCCGCCGCGGCCTGCACCGGATAGCGCGCAAATCCCCCCATCAACTTTTCGGCCTCAGGATTATGCAAATCGGACTCGGCAGTATGCGGGTAACTGCGCACGAAAGATTTGAGCAACGGCGCCAGATTGAGCCGCCAATCCGCGATCCACAAGGCCGGCGCATAGAGCACAATTCCGGCCATGTCATTGTGATGCTCGGCCATCCAGAGGGCCAACAACGATCCCATCGAGAACCCGGCAATCAAATAGTGTGTACATTTTTGTTTGAGATTCGCGTAAGCGGTCTCCACACCCACCACCCAATCGCGCCAG
>Ga0209614_1000876_pt1 | contig 24933 bp, 12 predicted proteins | sample BlaSprsedimmetaG_FD_185484 | JGI IMG/M metagenome (GOLD analysis project Ga0209614, IMG submission 185484) | Hot spring sediment bacterial and archeal communities from California, USA to study Microbial Dark Matter (Phase II) - Blank Spring... ... | reverse complement strand
GCGTATTCGTACACTGCACGATGGGCCCGTGGTCCTTGGGGGTGTGGGCTATTCGGTCTTCGCCAAACGCATCCTGGAGCACTGCGGCGCCGATTTCGGCATTCACGGGGATGGTGAAGGGGCCTTGAACGCCCTGCTTGATGAGTTGGCGGGCCGGCGAAAATTCGAGCGGGTCGACGGTCTTGTCTGGCGCGACGCCGGCGAGATTCGTGCTAATCCCCCCAACTGGCCGACGCCACTGACGCTGCCGACCGGCCGGGCGTTTCTGGACAACAGAGCCTATTTCCAAAGGGGTGGGCAGGCGGGGCTGGAGACCAAGCGTGGGTGCGACCAACCGTGCGTGTATTGTGCCGACCCGCTGGCCAAAGGCCCGACGGTGCGGCTGCGCGACCCGGCCGAGGTGGCGGCCGAGGCCGAGGCCCTTCTGTCGCAGGGTGTCGATGTGCTGCACCTGTGCGACGCGGAGTTCAATATCCCGGTTGCACACGCCAGGGCGGTGTGCGAGGAGTTCGTACGGCGCCGGCTGGGCGGACGCATGCGTTGGTATGCGTATCTGGCGGTGACGCCGTTCGATGCGGAACTTGCCGCGGCGATGGCCCGGGCCGGGTGCGTTGGGATCAATTTCACCGGCGACAGTGGCTGCCGGAAGATGCTGAGGGCCTATCGCAAGCGTCATCGCCCGCAGGACATCGCCACGGCCATTGCCCTGTGCAAGGAGCACGGCATCACCGTCATGATCGATCTGCTCCTGGGCGGACCCGGCGAAACGCCGCAGACCGCCGCCGAGTCCATCGCGTTTCTCAAGCAGGCCGAACCCGATTGCGTCGGAGCGCCGCTGGGTCTGCGGGTTTATCCGGGCACGCCCGTGGCTCGCCTGCTTGCCGAGCAGGGACCGATGGAGGCCAATCCGGGTATTGTGCGCCGTTACGATGGCCCGGTGGACCTCTTGCAGCCGACCTTCTACGTCAGCCCGCAACTGGGTTCGAGACCCGCGGCCCTGATTGGCGACCTGATCGCCGGCGATGAGCGGTTCTTCCCGCCGCAGGACGCCGACGCACAGGTCTCGACGGACCACAACTACAACGACCATGCCCCCCTGCTCAAGGCGATCTCCGCCGGCGCCCGCGGGGCCTACTGGGACATCCTGCGCAAGCTGTGACAGTGAAGTCGCCGGGATGGGAGTACCCATCGGGGGGCGTTTGCGGTAGAATCCGCCCATGACCGGTTTCCATCCGGATATTCAGTTCTCGCTCAATTGGCGTTCCTGCGGAGGCGGGACTATCATGTGGTGCCCTCGATCCTGGGCCGGAGAAAGGAACTCGCGGAGGTTCTCCTGGCCATGTGGAAACGCTACATGGGCCCTGCCGGCCTGATCTACACTCGCGGCAAAGACGACCGGGCGCAACTGCTTGCGGTAAGGGCGGCAACGATGTCGACCGTTATGCGGAGGCGGTGCGACAGGGGCCAAGACATGGATGTAATAATTGGAGATATACAAGTAATCACGATTTTTAAGTTCTTAGATAACTATATATCAGTTCAATCCAATTCAACGGCCTGCTGATACTCGGGGACGGCAACTTCCCAGCCGCCCCGTTCGCGAAGGAATTTGCCGAAGGCTTCGGCCGCCTCGGCTTCTCCATGGACGAGGAATACCTTGCGCGGCGGCTGCCGGAGCTTGCTGAGCCAGGCGAATATCTCCTCGCGGTCGGCGTGGGCGCTGAAGCCGTGAATCTGCTCGATGCGGGCCCGGACGGGGTGTATCTGGCCGAGGATTCGCACCTCGGACGGCTTGTCAAGGATCGTTCGGCCCAGGGTGCCCGTGGCCTGGTAGCCGACGAACATGATGGTGTCGCGGGGGTTGGCGATGCTGTTGACGAGGTGGTGCTTGATGCGGCCGCCGGTGCACATGCCGGAGCCGGCGATGATCATGAACGTGCCTCGCAGCGGGTTCAGTTGCTTGGACTGGCGGGTCGATTCGACGATGTTCAGACCCGGGAAGTTGAAGGGCGACTGGCCGTTCTTCATGCGTTCGGACATCTGACGGTCGTAGAGTTCGGGATGGTGCGAGAAGACCTTGGTGATGGCGGCCGCCATGGGGCTATCCAGGTAGACGCGCATCTTGGGGATGAGCTTATCCAGACGCAGCTCGTTAATGTAGAATAGCAGTTCCTGGGATCGTTCGAGGGCAAAACTGGGCACGACGATGCGGCCACGGGCCTTGCGGGCGGCGTTGACAACCTCGGCGATGCGGCCTTTGACGTCCGCCGTATCGTGATGGACCCGGTCGCCGTAGGTGGATTCAACCAGGACGTAGTCGGCCTGTCTGAAGAAGTCCGGGTCCTGGATGATGGGCCGGTTTGCCCGCCCGATATCGCCCGAAAAGACGACCGAACGCTTGCCGTCGGCATTCTCGGCCGTCACCTTGATGATCGACGAACCCAGCACATGCCCGGCATCACAAAAGCAGGCGTTGAGGCCCTGGCCGAGCGTGATGGGTTGTCCATAGCGGATGGGCGAGAAATGCGGGAACGTGGCCTCGACATCGGTGGTGGTGTACAGCGGCTCGATGGGCCGGGGCGATGTGCGGCCTTCCCTTTTGTGGCGTTTTTTCTTGTACTCGGCGTCTTCCATCTGCAACTTGGCACTGTCAAGCAGGATGATCTTGGCGATCTCGGCGGTCGCCTCGGTGCAGTGGATGTGGCCCTTGAAGCCCTCCCGCACCAGTTTGGGCAGCAGTCCGCAGTGGTCCAGGTGGGCGTGCGTCAGCAGGACCGCGTCAATCTCCGCGGGCGGTACGACGAACGGCTCCCAGTTGCGGTCGCGGAATTGACGTTCTTGGTAGAGGCCGCAATCGACCAAGACCTTCAGCCCGTTGGCCTCCAGCAGGTGCCGGGAGCCGGTCACATTCCGGGCTGCCCCGAGAAAACGAAGCTTCATCCGCATGTATCAGTCCTTATGGTAGCCATTATTCGTAAGGTCTTTATTCTACATAATTTATGGCAGTAGGTCAACCCGAATTCGGCCAGTAGCCGTTGATTTGCCTGTGGTGATGCGTTACCCTTGCGCCGGGAAGATGAATTCCCGTATTCTAAAGGAGTCCTGGCGTGAGACGGTATCTGGTGGTGATTGCGACGATGGTTGTGGCCCGTCCGGTCTGGCCGGCGGTCTTTCATGTGGATCCGCTCAAGGGCAGCGCCGGCGGGGATGGGTCCGTGGAGCAGCCGTGGGGGACGGTCCAGGAGGTGTTTGAGAAGGGCCTGATTCGCACGGCCGACCGCAATGGGCGCATCAGAAATGCCGATGGGCCCATCAAGGGCGGCGATACAATCCTGTTGCACAGCGGCTATCACGGCGAGATCAACGACCGCGGCTATCACAATGACCAGACAATCACCATCGCCGCGGCCGAGGGGCACACGCCCAGGCTGCGCCGGGTGTTCTTCTCGGATTCTTCAAAATGGGCGATCCGCGGTCTGACCGTCTCGCCGAGTTTCGCACCCGAGTACAAGGCCGACCGGATGATCTACGTGGTCGACTGGGGCGGGGCCAGCCGCGATTTTGTAATCGAGGACAACACGCTGTTCTCCTCGCTGGATGCTCCCGGATGGTCAAAGCAGCAGTGGAATGACATGGCCTGTTACGGCATCAGCTTCATCTGCGACAACGCCGTCATCCGCCGCAACACGCTGCGGTACGTGAACTTCGGAATCATCGTCGCCGGGCAGAACATCGCGGTTGAGGGCAACTCTATCGAGCACATTGCCGGCGATGGGATTGTCTGCTCGGCCGACAACTCGCGGCTTGTCGGCAACTCCATGAAGTACTTTTACAAGGTCAACGACAATCACGACGACGGCATCCAGTTCCATCGTGGCGTCGACAAGACCACGCCGATTCGCAACATTCTGGTCCGCGGTAATCGCGTGATCGCCCGGGATGACAAGGTGTCCAGCTCCCTGCTGCACAGTCCCCAGGGGATATGCAATTTCGACAGTCCCGGCCCCGGTTGGCGGGTGGAGAACAATCTCGTGCTCGTCCAGCACCACCACGGCATCACCCTCAGCGGCCTGACCGATTCGGTCGTCGTCAACAACATTGCCTACAACCCCTACGGCGGCGATTTCCTGGCGGGCATCGTCCTGGGCACGACGCACGGCAAGTTCTCCTGCAAGAACTGCATCGTTCGCAACAACATCGTGGATTCGCCGATCAGTTGTCCGGGCTCGAACATCTGCGACCATAACATCGTCGTGAAAGAGCCCTACCGCTTCTTCCGCGATTTTGATAATCTCGACATGCGGCACAGAGCCGACAGCCCGGCCATCGACGCCGGAAGCGTCGATTCGGCCCCGCAAACGGACATCGACGGCCTGCGGCGGCCGCAAGGCCCGGCCGTGGACTTGGGACCCTATGAATATGAAAGGAATTCGGATGATGAGTCGAAATAGTCGGTCTATCGGCCTCGGCTGCGCTTTGGCGTGTCTTGCGGTGGGTGTTGGAGCGGCGCTTGCCGGTGAGGATATGCCCAAGGCCGCCCGCAGCGTACATCTATGGTACCCCGCCGACGAGGGCGTGGTCTTCTACAACGAGGTGACCGTCGAACAGTCCGTGCCCGGCAGCTACTTCTGTGTAGCGGGCTTCAAGCACGGGTACTTCGGCATCCAGCAGCTCAGCGAGGACCGCAAGGTCGTGCTGTTCTCCGTGTGGGACCCCGGCAGTCAGGACAATCCCAACGCCGTGGCCGAAGATCGCCGGGTCAAGGTGCTGCACGAGGGCGAGGGGGTGCAAATCAGCCGGTTCGGCGGCGAGGGCACCGGCGGCAAGAGCATGTTCGACTATCCCTGGCGGATTGGCGAGACATGCAAGTGCATGGTCAAGGCCTCCGTCGATGGGCAGCGCACCACCTACGAAGCCTATTTCTATCTCACGGACCAGAAGCAGTGGAAACACCTGGCCACGTTCCAGACGCTGACCGGCGGCGATTACCTAAGCGGCTACTACAGCTTCATAGAGGATTTCCGGCGCAACGGGCAAAGCGCCCGCCAGCTCCGCCGCGCCAGGTACGGCAACGGCTGGGTCAAGACCAAGGACGGCCACTGGGTTGCCCTGACGACCGCCCGCTTCACAGCGGACAATACCCCCATCATGAACATCGACGCCGGCCTGGCCGACGGCCGGTTCTACCTCCAAAACGGCGGACAGACGCAGAACACCCTGCCCCTGCGCTCGCAAATCACCTGTCCGCTTGAGCAGATGGCGCGTCCGGACGTTACGTTTGACGGGCCTTGGGAACTGGTGTGGGCCGATGAGTTCAACGGCGCCGGACTGGCCGATGAGGCCAAATGGAGCTACGAGAAGGGCTTCATCCGAAACCGCGAGAAGCAGTATTACACCGAGGCCCGCCGGGAGAACGCCCGCATGGAAGACGGTTCGCTGGTGATCGAATCACGAAAAGAACAGTACGAAAACGGCGAGTATACGTCGGCCAGCCTGCATACCAAGGGCAAGGCCGAATGGCTCTACGGCCGGATCGAGGTCCGGGCCAAGCTGCCCACCGGCCGGGGCATGTGGCCGGCGATATGGATGCTCGGGGCCAACTTCGGACGCACCCGCTGGCCGGATTGCGGCGAAATCGACATCATGGAGAACGTTGGGTTCGACCCCAACATCATCCACGCCAACATCCACACCAAGGCCTATAACCACGTCAAAGGGACCGCCAAGGGGGCCAAGATCACGGCCGAGCGCCCGTGGGAAGACTTCCACATCTATGCCGTCGAATGGTTTGAAGACTACATGGACTTCTACTTCGACGACCAGAAGTACTTTTCCTTTGCCAACGAGGGTACGGGCAACGATGTCTGGCCCTTCGACAAGCCCCACTACCTCATTCTCAACGCCGCCATCGGGGGAGCCTGGGGCGGCCAGAAGGGGATCGACGACGGCATATTTCCCCAGAAGTACTACATTGACTACGTCCGCGTCTTTCGCCCCAGGTAACCCGCTTTTCGCCCGTCACAGGCAGATCAACGGCCCTGCGGGACGGCAATCCGCGGTTGACTGAGGCCCTCTCATCTGGTACAATACCGGGTGATACGTGGGTGATGGTGTATCCTGGGGTTGCACGCCTGCTGTGCCCCGACACGGTCCAACGCCACGGTGTGAGCCTGTTACTGCCTGCAGGAGGCCCCGACTACATGTTGAGTTTCCTACGCCGACCGCTCTGTGGCCTGCTTCTGTCGGTTCTTTGTGCCTGGCCGGCATGGTCCGATTGCCCGCCGACCGATCTGTACCCCGACTGCCGGGTGGACTTTCTTGACGTCATGGTTCTGGCCGAGCACTGGCTCGACCCGGAGGAAAGCCCCTATGACATCGACGGCGAGGATGGTGTTAATGCATTTGACTTCACCCTGTTGGCGGGCAACTGGATGGCCCAGGGGCCGCCGGTGCTGATCAACGAGTTCCTTGCCTCGAATTCACGATTCGGCGCGGACGAGCGGGGTGAATTTGAGGACTGGATCGAACTTTACAACCCTCAGCAGACGCCTTTTGACGCAGGCGGCCTATATGTTACGGACAACCTGTCCGAACCGTGGAAGTGGCAGATCCCAACGAACATCCCGGCCAAGACAACGATACCCCCTCACGGCCACTTGCTCATCTGGGCCGACAACGAGCCGGGCGACGGTCCGTTACACGCCCCCTTTGAACTCGACCGCGAAGGCGAGCAGATTGCGGTCTTCGACGCGGATGGACGCCTGCTCGATAGGGTGGAGTTCGACTACCAGGACCGCGATACCTCCTTCGGACGCTATCCCGATGGGGCCTCCACATGGCGATTTCTGGCCATTCCGACACCCGGCGCCGCCAATAACGTCGCTTACGCCGGTGCAATCGCCCCGGTGGAGGTCAGCCACGACGGCGGCATCTACTATCAACCCGTCACCGTCACCGCCGCCTGCGAGACACCGGACGTACAGATCTACTACACGACCGATGGAACCGAACCCTACGACTGCAGCTACCGCCCGCCCCGTGGCACGCTCTACACCGAGCCCCTCTATGTGGGCTCCATGCGATGCCTGCGTTTCCGAGCGGTCAGGGCGGGTTGGAAGGACTCACCCATCGAAACGCGGACGTACATCATCAATCCCTCGGCCGCCCTGTCGGGTCTGCCGATCATCTCCCTTGTCGGAGACCCGCGCCGCACCTTCTATGAGCCCACGGGTATCATGGCGGTCTCCGGCGGCATCTATGGCGGTGGCGGTTGGCAGCCCGTCAGCACCACCGACTACAACAACTTTATGAATCGCGGAATGGCCTATGAACGGCCGGTGGCCTTCGAATGGATCGAGAACGGCCAAACGGATTTTGTGATGGACTGTGGCATCCGCGTCCACGGTTCCGAGTGGATCCGCCCGCGGTACCGACGGTGCGACGGCTACTGGTCCGGCGACTGTAAAATCAGCTTCCGGCTTTATTTTCGCGGTCGATACGGTTCCTCGCGACTGGAGTATCCGCTTTTCCCCTTCGAAGTGGACTCGTTCAAGAGCGTCGTCCTCCGCGCCGGCCACAATGACCGGACCAACCCCTTCATCAAGGACGAACTGCTGCGGCGCCTCTACAAAGACATGGGCAACGTCTCCACGGGGGGCACCTTTGCCAATGTGCTCATCAACGGCGAATACAAGGGCTTCTACAACCCGACCGAGCATGTCAAGAGCGACTTCTGCAAGGAGTGGTGGGATACCGACAATGAATTCGACGTGATGACCATGAGCGGTATCCGCGACGGCGACGGGGCCGCCTGGAGCACAATGTTAAGCTACGCCCGAAGCCACGACCTGCGCCAGCTCGCCTACTACCAGCAGTTCGCCACAATGCTCGACATCCCCGCGTTCGCGGACTACCTGATACTACAACTGTGGTGCGGCAACTGGGACTGGCCGCAGAACAACTGGTCGGCCGCCCGTGAGAGGAGCCCGAACGGCTTGTGGCGGTTCTTCATCTGGGACGCCGAGGGCGGCATGTTCCCCGACCAGATATATAACGTCCGTTTCGGCGAACTGAATTCACAGTCCAACGGCAATGCGGAGCTGTATCGGGCCTTGAAGTACAGCGAGATGTTCCGGCAGGTTTGGGCGGACCGCTACTACAAGCACTTCTACAACGGCGGCGCCCTGACGACCCAGAACATCAGCGCCCGTTTTCTCGAGATGAAGCAGCAGTTGTTGCCCGTTATCCCGAATATGGACATGTACGTGGTCAATACCTGGACGCCTCAGCGGTTCAGCATCTTCCGCAGTGCGTGTATCAACGAGGGGCTCTACAGCTTCGATGCCCCGGCCTTTCGCGTCAACAACAGCCCGACGCCTCAGGGCGGCTATGTGTCGCCGTCCGATGCGATCTCCATCTCGAACACCTATGGGTCCGGCACGGTGTGGTACACACTCGACAGCGCCGATCCCAGAGACTTCAGCGGGGCGGCCGGGATACCCCAGGCCATATCGCTGATTACCGAGGCGTCCGCCAAGAAAGCCTTTGTCCCCACCGGACCGGTCAGCGAGAACTGGCGCGGCGGCGGGGCTTTTGATGATTCGGCCTGGTGGTTGTGTTCCGGCGAGCCGGGCGCGATTGGGTTCGACTACGACCGATTCGGCACCTATGACCCCCTGTTCAGCCTCTTCGTCGGGCCCGATATGTACACACGCAACGGGTCCTGCCTTATCCGGGCGCCCTTCACATTCCACGGTTCGTCCGCGGACCTGGCCTTCCTCCGGCTGCGTGTCAAGTATGACGATGGGTTCGTCGCCTATATCAACGGGGTCGAGGTCGCCCGCCGCAATTTCAGTGGGCAACCCGCGTGGAATTCGAATGCCTCGGCCGCACACCCGGATGCCCAGGCCACCATTGCCGAAGACATCGACATCACCGCCTATTGCTCGGCCCTGCGCGACGGCGACAACATCCTCGCGGTTCACGGCCTCAACATCTCCGCGATGGATGATGATTTTCTGATCAACATGGACCTGACGGCCGGCCGGTTGGCCCCCAGCGGTGTCTCCGCCTCGGCACAATCCTACAGTGCGCCCTTCAGCCTTTCGGGCACGCGCCTGTTGAAGGCCCGTATCCAGTCGGGCGGTAAGTGGAGTGCGCTGGCCGAGGCGGTTTTCGCCGTCTCCGGCGTGGCTGAGAACCTCCGCATTACCGAATTGATGTACCATCCCGAGGAATCCGCTGACCCCGATGCCGCGGAACGTGAGTTTATTGAGCTGCGCAACTTCGGCAGCCAGCCCATTGACCTGAACCTGGTGAAGTTCACCCGCGGTGTTCGATTCACGTTCCCGCCGATGAAACTCTCGGGCGGCGCCTATGCCCTGTTGGTCCGCAACCGCCCGGCGTTCGAGGCCCGGTACGGGCGGCATCTGCCCGTTGTGGGCGTCTATGACGGCCGGCTGGACAATGCCGGCGAGACACTACGTCTGGAGGACGCCCTGGGGACGGTTATTCACGAGTTCCGCTACCGTGACGGCTGGTACAATAACACCGATGGCGGGGGCTTCAGCCTCACGGTAAGAAATCCCGCCGCCCAGCCGTTGGGCGACTACAACCTCAAGCAGACGTGGCGGCCCAGCGCGATGGTCGGCGGTTCACCGGGCTATGACGACACCGGGATGCTCCCGGAACCCGGCGCCGTGGTCATCAATGAGGTCCTGGCGCATTCCCATGCGGAAGCGGCCGACTGGGTCGAATTGCACAACACCACATCCGAGCCGGTGAACATCGGAGGCTGGTATCTGTCCGACAGCGACAGGGATGATGCGAGCCGGATGAAGTACCGCATCGCCGACGGCACGTCCATCCCCGCCGGCGGCTTTGTGGTCTTCTACGAGAACCTGCATTTCGGCAATCCCGCCGACCCCGGCTGCCTGATTCCGTTCGCCCTCAGCGAGAACGGCGAGGAGATCGTGCTGTCGTCCTCGGATGGGACGGGGCTGACGGGCTACCGTGATTATGAGGACTTCGGACCCTCGCCGACGGGCGTGGCGTTCGGACGCTACCACAAGGCCTCCACGGATTCGTACAATTTCGTGCTGATGAGCCAGAACACGCCGGGCATGGCCAATGCCTATCCGCTGGTGGGCCCGATTGTGATCAACGAGATTATGTACAATCCTCCGTCGGGCAACCAGGACGAGGAGTACATCGAGCTGCTGAATATCAGCAGCAACCCCGTGACGCTTTACGACGTAACCACGGCGACGCCCTGGAAGTTTACCGACGGCATCGAGCTGACATTCCCGGCATCCCCGCCTCTAACGGTCAAACCGGGCGAGTTTGTATTGGTCGTCGGCAACTTCGCCGCGTTCACGGCGCGTTATGGTGGACTTGCCCGCGATGTGGCGGTGCTCGAATACGAGTCCGGCCGCCTGGCCAATGACGGCGAGCGTCTGGAGATCGCCATGCCCGGCGATGTCGATGCACAGGGCACTCGCTACTACATCCGGGTTGACCGCGTTAATTACAGCGATGGTTCGCACCCCGCGGGCTCAGACCCCTGGCCAACCCAGGCTGACGGAGGTGGGGCCTCGCTGAGCCGCGTGGATTCCGCGCTCTACGGCAATGATGTGGCCAATTGGAGAGCCGCCACACCCACGCCGGGTCGTCCGAACTGACACACCGATGGCCCATAGAGGTTTCCCTCGGTATCTGAGCGGCGAAATGGCTCCTCAAGGGGTTTTCCTGTTGACAACCGCTGCCGTTTCTGAAAGACTGCTCCGATTATTCCCAAGAACACACTAATCAACAAGGAGAACACGATGGCGGCAGCAATCCAATCCATTCGGGCCATGGAAATCCTCGACTCGCGGGGCAATCCCACGGTTCGCGTACTATGCACTCTCAACACCGGCCTGACCGTCTCGGCGTCGGTTCCTTCCGGAGCCTCCACCGGCGAGAACGAGGCCGTTGAACTGCGCGACGGCGACAAGAACCGCTACGGCGGCAAGGGTGTCTCCAATGCCGTCAAGAACGTCAACGATACCATCGCCCCCCGTATTATCGGTATGGACCCGGCCCGCCAGGCCGAGATCGACCGGATCATGATCGAACTCGACGGCACGCCCAACAAGGCCAAGCTCGGCGCCAACGCCATCCTGGGTGTTTCGATGGCCGTGGCCCGCGCCGCCGCTGAAACGGCGGGTCTGCCCTTGTACGCCTATCTGGGCGGTCCCGGGGCGCTTCGCCTGCCCGTGCCCATGATGAACATCCTCAACGGCGGCAAGCACGCCGATAACAGCGTGGACTTCCAGGAATTCATGGTCATGCCCATCGGCCTGCGGACCTTCGCCGAGGCCCTGCGTTGCGGCGCGGAGGTGTTCCACGCCCTCAAGAAGATCCTCGCCAAGAAGGGTTATACCACCAGCGTCGGCGACGAAGGCGGCTTCGCCCCGAACCTCAAGAGCAACGAAGAGGCCTGCGACGTCATAATCGAGGCCATCAAATCAGCCGGGTATGAGCCCGGCAAAGACGCCGCCATTGCGCTGGACCCGGCCGCCAGCAGCCTCTTCTCAAAGGGCGTCTATGACCTCGCCGACAGCGGCCAGGGCAAGAAGACCACCGACCAGATGTGCGACATCTGGGCCGAGTGGGTGGACAAGTATCCCATTGTCTCCATCGAGGACGGCCTCGACGAGAACGACTGGGCCGGTTTCAAGAAGCATACCGCCATGCTCGGCGATACGATTCAGATCGTCGGCGACGACCTGTTCGTCACCAACGCCAAGTTCGTCGCCCGTGGCATCAGGGAAAAGGCCGCCAACGCCGTGCTCATTAAGGTCAACCAGATCGGCTCGGTCACCGAGACCATCGAGACCATCAACCTTTGCCGCAAGGCCGGCTGGGGCTACGTCATCTCCCACCGCAGCGGCGAAACCGAAGATGCATTCATCGCGGACCTCTCCGTCGCCATGGGCGGCGGCCAGATCAAGACCGGCTCGGCCTGCCGAAGCGAACGAATCGCCAAGTACAACCGCCTGCTGGAAATCGAAGCCGACCTCGGCCCGGACGCCGTCTTCATCAACCCCTTCGCCAAAGACTGACGGGCCCACAACTCTGAATTGAAGAAGCCGTGTGCAGGTCTTGACACCCGCACACGGCTTCTTTCATATCAACATTGCCTTAGTATACGGCAGACATTACCCCTCTCTCATAATTCCATCCAGAATCTCCGCCGCCGATTGCACCAGGCTTGGGCATCGGTCGGCGAAAAGTCCTTGCTCCATGGCCGCCTGCATTCCCTCGGCCGTGGCGATATTGACGCCGAGAAGGCTCTCACACGCCGGACTTCCGTTACGGGCCGCGAATCTCCGCTGAAACTCCTGAACGACCTCGTATGCTCGTTGCCTGCCTTCGTAGCGTTCACAGCCGTCCGTGCAGTACTTCAGGCCGAGCACCATGATTGCCCCCGTCACCGCGCCACAGGTGCCGCCCGCGCGCATCCCTCCCGCGAATCCCGCCGCCACCCGCATCGCGGCCGTCCGGTCGAGCCCCGCATCGGAGGCGTAGGCCCCAAGAATCGCCTGTGAACAAGCACAGCCGCTCTTGAACAAATCCACCGCTCGATCCACGTTCTTCATCGTTATGCCCCGTTGAATCGCTTGGCCCGGCCGGAGGGACTCAATGTTCATGTCCGGTGGGTTCATGCTCGTCTGCACCGACTTCCGCCGTCACCTCATGCGAATGCCCCGGCACCGACACAATGGCCGAGTGGATGCCCTCGACAAAGTGCATGTATGTCACATAAGCCTCCACATATTGCCGCCCGGCCTCGACGCTGGTCTCTTTGTTCCTGGCGGCTTCTTTGGCCTTGTTGAATTTCTCGCGGATGGCCGCCGCCATGTGGGCGCTGATTTTCTGAATCATCTCATCGGCCGAACCATCCGCAAGCGCCTTATCCGCCATGGCCACAATGGGCTCCACCGGCTCATCCTTGAGCCCCGTGTACGGCGCGCCTTCGCCTTCGCGATGCAGCCGCACGAGTGTCTCAAGGAAGTACCGGTCAGCCAGTTCCTTCGCCTCCGGACCCTTAGCCCGGACAGCGACGGTCTGGGCGAACGCCTCCCGGATATCGGCCTCTTTGTCCTTCTTGACCCACTTGAGCACCGGCCGCACATCGCCTTTTTCAATCGCAGCCTTCGCCTGGGAAATGACCGGCCCATTCATCGTATCACAATGCGCCCGTACAGTGCCGGGCAGAATCATGGAGAGGATCAACGCCCCCGCGGCCACAAACAAGACTCCCATGATAACTGTTTGTCTGAGTTCCATGTTTTCCGGTCTCCTTTCTGTTAGTGCCTGCCACACAATTCGAAACGAAATACGAACGACGAAATAATACGAAATACAGTCTACTCCGCCATTCGATACTCATACATCCCATACCCGACCTGGCGCACGGCCCGGATGGTCTCCGGGTAGGGCCGGTCGCAGATGTCCAGCAGGCCGATCTGATAGTTCTCGCCGTCGCCGCGGCCGGTGGTGGCCTGGTCCTTGTACTGAAACCAGTGCGTGCCCACAATGTATCGGTTGCGCAGCGCCCCTCGGACATAATCAGCATACGTCGCCGCCCGGTCCTCCTGCGAGCTGGTTACCTTCAGCCCCGTGTGGAACATCCCGCGATCCAGGGCCCCAAAGTGGAATTCCCCGATGATGACAGGCTTATCCAGACCCTCCGGCAGGCCCTGGTCGGCCACGCTGTAGTTGTAGCGGTTGAAGCTGACGATGTCGCAGTACCTGGCCGCCGCCCGCACCGCCCGGTCGTTGACCCACGCGAAGCGACAGCCCATATAGATCTGTTTCGGTGCGGCCTCGCGCAGCTCCTCCGAGATCACTCGAAAATACGTCTCGGCGATTCGCGTATAGAATGCCTTGAGGTCTTCGCCCGCCCTGGTCTTGTCCGGTTCGGCCGTCGCCTGAAGCATCGCCTCCCAGCTTGCATGGCTGGTCCCCCAGGCGTTGTTGAGTTTCTCGATGGAGTCGTATTTGGCTTTGAGGTCCTCCATGAAGGCGTGCTTGGCCGGCTGTTCGGCGGGCGAGGTCAGCGCCGCGACGGCCAGAGATGTCTCATCCCCCCACCCAAGTTCGTTGTGTACGAAGTACCCGATGCACCACGGGTCGCCCACCGACAGGGCTTTCTGGCCGGCAATCGCCCGCCGCGCCGCCGCGCGGAACGACTCATCGAAGACGTCGAAGAACTTGCCCCAATAGCCCTCCGAGCCCTCGATCACCCGCGAGCTGAAGCTGATGGTCGCGGTGTACGGCGTTCGGCGCATCCGATAGATACTTGCATCCGACCAGTTCGCAATCGTGTTCATCCCCCAACTGGCCAGCCGCTTGTGCGTCACATCGGCGAATGCCGTGGACCAGTCGCGGCCGTACTTGCGCAGCAGATTCGCCCGCGCGAAGTCGTACGTCTTGTACGGGCTGTGGTTCTTGTAGTACCCATGCGGGGCCCATGTGCCGGTGTCGTAGAACTGCGCGAAGGCTGAATTCGAGCCGGGCAGGTCCTTGAAGTAGTGCTCCCGGTCCGAGATCGGCGTTACGCTGCCGGCATTGACGCAGTCGGTTCCGTGCGACCAGAAGAGCCTTCCCTCCGGGTCCACCAGCCACCACTTGCCGTTGTGCTTCTGCACCCGGAACAGGCCCGTCGCCTCCAGGGTCGGGCCTTTGGTCCAGCCGCCGTACGGGTTGCGATCCGCCGGGCCGGGGCCGGCCGCCAGCTCCGCCGCCTCGGCCGTCGCCGCCGCCTGCATCTCCTTCACGGAGTGGGTCTTACCCGGCCAATCCCCGTGTATGAACTGCCCGAATTCGTCGATGAACGGATAGAAGTTCTTCGCATCGACCGTCCGGACCTGCCCCATCGCCCGGATACTGAGAATCTCAAACTCGTGCCGGGTCTTGGGCTGATGGACGAACACGACAAGAGCGGTCACGTTCGAGGCGTCCAGCTTGCTCTCGTGTGTGGGGTTGCCCCGCATCCCGATAATCTCCAGAGGCGCCGACAGCCGCCACTGGCTCGGGAACAACTGCGTACGCACCACACCCTGCCGACCGCCCTCGATCTGCCCGCTGCCGGTGACGCAGTGCTCGCGTCCATCGGCGCCGGGATTGTCCACGCGCAGGTTCACGGTCAACATCCCGGTCCCGCGGTTACGGATGCGCATCTCAACCAGAAGCCGGTCCGACAAGTTCCATCGCTCCCCAGACGGGCGCAACGTCACCCCCGGCCACTGCGCCTGCGTCCCGGTGGAGATCACCAACGTCCCTTCCTGCGTCGCCGTCAACGTCGCATCCGACGTTTCCGCGTTGCCCGGGTCCAGTCCGGCCAGCAAATCCACAGACGAATCGGCGGCCCCAGGAACAGTCGCCATTGCCATCCATAACGCCGCTACAAATAGAATAGTCTTTTTCATGGCCGGTACTTTCGATACTTGTTTCATTGTTGCTGCCTGTCGGTCACGCTAAGCGCCACCCGGTCAGTCGGCTTCACTTGAGCCGTATCCGATATCCAAATTCACCCTTGCGCGTCTCAAAACTCGCCTCGTTATCGACCCATTCAAACTCGACTTGACGGGCGGTGCGTCCGTCGGAATCCATGGCTGACACAGCCTCGACCTGTGCCTTGCGGCCGGTCAGCTCCGCCACATCGACGGCCACAGGAAATCCCGGGGCGTCAGGCAGCGGGGTCACGGTAATGGCGCCGGCATCCACGACGCACCGCACCGCCCCGGCCGTGCGAACACCGCCGAAATCCACAGGTTCGCCTGTCATATTCCACCGCTCCACCTTCTGCGGCAGCCCTTCGGCGACCTCCAATCGGACACTGCTGATCGCATCGGCCGTGCCCTCGACAATCAGCCGTCCCAGCCGATACCGCACCGAACCATCATCATCGCCGATCAACTCATACCGCCGCCCCGAATCAGGGTCCCACAGGCCGACGGCAATGTCGTAATTGCCCGGTCCATAAGCCATTGGTATCCGGACGACTCGGTCGCTATGTGTCTCAACAACGCCGCGCCATCGGCTCGTCCCCACTGCCGGCGCGGCGTCGCTTTGAAAGGCAATTCTGTCACGCCGCCCGGTGCGGTCGCTGAGAAAATGTGTGAATATCGCCAGGTCCTTCGCCGCCGCCCGCTTGACATCCCACTTGACCGTCAGCTTGAAGTCCCGGCCGCCGAGGTATTCGATCTTATCGGCCCACGGCCGCATCGCCAGCACAGTCTCCCGCTCGAAGCCGCGTCCGTTACAGTAGGAGATGTCCCCATTGCGGGATCGCTCTACGATGACGCCGTCAATCCGCTCAATTGAAGATTCCCCTCCGTCCCATCTCGCCAGATACCCGAATTGAGGCAGCGTCCGTCCCTCCACGGTCCAATCGGTTGAGCCGCGGTTGACATACACCCTGGCTCCGTTGGCCCATGTGACGATCTGGCGATGAATATCATTGTCAACGAACCGCACATGGACAATCGTATCGGTTGCAACCGCCCGCGCAAAACCCTGCGCCAACCAGTACTTGCGCACCGCGCCGGCCCCGAAAGCGCCGCGGTCGATCATCAGCGCATGGCCGGTCAGTATCTCGGCCGAGATGTAATCGTCGCTCTCAATCCCCGCCTCGCGCCGGCTCCGCGAACCCTGGTAGCGGCTGGAGTAACCGACGCCGTGCAGACTGAACTTGTCGTGCAACACCGCATCGAACCACGGTACGCGCTGCCAGTCCTTGCACGCGATGGCGATACAGAAGCTGTCGGGCCTCTCGGTGATCCGCAGGTGCTGGCAGTCCGAGCCCTCCAGGTAGCCGGTCAACTGGTCGTGCCCGGCCTCGGAGGTCTGCACCGCCTGACCGCCGAGGTAATCGCGGATCCACGCAAAGGCCTCGCCCCAAAGTCGGCGCGTCTCAAGATGGGAATGAAATACCCCGTCGCGGTCGTAGAAGTCAAAGGTCTCTATGGAAGTGAACACGTCGATGAAATAGTGCGTCGGCCGCACGTTGGCCCGAATCAACTCGAGATTGCGCTTGGCAAACGGCAGGAACCGGTCCGGCCGCCAGCGGTAGCTCTGCGCATCGCGGCCCTCGTTCAGCCACGCCTTGATCGGCCGGCCGTCTTCGGTGAAACAGATATGGTCATAACTGTATCCTTCGGCATCCGGGTAGAAGTCGATGTAGTTGTCGTGCAACCCCCACGGGATACCCTGTGCATCGCACACCTTGCCGATCCGCCGCATATCATCGACCGTTCCCAGGCTCGGCATCGGCGGCCAGATATCCGGCAGACGGTAATCATAGCCCCACCGCTGCCACACGTGGACCGTCAACAGCGAATCGGTCAATCCGTAGCCGATCATCCGCGACATGGTCTCGGCGATTTCGGCGTACCGCCCGCCCCAGATATCGAACACAAACCGGCCGGCCTTTCGCGCAAACGCCGGCGCCGCCTTCTTGTTATACAACGGCCGATACCGCACCGCGCAGTCGAACGCCCCCTTGTCCCCCGGCACAAGCGTCATGGTCGCGTCCATGTGCGTGTGCAGCGCATAGACCCGCTGGTCCGGATTGACCTCCAGATAGTCGGGCGGATTGTCGACGGCCATCAGCAGCGACAGGCCCGTCTCGAAGTCGAAGCCGACATGGCTGGTGGACAGATTGTGCCCGCCGAACCCGGCCCGAAACGCCTTCGGCTCCTCGATGCAGTATCCGTGTCCGTAGTAGACGCGCGGGGCCCGCTGATCGGCCGCACCAATGGCGAAGTCCGTCAGCCTCGCACTGCAAGATGCCTGCACACGAAGCCCCGGCCCCTCCCCAAACACCCGAACCGTCAACGTGGCCTTGTCGTCCGTCGCCAACTGGTGAACAAACGCCACCGAACCCGCCTGCCTTCGTATCGAGACGCTTGTAACGTCGACCGCCGACGCCCCGCGCCCCACCGGCCGTCCCAGCACATCGAACCGCAGCCCATCAAAGACCACGGTCCGATCGGCCCCGCCGAACGCAATGGTCCCATCGACCATGCCATTGGCCCCGGCGACAACCGCCGCCCGCAGTCCGCCCTCCAATTCAAAGACCGATTCGTTCTCGCCCGCCCGACCACCATCGGCCGCCAGTCCATGGGCCCGTTGCCGAACGGCGCGTCTCTGATCTTCGGTCATGACGGCCGGTTGTTTACCTGCCCGGATGACGGGATCGGCCCAGAATGACGAATCACACGTCGTATCGCGTCGCGGCCCCGGGTGGCTCTCCAGCCGAAGCAGTATCTCCCGCCCCGCGAACCGCCCGAGGTCCACCTGACCATCGACCCACACCTTGGAATCCGTATGTCGCTCGAAGAGTCGTTCATCTCCGACCCAGACGCGGAACGTCACGCCGTCGCCGGCCGGCTCGGTCGCCGAGTGGTTCCGAACGGCGTTGGCGAACGACAACGTGATGAGCCTGCTCTGCGGTAGTTTCACACGGTACTCGACGAATGCCGTGCCCCCCTTGGGCCGCCACGGCGGGTGGATCTGCAGCGCCGGCCGCGTTGGTCCCCGCGTCACCGCCGCCTTCTCAAAATGCGTCGAAGACCGCGGCTCGGCCCCCGTGAAACCCACCCGCGTGTAGTTCAACGGCTCATCCCAGAACTGCCAGGCCAGCCGATGGGTCCGAAGCGGATAGAGCGCCAGGGCCCCGTCTTCCGGGACAATGTTCAATGTGAATTCCTGCTGCATCTCCCGTGGCGACCGGGTGAATCGCGTTTCGAATACCTGCACGGCGTGTGCGGTTGCCGGCCGGCCCCCGGCATCGAACCTGGCGTAGACATGCACCGGATACAGTGCCGAGAACGCCCCCGGCCCGGCCGCAATCGAGAACGTCACATCCGCCGAGCCACCCGCCGGTACATCAACGGTCCTGGCCGGCTGACCCACGACCCGCCATTCATCGACCAGTCCGCCGACCTCAACGTCCACCTTCAACGGCCTGCCGTTGCCGTTTTCCAGCCGCACATCCACCGGGTATGCCTTGTCATACTCGCTGACACCCTCGACAGGCCCAATCCGGATGGTCAGAGGTCCTTCCGTCACCACGTGTCCGTTGAACCCGAACGCCGCCGGGATCATCACCCACGTCAGCAATGCCGTCAATACCATCAATCCACGTCTCATGCCATGCTCCATCATGTTGGCTGCCGGACTAATTCCTGCTCAGGACATACCACATTGTGTCGTACCGGGGCAACAACGTCGCCACCCCGTTGTCCGTCGGCACATCCGCTTTCGCCGTTCCATCGGCCGCCAGCGCCTGGCATGTCCAGCGCCCCGGCGGCAGCTTCACCGTCGCCTCCACCGTCTCAATCCGCGCCGGGCCTGTGCCCCAGTTGCGTCCCACCGTTCGACGATCCTCGCTGAACACCATCCCCGTATTCTCGCACCGTCCGCACGCGGAGATCAGCACATGCCTGCTATTGTCCAAACGCGAGGCCCCGTCCAGCGCGGTCATCGTCATCGCAACAAACTCCGGCCCCTTGACCTCCACCTCTCCTGACGTCCCCTTCGAAAAGCGTCCTGAATGTCCCACATACACTCGCGCTGCGCCGGCTCGGACCGCATAGAATCCCTTCCCACCGGCCACATCCCACGTCATCGTCATCGATGTCCGCCCCATCTCCGCATGTCCTGGATAATTCCCCAATGTCGCGGCCAGTTCGCTGCTCAGCAGCTTCTCCCATGTCATGCCGGCCATCCTGCTCGCGGCGGCCGCAAACATGTTCGTGCCGCATTTCAAATGAAGCTGAGCCACTCCCGGAAAAAGCAACGGCTCCAGACTCAATTGCCACACCGTCCTATGGCCCAGCTTCGCCACCCCCCCGTCGCGGAACATCGTTGCCCCGGCCCGCATGAACCCCCACTTGGCCGGGTTGGTGTCCACGTCAAAGAAGCTGTTGAGATGCTCGCGGCCCCATTCGCCCGTACTGTGGCTGTATGTATAGAGCCAGACGCCGTCCCAGTCATGTGCCGCCGCGAACGACGCGATCAACGGCACGCACTCGGCCTGTGAATCCAGCGGCGCCGGGTGGTTGTACTCGGTCACCGTATACGGCTTGCCCCACAACCGCTCCGCCGCCAGGCGAAACAGCGTCGCCTCCCGTGGGAAGTCCACCATCGCCTTCTGGTCGATAAGCCAGTCGGCCGGATCCCACGGCCGATTGGGAAATCGCGGGTGCTGCCAATACGAATGGCCGTCGATGAAGTCCATATCGCTCTGCGTGTAGAGCCCCAGCGGTCCGAATACAATCGTTCCGGTCACCAGGGCCCCGCAACCCAGTTCCTGCTTGACATACCTCCGCATATCATCAAAGAACGCCTTCTCGGTCTCGGCCAGAAACACCATGCGGTCTTCGATCCGTGGCGCCGACTCATTGTCCGCGAACAACCCGACGGTCCCCTTCTCGACCGACTCGCCGGTCACCAACCCCACGCGGCCGCCCGGACGCACCTGGGCATTCGCCAGATACACGGGTGACTCGGCATTGCCGAACGAAATACTGACCCGGGCATCGGTATCGCTCTGCGCAGCGGTGAAACCGAAAGTGTACTGCCGCCACTGATCCGACAACTCCACCTGCCTGGACAACCCCAGTCCCTCCCACGGGTCATGCCCCTGGCCGACTGTTATTGAAATGTTGCGATCCGCTTGGCCTGCCGCCTCGAACACCACGGTGTAATACCGCCCGCCCTCGACTGCGAACTGCCGCTGATTGAACTGCAGATGCCACGCCGTTTGGTCGCGTTTGACCACGCTGAGCTTCAGGGCCTCTTTGCCCTTATACATAACCATCTCGGCCGTTGCCCGACAGCCTTCGTGCTGTTCCACGTTCCATCCGTCCACCCGCCCATTCGACACAACCAGACGGCTGTTCTTCAACAGATTCTCCCCCAGCGGCTCGACCCCCATTGTCCACGCGGCCTTCAGCTTTTCGTCCGAACCATACTTCGCCTTCAGCCACGCATTGAACCGCTCGCGCAGTATTTTCGCGTAATAATCCGGCAGCGTCCGCAGTGTCTCTTCGGATCCCCACATGAAGAAACTGTTCTCGTTGGTGATCTCAACAATCGCCACCGCCGGGTCGTCGGCCCACCGCGCGTTGCGATAGCGATTGGTCCGCGTCAGTATCTGCCGCGCATACTCCCTCTGGGCCTCGATCAGCTCCGGCGCAAATAGATTCGCCATCTTGTCGTAGTCGCGGTTGGTCTTCGGCGCCCCGACATACTCGCTGTGCGCGCGTCCGACGTGCAGGTTCAGATTCACCCATATCCCACGTTTGGCCAGTTCATTGATGAAGTAATCCAGCCGGTCCAGGGCCTCCGGCTCAAAGCCCCTGCCGGTGCGGCCGTCCCATATTCCCCGCGGCCACCTCGACGTATCAAGATGATGCATCCGCACCGTGTTGACCCCCGCGGCCGCCAGCCGCTCCGCCACGTCCGCCGCCTCCTCCTTCGCCGGCAGATTGGCCCCGAACGACAGATTCACCCCCCACAACCGCACGCGCTTACCCTCATGCTCGAAATGCTCTCCCGCCGTCAGCCGCGCCGACTTGACCGTTATAGCCTCGCCCGGCGGTGCCGCAATCAGCGACTGGGGATTCGGCTTGGCCGGTATCACAAACGGCACGAATTCCACGCCGAACGCCACGCCTGTCATGGCACATACACACATAATGACCGTGAGATTCCTCATGATGATGGACTCCATAAAACACCGCCGCCAAGCGGCCTCAACAGTGTTGCACTCTGCAACGTACAGCCTGCATTGCCCTTATCGTTACTCGGTCTTTAACGGTTTCATCCGCTCGGCCCAATCCCGCAGATAGTCCACTCTCCACTGATTGACCGTCCGGGCCCCCGCGTACTGTCCCTCGGCTGTGTCCGGGTGCGGGTCATCCACCCACCATCGCACCCGCCCGGCTCTGGAAATGAATCGCCCGCCCCAACTGTCCTGCGTCGGGTCATCCGGGGTACCGCGCAGCAGGAACGCCACCGATGGCGTATCCCCCATCTTGATGCTGCCACCCTTGAGCGGTACGAAAAAATCCCCCAGCGCCCCATGGCCCTTCACATGCTCATTCACAAACGCCCGATTGCCCAGATCACTTCCCTGCTCGCCCCCGACGTACCATCCGCGAAAGGTCGTATTGCAGTGGATCAGCCACATATCGGGGTGTTCGCGGTCGAGGTATGCGAACGCCGCCTCATCGTTGCGTTGGTTCCACGAGGCGATGAAGTACACGCGAATCTTGTCCTTGATGCCCGGCGCATCGTGCAGCGCCTGGGCCACATCCGTAATGGAACCCCACACCAGCACATACAGCGGCCGCTCATCCGGCTGCCCGGCGCAGCGGACGATCCACTCGGAGCCTTCGGTCGTCTGCGAGTACCCCCGATCCGGGGCCGGCTCAGTCGCCCCCTGCTTGACCATCGCCCGCAGTGCCCCGGGGCTTGGATAGTGCCGGCTTGCCCGGTTGAGTGTGGGATAATCCCGTTCGTAGGTATCCACCACCTTGAGGATATCGCCGGCCCGGCCCTTGCCCGGCGGCGACGAAACCAGCCCCTCGGTATCGAACAGGTCGCTGTATATCAGATAGTGGACCATGGACTGGATGTCGTCCTCATCGCTGCCGCCCAGGTCGGTCGAGATCAGCACCCGATACCGCTGCCCACCGATGGCCCCCGGCCCCAGCGCAAATGCCCCGCCCGCCGCCACCATGACCGCCACAACTGCCGCTGTTGCCCAGAGTCGTCTTGTCCAAGCCATATCCGGCCTCCATAAACGCCCCAGCCAGAGTATGACCGCCCGCCCGACCACAATCAAGGCCAAAAATCACCCTCCCAGGCGTGGCACGGGCATCCTGCCCGTGTAATATGCACCTGACGTCCTTGGTAGGGGCAGCCCCCCGTGGCTGCCCCCAATGGTAAACGCCTGGCCCATGGGAACAACTGACGCCACGGACAAAACGTGATACGCCCCATGCCCCGACAAATCTCCTGAAATTTTGCCCTTGCCCCCTTGCAACACTGCGCCCGCTACGCTAGACTACCGCGCTTTTACCGGGCGATTAGCTCAGTTGGTAGAGCAGCTGACTCTTAATCAGCGGGTCGCAGGTTCGAGTCCTGCATCGCCCATTCCTTTCTACAATTATTGGAGGCAACGAGTACCATGCGAAGACTCCAACTGTCGCTGGCCCTTATGTTGACGATCGCCGCCATCACCCAAGCCACCAACTGGCCCCATTGGCGCGGGCCCTTCTACAATGGCTCGACCGACGAGGCCGCCCTGCCGTTCGAATGGAGCCGCACCGACGGCGTGCTCTGGAGCGTCGAGTTGCCCGGTTGCTCGGCCGCCACGCCGATCGTTTGGGACGACAGAGTCTTCATTTCCGGCGTCGACGCCCCCCAAGACCGTCTTGTCGCCATGTGCTTCGACGCCGCCGACGGCAAGCTGCTCTGGCGGCATGACCTGGCCCAGGGCACGCAAAGAGACGGCCGCAGCAACTATGCCTCCGCCTCGCCCGTTACCGACGGCCGACTCGTCGTCTTCTTCTACGCCAACGGGGACCTGGTCTGTTATGATATGGCCGGCGCCCGCCAGTGGGCCCGTAACATCCAGCAGGACTACGGCACGTTCGCCTTTCTCTGGACCTTCGCCGCCAGCCCCACCATCGTCGGCGACCGCCTCTATATCCAGGTGCTCCAGCGTGATGTTCCCGTCAGCGGCCGGGGCTCGTCCCGCAACGACTCCTACCTTCTTGCCGTGGGTTTGGCCGACGGCAAGACCCTTTGGCGTCAGATCCGCCCAAGCCAGGCCGTCGCCGAATCCCGCGAGGCCTTCAGCACGCCCATCCCCCACCGTTTCGGCGATTCGCTCCAGATTCTGGTCGTCGGCGGGGATGACCTGACCGGCCACGACCCGGCCACGGGCGAGGAACTGTGGCGATGGGGCACATGGAACCCGCGCCGGATCGGGCACTGGCGGCTTGTGCCGTCGCCGGTTGCCGGCGGCGGCGTGGTGCTGGCGTGCGCGCCCAAGGATGACCCCATCTACGCCATTGCCCCCAAGGGCCGGGGCGTGCTTGGCGATGATGCCGTGGCCTGGACCAGCGCATCGACCCGCCAGATCACCTCGGACGTGCCCACGCCCACATTCTACGATGGGGATTTCTTCATCCTCAGCGACCTGCGCAAATCGCTGGCGCGTGTTGACGCCACCGGCGGCGTCAAGTGGCTCATTGAGACGCCCGGCCGCTCCAAGTACGAGGCCTCCCCCACGGTCGCCGACGGCAAGGTCTACCTCATCAACCACGCCGGCGACGCGGCCGTCCTCAGCGCCGCCGACGGCAAGGTCCTGGCCACCATCGATATGGACGACCCCTCCGGCGGCGAACTCGTCCGGGCCTCCATCAGCATCGCCAACGGCCGCCTCTACATAAGAACCACCCGACACCTCTACTGCATCGCCGCCAAGTGACCCTCAATGGATCGTCCTGTACCGCGGTCGCCGCAGTGGGGATGCGCAGGTTTTGAGTTTTGATCTACGGCTTGGGGTTTCCGGCTTCGGGTTTACGGTCACGCCGAAAGCGGCAGCGTCAGGCCGGGACTTACCCATCACCCGCGTTGAGCATCAAGCAGCGAGTATCCATCTACTCGCTCGTATCCAGGATACTCATAAACGCCTCCTGCGGAATCTGGACCATACCGACGCTCTTCATGCGGCGCTTGCCCTCTTTCTGTTTCTTGAGGACCTTCATCTTGCGCGTGACATCGCCGCCGTAGAGCTTGGCCGTGACGTCCTTGCGGTAGGCCTTGACGGTCTCGCGGGCGATGATCTTGCCGCCGATGGCC
>Ga0209614_1000874_pt1 | contig 24948 bp, 17 predicted proteins | sample BlaSprsedimmetaG_FD_185484 | JGI IMG/M metagenome (GOLD analysis project Ga0209614, IMG submission 185484) | Hot spring sediment bacterial and archeal communities from California, USA to study Microbial Dark Matter (Phase II) - Blank Spring... ... | reverse complement strand
GTTATGTCATCCGGTTTAGGATTTCCCGTCCGAAGACCAGACAATCGGCGCGTCTCAGGTTGTCATAGTCTTCCATCTCTCCCATCATCCGCGCGGTCTCCGGATCCATCAGGGATTTGGTGATTCTGCCGAGGAATACCCGGGAAGGGACAGCCCCAGTCCCGCACAGTTCGGCCAAGTGGTTGTCGATGAACCGTTTCGTCTGTTCCGGCCCGGCCGGATTCCGCATGTTTCCGCATACGGCGAAGAGACCCCGGACTTTTCCCTGCAGGGATTCCCGGTTCCCCAGGATGAAATCCTGAAGCGCCCCGGAAGTGACCCCGCCCCGGATGGAACCGCCGATCACGAGGTGTTCGAATCCGTTCAAATCGGGGTTTTCGCGGACATCGAAGACGTCGGCGATCCCGCCCATGCCCTCCGAGATCCACACCGCGGCGTCCCGGGAGCTTCCACACCAGGTGCCGTACAGGACGGCGCATTTTTTATCCGACGGCACGGGATAAAATTTCAACGCCCAGGCATCACCGGCGGCCGCCACCGTGCCCGCCGCGGCGAATCCCGCTTTCATAAAATCTCTTCTCTTCATGACGGTTCCTTCCATATGATGGATTTACCTGCGGAACGGATCATATCCGGGAGTCCCGGGTCCGTCTGCCAAATCACCCGGTCTTTTCGGTCGGTTGTCTGCGCCTGATTTCGAGGATCGTCCAGACGAACAATCCCGCGAACAACGCAGACCAGAGTTCCTCGACCTCGTTCATGAGCTCACGCGCCTTGCCGTCCATTAAAAAACGCGTCCCCCAGACATAGAGATGGACGATCCACGCGGACGCCAGATAGACTGGAAACGGCGGGTTGTCCCGCAACGCCTTCCGCCAGGCCTTCGGCCTCCCCGTCCACAGAAGGATGGGTAGAACCCCGAAAAGGATAAGAAAGGTGAGCCGGAAGAGGTTCTGTGTATTGAAGAGGAGCAGGGGATTCATCCGGCCGTCGCGCAGGTCATCATAGAAACTGTCCTTGCTGAAGAACTTCAGATTGTGCAGGTTGAATTCTTCCTGATGGCTGCTCGATTCGACGGCATGGACGGAATAGCCGAACAGGCGTTGCCCCCAGCTGATTTCCTCCCCGAAACAGAGAAACATGAACAGTGCCAGGAAAACGAATAAACCCCTCAGCGTTCGGACGGCCCGGCGCGCATAGATGATGCAGAAGACCGTCCCGGCCAGCCAGAACAGGGCGCTCAGATATTCGATCAGGCCGTCTTCCACCGTCCAGGTTCTCAGAAGGGTCTCGGAACGGGAGAAAAGGATGGAAAGGACGATGGCTGCCGCTCCGGATGCAAGCAAAACAAGGGAGTTGATTTTCAACATGTTCTCCTCGATGAATGAGTGAAACATCGTTTCAGAATCCGGCGGCCGGACAGAATATGCGCCGGCCGGATCGGGTCTGGAATCAGGGGTCTTTCCTATACCATCCGAATCGACAGGAAAGACCCATCCCCGCCATGCGGTCGACGGCATGGCGGTTCAATCCCGCCCCTGCGAACAGATCGGCCTGTAAAACCGGGGTGATCCGGTATGTCAATCCGCCATCGAATACGGGTCGCCAGGATGCGTTTCTGGGAATTTCGGCAAAGGTTTCGACGAACCCACCCAGCCGTTCGGTGACTGCGATACCCAGAGAGACGGATGCCAGGGACAAAAGCTCCCTTCCTGTGCCGGCATCGACCGAGAGGGCGCCGAGATTCACACCCAGATCCAGGCCCCGGCTCAGGTCCATACCGCACGCGAACTTGATTCCCGGTTCGATGTTCCCGACGGAAACCGCCTGATGCCCGGTGGGGAGCGTCGAGACGAGCAAAACGGCCATGGGGATGCCGGCCGATGCGTCCGCCAGCTGGTATTTGGCTTCCAGGATCATGTCATCCGCATAAACACGGGATCGATGGTCCCGGGTCAAACGCGTCCAGCCTGAATATCCCAGGCGAATTTCTAAATTGTGTCCCAGTCCCGTACGGATCAGCAGGGCGGGGCAGGACAGGCCGGTGACGGAATGTAATTTCGAGTAATCCGCGCCGAACTCGATCTGGATCGTTTTCTGCGGAATTACGAGGGCGCTCTCGGTAAAATCGGGACGGTCCGTGATCAGGTCCGAGGCCGATACAGGGGGAAAGAACGAAAAACAAAGAAGCAGGGTAAAGATGCATTGGCGCATAATTTCTCCTTTCTATGTCAGGGAAATGATCACAACAGATGGCTCGCCAGTTCCGCCAATTCCGAACGTTCCCCCTTTTCGAGATTCACGTGGGCGTAGAGTTTCTGTCCCTGCATCTTCTCGATGAGATAGCTCAGGCCGTTCGAGTAGGTGTCCAGATAGGGATGATCGATCTGGAAGATGTCCCCGGTCAGCACGATCTTCGTTCCCTCGCCCGCCCGCGTGATGATGGTCCTCACTTCGTGCGGCGTCAGGTTCTGTGCCTCGTCGACGATGAAATAGATGCTTACCAGGCTCCGTCCCCGGATATAGGCGAGGGGAGAGATCACGAGTTTTTTTTCCTCCAGAAGCCGGGCGACAGGATTTCCGTTGTTTGTATCTCCTTTGGGAAGATGGCTTTGGATCACGCCGAGGTTGTCGAAAAGCGGTTGCATATAGGGGTCGAGTTTGGATTCGACGTCTCCGGGCAGATAGCCGATATCCTTGTTGCTCAGGGGGACGACCGGCCTCGCCATCAGGATCTACCGGTAATCGCGGCGTCTCTGCAGGGCCGCGGCCAGCGCGAGAAGCGTTTTTCCCGTACCCGCCTTGCCCGTGAGGGAGACGAGCTGGATTTTCGGATTCAGCAGCGCGTCCAGGGCGAAGGTCTGTTCGGCGTTGCGGGGAAGAATCCCGGCGGCCGGAACCTTGTCCACCCGTTTGATGAACTGCATGGAGGGGTCATAGGTCGCCAGGGCGGACATCTTCCCGTCCCGCAGGATGAAAAATTCATTCGGAACAGGCTCCTTGGGCAGGGTCAGACAGGACGCTTCGAACTCATAGGGGGGCTCGTACAACCGCCGGATCAGGTCGCCGCTTACGTTCTCTTCGATCCGCTTTCCGGTATACAGGGTGTCCACATTCTTGACATGGTCGGTGGTGTAATCCTGTGCGATGAGGCCGATTGATTTGGCCTTCATCCGGAGGTTCACGTCTTTGGTGACGAGGATGACTTGCTGTTTGGGTTTCTCGTCGGCGAGGAGGTACGCGATATTGAGGATGTGATGATCCGGTTTTGTCGTGGTAAAACTCAGCCGGAGGTCGGGGTGGAACGGTTGCTCGAGCCGGATGATGAGTCGTCCCCGGTTGGGGCCGAGTTTTACGCCGTCATCGAAAATCCGGTCGCCGCTCAGCGCGTCGAGCGTGCGGAGGAATTCCCGGGCGTGAAAGTTGACCATCTCGCCGCCCTTCTTGAACTGATCCAGTTCCTCGAGGACGGAGACCGGTACGACCACATCGTGTTCCTGAAACTGATTCACGCAGGTACTGTCGTGAAGGATCACGTTGGTATCCAGAACGAAATATTTTTTTTTGCGCAGGAGGCATCGGCCTGCCCAGATGTTTTCCCTTGTCGGATGAAAGGGGAAGGGTGATATCCGGAGTCGACATCCTGCCGGCCCGTGCGGATCCGTGGAACCCAGGACCCATCCCGACGATCCGGTTCGGTCGTCATGAGCAACAAACCGAAACCGGTTCAGACAGCCCATCCCCTTTCACGGTCAATCGTATTGCAGGATCAGCTCCACCGGTACGCGGCCAGCTGCTTGAGTTCTCGGATTCTTTCCGGGACGGCGACGGACCGGACACAGGCGGCCGAACACACCGCGCAGTCCAGGCATTCCGCCAGCCCGTATCGGGGGGCGATTTCGCGGATCGCGGCGTGCGCCTGCTCCAGGTTATGGTACTGGAAGGCGTACATGTGCGAGCGCATCAGCGTCGGGATGTCCACGTGTTTCGGGCATCGGGCGGTGCAGGATCCGCACTGGCGGCAGAAGCCGAGCCCCATTTGGATTTCACGGTCGCCGAGGAATTTCTCCTCCTCCTCCGTGTAGGACAGGTCATAGGCGACGGCGATGTCTTCCCGGAGCTGGTCGAACGTCGTGTACCCGGGAACGGCCGTGGTGATGAATGGATTATTGAGCACCCATTTCAGCATGGCGGACTGATTCAGCGGGCCGTCGAACCGGGTTGATTTCTGGCGGGCGTTACGCCACCAGTCGCCGCCCGCCTGGGTCTTCATGGCGATCAGGCCGATGCCTTTGTCCGCCGCGCCCCTGAGGGCCCGGATATACGTTGTGTCGTCGGCCATGGCGAAATTCAATGTGATGAGGGCGACGTCCCACGAGCCGCTTTCGGTCATGGCGTTGACGACGGCGGTCGTGTTGCTGTGACACGAGATGCCGGAGAAACGCATCTTGCCTTCCTTTTTGAATTCGGAAAGCAGGTCCCTTATTTCCGGAGACCGGACCTGCGAAGGGTCGTTTGCGCCGTGGAAATACAGGATGTCCACATGGTCGGTATCGAGCCGTCTCAGGCTTTCCTCGAACCGCTGCCGGATGACGCGCATCGTCTCTTCGATGTTATCTCCGGACAGATTTCCGGCCGGGAATTTGGTGGCGATGACGACCTCTTTACGGACTCCCAGCTGTCGGATGGACCGCCCGAGCATGCGTTCGTTGTTGCCGCCCTGATACCCCCAGGCCGTGTCGAAATGGCGCACACCGAGCCGGTACGATTCCATCACCAGATCGGACACGTTCGCATTCATCACACCCATGCTCACGACAGGCAATTCGAGACCGGTTCTGCCGAGCGTTCGGGTGATGATTTTCTTTTCAGGCGCCTCATCCCGGGAATTCGCGCGTGTGGCGCCCAGCCCGAGCAGGCCGAGGCCCGCGGCGGTCTGACCGATAAAGTTCCTCCGGGAAACCGGTGTGGATCGGGCCATCGGAAACCTCCCTTCAGGGTTCAAATTTATTATTCCGCCGAAAACGCGTAGATCGTGATCTCATGATAGGTCTCTCCGGGCCGCAGCACGGTCGAGGGGAAAGCCGGCCGGTTGGGCGAATCCGGATAGTGCTGGGTCTCGAGGCACAAGCCGTGCCGGTGGCCGTAAACCGTACCGTCTTTTCCCGTGATCGAACCGTCCAGGAAATTGCCCGAGTAGAACTGGATGCCGGGCTGGGTCGTCCGGACGGTCAGCACCCGGCCCGACACCGGGTCGGAAAGCCGGGCCGCGGGCCGGAGCGTCCCCTGCTCGCCGTCCACCACCCAGTTGTGGTCATACCCGAATCCGAAACGAATCTGGGGATCGTCCGCTTCGATGCGCTCCCCGATCCGGAACGGGGAGCGGAAATCCAGGGGTGTACCCTCGACCGGGCGGATTTCTCCCGTCGGGATCAGGGTTTCGTCCACGGGGGTGAAAGCATCCGCCATGATTTGGAGAGAATGATCCGTGACCGGTGTGGCGCCGCCGTCACTCAGATTGAAATAGGCGTGATTGGTCAGGTTGACCACGGTCGGTCTGTCCGTCTCCGCGAAATATTCCATGCGCAGGGCGTTGTGCATGTCGAGCGTGTAAACCACCCGCACGTCCAGATTGCCGGGATAACCCTCTTCCCCGTCCGGGCTGAGGTAAGAGAGGGCCACACCCACCGTCGAATCCGTGCGCACGGATTCGGTCTCCCACAGCACCTTGTCGAATCCCGTGAATCCGCCGTGCAGGTGGTTGGGTCCGTCGTTGAGGGGCAGGGACCAGGCCGTTCCGTCCAGTGTGAAGCGGCCCCCGGCGATCCGGTTGGCGTAACGTCCCGCGATGCACCCGAAATAGGGGTTGTTTTCCAGATACGCATCCAGGTTGTCGTATCCGAGCGTCACATCCGTTTTGTTGCCGTCGCGGTCCGGCGCGACGATGCGGGTGATGATGCCCCCGTAATTCGTGATTTGAACGGTCATCTCCCCGTTCGACAGGGTGAACAGGCTGACCGGGCGGCCATCCGGCATCTCGCCGAACGGCCGTTCTTTCAGGGTGAGTTTGCGGTCCGGTTTCAGGGCGCATCCGGCGATGAGCGTGATGCCGATCAAAAAAACCGTCAGTCGTTTCATACATCCTCCTGGGATTCGGGTTTTATAACAGAAAACGATCCATCCAAAGATTTCCATCCTGCGAATAAATATAAAATTCTCCGTCCGATGAAAAGGCGATATACTTCTCATGACTCTCCTCAGACCGGCTCCGGTCACCGGGAGCCGATTCCCGATCTTTTGCCCCGTTGGATCACGCCCGCAAACGGAAAGCGACTGCCGGATCCCTTTTTCCGGTCCTGAACGAATCGGCTGAATCCGGCTTGTTTCTTTCACCCCGTTTTCGTCCGGACGGATCCCGAAACATGAGACAAAGGTTTCCTCAGGCGCTCCGGATGGAATGCAGGATGTTGCGGAATCTCGTGCCGCTGATCGGATGCTCGGCGATCGGCCTCCCGTCATAGAGGATGCAGAACGTGCCGAAGGCGCACGGGCTGTTTTGGGCCTCTTCGGCGCTTTTCAGGGAGACGACCCTGGGCCGCAGACCGAATTCCTTTTCCGCGGTTTCGCAGATTTCCTTCACATTCTTGACGGTGTAGGGACATTGATCCGACCGGATGATCGTCAGGCCGCGGCCGAAAGCCTTCCGTCTTTCATCCCAATCTCCCCTGAACCGGGGAGCCGGTGCGGAGTTCGTGAGCCGGCACACGAGCAGTTCGAAATCCGGCGCCGCCGTGTCGGCCGTTTCGAAACCGTTTTGGATGAAGAGTTCCCTGCCCGCCATGAAGGATCCTTTCCGTGTCACGACGGAGACACCGGAAAACCCCGCCTCCCGGGCGTCTTTCAGACATTCGTCCAGCAGTCTGGATCCGTAACCCTTCCCCTTGTAGGCTTTCCTGAAGCCGACGAAAATGCAATGGATAAACAGGTGTCCGTCCGCCGCGACAGGCCTCCAGGCCTGCGCGCCGGGGATGTACTCGATCATGCCCTGTGCGCCATCCCGTTCCGAAACCAGCATCTTGATCTTCATGCCTTCTGCAAACCGCTGCTTCATCCAGGCGATTTTCTCCGTATATCCTTCCCTCCGGATATCTTTATATCCGCAGATCCCGTAATTCAGCATGTTTCCTTCGTTCAGATCGACGATCGAAACGCCGTCCACCGAGAACCCTCCTTATTTATCCGTCCGGAACAATTTTGGCCGGACGAATTGAATACCGCATATCAGATGGACCGGCCTCCGAAAGTGAATCCTTCTCCTTTGCGCCGGCCCCCGGCGGAAGGCGCATGGGCGAGAATCCGGTCCGCAAGCCGGGAGAAAGGCAGGCTTTGAAGCAGCACAATGCCCGTTCCCCGCAGCGTCGCCAGGAACACGCCCTCCCCCCCGAAAAACATGGATTTGAGTCCCCCGACGAACTGGATGTCGTAATCGATGCCGGGGGTGAAGGCCACGATACAGCCCGTGTCCACACGGAGGGTCTGCCCCCGGATTTCCTTTCGGACCACGGTGCCTCCCGCCTGCACGAAGACCATGCCGTCGCCGCGCAGGCGCTGCAGGATGAAACCTTCGCCTCCGAAGAATCCGGCGCCGAGGCGTTTGGCGAAGGCGATGCCGATTTCCGTACCCAGCGCCGCGCAGAGAAACGCGTCTTTCTGGCAGAGGAGTTCGCCGCCGATTTCGTCCAGGTCGACGGGAATGATTTTCCCCGGATAGGGTGCCGCGAACGCCACCCGCTTCTTGTCCGGATGCAGATTTTTGAAATGGGTCAGGAAAAGCGATTCACCGGACAGGATCCGTTTGCCCGCGGAGAGCAGTTTCCCCAGCGCTTTTTGGGACGGGCTGGATCCATCGCCCATTTTGGTCTCGAAGGTGATGCCGTCTTCCATATAGTTCATGGCGCCGGCCTCGGCGATGACGGTCTCGTGGCGGTCGAGTTCGATTTCGACAATCTGCATGTCGTCGCCGAGTATCGTGTAGTCGATTTCATGGCATTGCATGCGTCCCGGTTCTCCAGAGATGATTATCGTCAATATGTGAATAATTCAGGCGATTTTGACAGATCAATGTCGTCATTTTTGATCTTCCTGATTTGACCTCAATATAGACATCAATGGGGTCAATATCAAGGTGTTTGATGGGTCACAGACGGGCCTCAGACTCTGAACAACGTTCACGGGCCGTCCCATCCCGGAAACCGCCCACAGAAAACACGAAAGGAAATCAGAACCGCAGAGAAGGAAACAAACAAAATTAAAAGTTTAAAATGACAGAGTCCCAACGCCCGCTAAATTCCGGCCTTAAGAACGCCGGGAAGACAAGTGGGGCGGGATTGGATTCCGGGGACGGGGTGCAATGAGGCGGCATATCAAATGTCGTCCTGTGGAAATTAACGTTATCCGAGTGAGTTTCGGGCGTACCCTGTACGGCAGATTTTTGTGTCAGCCGCAGTTTTTGGGGCACCTTTTCCTGAAATAAGGCGCATAAGAACTTGCGATTTCATGGATTCCCGATTCCCCCTCGCCCGACCCATGGATTCCCGGCAGAAGATTTCGGGTAAGACGGAGCCTGCGGGGTGCCCGTAACGGTGGGCGGGATGGGGACGCTGCAGGCACTCTGCCCGGCGTTATCCAAATCCGGTTCGAATGCCAATTGACTTTAATCCTTTTTTTGATTATAATTAAAACCGTACATTTTTTTAACCAGTTGAGTCGACTTTTATGAAAGTGTTGGAACATCATTTTCCTTTTCTTCCCGAACGGTTGATCCGTCTCGGTGACCTGGCCTACAATCTCTGGTTCAGTTGGCATTCCAAAGCCGTGGATCTGTTTAAGGAAATGGACCAGCCGCTCTGGGAACGGACCGGCCGCAACCCGGTACGGATGCTGCATGAAGTCGATGCGGGCCGGATCGAAGAGCTGGCCGGGGAAAAAGCCTATGTCCGGAAGTACGACGCCGTGATCCGGGCGATGGATCATTACCTGACTGACAAGAAGACCTGGTTCAATATCCGGCATGAGGCGTTTCCCGGTCCCGTCGCCTATTTCAGCATGGAATTCGGCGTGCATGAATCACTGCCCATCTATTCCGGCGGTCTCGGAATATTGGCCGGCGACCACCTGAAATCCGCCTCTGATCTGGGAATCCCGCTCGTCGGCGTCGGCCTGCTTTACCGGGAGTCCTACTTCACCCAGCAGATCTCACTCAGCGGCCATCAACAGTCCCATTATGTCTACAATAATTTCTCCAATCTGCCCGTACGCGCCGTCATGGGCAAAAACGGAGATCAGCTCACGATTCACGTGGTCACGGACGGGAAGCAGATCGCCGCCAAACTCTGGCAGGCACAAATCGGCCGCGTCCCGCTTTATCTGCTCGACACCGATCTCCCGGAAAATTCAAACGGCGACCGCAAAATCACAGAAAGACTCTACGTGGGTGATCGTGACATGCGCCTGCTACAGGAGATACTCCTCGGCATCGGCGGCGTGCGTGCACTGGATGCGATCGGGATCGCGCCTTCGGTCTGGCATATGAATGAAGGTCATTGCAGTTTCCTCATCGTCGAACGCATACGCCGGCTGGTTGAGTCGGGCATGCCCTTCGACCAGGCGGTAGAGGAGATCCGGAAAACGACCGTGTTCACGACCCATACGCCCATACCCGCAGGCAACGAGATGTTCGAAACCGCGCGCATCGAATCCGCTTTCAGGCCCTGCTGGGAAAAACTGGGAATCGACCGCGACCGGTTCATGCGTCTCGGGCAATCCCGGAAGGATCCCGATCCCCATGCATTCAATATGACTATCCTGGCGCTTTACCACTCCCGAGAAGCCAATGCCGTCAGCCGGCTTCACGGCACCGTCTCGCGGCATATGTGGCAGCATGTCTTTCCGGATCGTTCCGCTGAAGAAGTGCCGATCAGGGCCATTACCAACGGTGTGCATACGCGCACCTGGATGGCCGGTCCCATGAAAGATCTGCTCGACCGGTATCTGGGTCCGGACTGGCGGCATCAGATCACGGAAACCGCCATTTGGGAAAAAGTCGGGCGCATCCCGGATAAAGTCCTGTGGGAGACACATCAGACTTTAAAGAAAGCCCTTTTAGAGGAAGTCCGGTGCCGTCTCGTCAGGGAGCGGGACCGGAACGGGGAATCCGGTGACGCGCTCAGGGAAGCAGAAGCCATCCTGAATCCTGAATTTCTGACCCTCGGTTTCGCCCGCCGTTTCGCCCAGTACAAACGGGGCGCGATGCTCTTCCGGGATCGTGAACGGTTGAAACACCTGCTCACTGGTTCGGATCGGCCGGTCCAGATTTTGTTCGCCGGCAAGGCCCATCCGGCCGACCAGCCGGGAAAGGCGTTGATCCGGGAGATCTATCAGGAGAGTCGCAACCCCGAATTTCAGAACCGCATCGTGTTCGTGGAGAATTATGACATCACCCTGGCCCGCCATCTGGTCAGCGGCGTGGATGTCTGGCTCAACACCCCCCGCCGGCCTCTCGAAGCCAGCGGCACCAGCGGTATGAAGGTCGCGGCGAACGGCGGCATCAATCTGAGCGTACTCGACGGCTGGTGGCGCGAGGCCTATCAGGAAGACAACGGCTGGGCGATCGGCGAAGACCGGGACTATTACAATGAATGGGAACAGGACGAGACCGACAGCCAGTCTCTATACAACCTGCTGGAACACGCCGTGATCCCGCTCTATTACACGCGCAACGGCGAGGGCATCCCAGAAGGATGGGTGAAACGCATGAAGGCCTCGATGACGGCCGTGATTCCCGTGTTCAACACCCACCGTATGCTGATGGAATATGTCGAAAGCATGTACCTGCCGAAACCGTCCGGGAAATGAGATTCCGTCCGTGATCCCGAATCAGGAGCGACAGGATTCTCGGGGCGATTTCTTGTTTTTTTTGCCAGTATGTGTTATCTTCCTTTTGTTCTTTCAAGGTTAACAGCATGCGCACTTTGCGCTGCGTCCTGTGAGTCGCAATCGCCGGTGTCCTGACGGCGTCGGAGCGGATCGTCAATTGAAAAATTCCGGTAAATCAGAATCCTTCACCCTTCTCCATCGACAGGATCTGGACAAAGACGCATGGGGACGGTTTGTCGCGGCGAATCCCCACGGCACTGTGTTTCATACCCCCGAGTGCTACGAGGTTTTTCTCGGGACGAAGGGATACATGCCCTACGCCTGCGCCGCATGCGACCGGCAGGGCGAGATCCAGGCGTTGATCACGCCTGTGGTGGTTTCGCTGTATGACGGGATCCTGAAACCGCTGTCATCACGCGCCCTGCATTTCGGCGGCCCACTCTTTTCGGACGACCCGGAAGGGATCGCGGCCCTTCGGTTCCTGTTAAACCATTACACGAATGCGGTCCGGAAGTATGCCATCTTTACAGAATTCAGGAATCTGACCGATGTCTCAGGAATCATGACGACGCTCGATCAATTGGGATTCGTGTTCGAACCGCATGTCAATTACTGGCAGGAATTGGATCGATCTTTGGATGCCATCTGGAAACAGATGAAACCATCGGCCAGGACATCCATCCGCAAGGCGAGAAAAGAGGGCCTGAAGATCCTGCCGGTCGACGACCGTGCCGGAATCTCCGCATGGTACAAACTGCTTGACGATACCTACCGTCGCAAGGCCTTGCCGCTTGCGGATATTTCCCTGTTTGAAAGGACGTTCGACATCCTGGTTCCGGCCGGTATGGCGAAATTCTATACCGGTGTCGTGAAAGACCGGATCGTCGGATCGTTTCTGATTCTTCTTTACAAGAAAATCATTTATATCTGGTACACCGCGGACGAGACCAGTATGCGATACACGCGTCCCACCGACGGATTCATGGGATTTCTCCTCCGGTGGGGACTTGAAAACGGGTATCATCACATCGACTGGGGATGGGCGGGGAAGAAAGATGAACCCTACGGGGTTCGTGAATTCAAGTCCAAGTACGGCGGCCGTGAAATCTGTTACGGCCGGCATGTTTTTGTCCACAAACCTGTGATTCTGGCTGCGAGCCGGATTGCGTATCAGGGGCTGCGCCTGCTTCGCAGGATCATCCCGGGCTCATAGATTTCCACAATTTCATCCCGTTATCGGCTTTATATCAATCTGAAAACAGGCCGCCGTTTTATTGGCAAAATATTTGCTTGCGATATTTCGAAAATACATGGTGATGAATCGTTCATCGATTGCAATCCGATGGAATGATGTTCCTGCGGGCCATTCACCGTCCGGAAAATTTATCGAAAGGGCGTGTTTTGATGAAATGGATCATTGCAAAAGAGAAGGACTCTCCTTCCGGAAAATGATTCGAGAAAGGATGATATGCGCATACCGGCCGTCCGGATCCTCAAGATCCACAGGATTTCAATCCTGCGCGTGAGCGCGTTCGCTCTCTTTGCGGTCTTCGGCATCACCGGCTATTTCAAGCTGGAAGAGGGGGTCATCCTTCAGGATCCCGCGCTTCTTTCTGTCGCGAGGCGAGACATGCTGGGGGCCATCCTGGGTTACGGTCTGTTGCTCGCCGGGTTACAGTGGCTATCCAACCGGATCGCGTTACGGCCGACAAAGCGTGTGCTCGATGCCGGCAAGAAGATCGCCTCCGAGGGAATCGGCGTCTTGTCCAATGCGATCGGAGAATTGTCGCAGGGAGACATGACGAAAGAGATTCGCCCGGAAAGAGAGACCCTTCCGGATTCAGGCCAGCCTGCCTTGAATCAAATCATCGATATTTTCAATGCGATGCAGAAAAATCTCGGAGATGCCTATCAGGCCTTCAACAACATCACGGGGATTCCCTGTAAACGTCTCTTCTATGTGGGTTCGGATCCCTTCCTGGAAGGCCGGCGCTGCGGCGAGATGATGGGCAGATGCCTCAAGGGCGGGGGCCGGATCATCGTGACGGCGGAGTCGTTCGGCAATATCAATCTGGATCTGAGAAGACGGGGCTTTTTGAGCACGATCCGTGAAAAATATTCCGACGTTGAAGTCATCGCCACACTCGACGCGACCGCGGCGCAAGGGATCGCTTATGAGGTGGGGCGTGAGGCACTCAAAAAGCATCCGGATGTCACGGGAATCTATGTGGCCAGCGGGTCTTCCGCCGCCCAGTTCGCCAAAGCGGTCGTGGATGCAGGCCGATCGGGCCAGATCAAGATCGTCTGTCATGATTTAGTCGATGAAACCATGCGATACATCCAAGACGGTGTCATCACTGCGACACTCAGCCAGAATTCTCCCGCACAGGGCCACGATCCCGTCGTTCATATGTATAATCATCTCTCCGCGGGATGGAACCCGGTCATCCCGTTTTTACTAACCGAAATGGAAGAGGTCCATGCGGATAATGTAAATTCATTTTGGCGGGAAGGCCAGGGCATCCAGATCTCGAAAGAGGCCAGGGATAAACTGGCCAAACCGATCCGAAGAACGGCAGACAAACCCCTGCGAATCGCTTTCCTCGGGCGGGATGACACGGCGTTCTGGCAGTCCATAAACAGAGGCGTCGAAGAGGCCCGGAATACTTTGAGGGGACTTCCCGTCACCGTAGACGGGATCGTTCCGCCGAAGGTCCGGGAAGTTCACCGGATCACGGCGGACATTTACGGGCCGGCCATCGAGAAAGTCGTTTCCGATCAATATGACGGTCTGATCACCATGGCCAGCGATCAGGGATTCATTCCCTACATCAATCAAGCGGTGGATGCCGGAATCCCGGTCGGATTGTATAACAGTGATCCGACGAGTCTGCGCGGACTGATTGTCACGATCTCCTCGCAGGCGGTACATCTGCTGGGGGTCAGCGAGAATCTGGCCTCGAGCACCGCACAGACCAGCGAAGCCACGGTGCAGATCCAGAATGCCATGGATCATGTCGCGCGAAGCGCACGGTCCCAGAATGACGATGTCTCGAAAACCGCAGAAGTCCTCGAAAAATTGCTCACGAATATCGTACGGGTCCGGAAGGACACAGAGCAAAGCGCAAGGGAGGCCGAGATCACCATCGGCTCGGTCGTGACCGGCACCGAGGCGATGAACCGGACCCTGAAGACTATGAAATCCATCGAGAAATCGGTGTCCGGAACCTGGGGCATTGTGGAAGAACTGGGCAAACACTCCGAGCGGATCGATGCGGTCGTCGATTTGATCGACGATATCGCCTCCCGGGTCAACGTGCTGGCATTGAATGCGGCGATCGAGGCGACCAGGGCGGGAGAGTTCGGGGCAGGATTCATGGTCGTGGCACAGGAAATCCGGAGTCTCGCGAAGAAGACGGCGGAAGGGACCAGGGAAGTCGCGCGGTTGATTGAGTCGGTCCAAAGTGATATCGTCAAGGTGGATCGCGTGATGTCCGGGGGGCTGGCGAAACTGGAACAAACGTCCAAACTGGCGGATGAATCCATTCAGGTCGTCGCCGAGATCCAGAAACGCGTCGAGACCGACAAACACCGTATTTTGAGTATCTCAAAAGCCATGCAGGAAATGGAGGAGTCCTCGCTGAACGTCGGGCAGGCCATGCAAAACGTCGGTACGGTCAGTCAAAGGAACATGGTCGCGGTTCAACAGGTGAATGAATTGACCCGGAACATGACCGAACAGCTCGAAACCGTCACGAACCTGGCCAAGTCGCTCGAAACGATGGCCGGGGGTGAACAGAGAATGCTGGCCAAATTCAGTTTGGCGGAAGCCGACACGAATCTTCCATGATTTTTTATTCCCGGTATGCGGATGAAAAAACAGGGAGGGATGTGCCGATGGGTGGCCGGCGATCCCTCCCTGTCCCAAGCAACGAGAGGGGTGTTATTTCAGGAGCGTCATCCGTCTATCTATTTTGATGTCACCGGCCTCGAGGCGATAGAAATAAATTCCCGAGGTCAGATGACCGGCATCGAATAGCACCTGATGAGACCCGGCTTCCATGGGCGCATCGATCAGCGTGGCCACTTTCTGACCCAGAATATTAAACACGGTCAGGCGGACATTCGAAGCCTTGCCCAAGGCGAAGTGGATGTTGGTCGTCGGGTTGAAGGGGTTGGGGTAATTCTGCTCGAGTGCAAAGCCCCTCGGCAAATCACCACGTCCTTTCACTGAAGAAATGACGGAAACCTTGACCAGCTTGATAACATCTGCTTTCACCCGGCTGCCGGAGAGGGTGATCGCATGCGTTCCAGCCGTTAACGGGAATGTTTCCGACAATACGCTCAGGCCCGTCGAGTCATCATTGCTTTCAAAATTCACAGAAACGGCAAACGCGCCGTTTGTATGGATTTCGCCTACGACCAAACCGTCCACATTTTGATAGAACACCTGAAGCGCATATTCGCCGTCATCGGGTGCGGTCAGATCCCACGTGATGTTGCCGTCTGTATTCAGTGCGACCGATTTGAAACCACTGGGCACCCAGGGTGCGCCTTCGCTCACCAGGGCGACGATGTCGAAGGTGGCATCGGGGGCCCTCAGCTCAACCAATGCCTCACGGCTGGCAAAGTCGATGATATCGATTCCGGCGAAGTGTTGCCATCCCCAGGATTGTTCAATCCGGATGGTGTTTTCACCCGCGGGCAGCGTCAATGCACCGGCCTCGAGAATATTGGCCTGGGTGATCAGCGTCCAGGTCCATTCGTTGGTCGGCATGCCGGCGTGTATCCCTTCACCCGAATCCCAGATGTATTCGCCCCAGCCCTTGGGGTCGTGTATGCTGATGCCGTTGACGATGATGCGTTGTCCGCGCATATCGTTTCCGCGCATGTGCGTCCACACATTCAGGTCGACCTGAGCTTCCGCCGGCAAGTCGAAGACCCACTGGATGAAACCGCCGCCATCCATCTGGAAAAAGGTAAATCCTTCAAACTCTTCAATCACGGCATCGCCTGCCAGTGCGCCTTCTTCGGCCTCCGCCTCATCCACCACATCATACACCTTGATCGGACCGGCCAGCGTCTTCAGGTCGGCGACGAACTGATCCTTGTTCGCCTCGAACTCCGCCTTCCTGTCCGGGAACCAGTTCAGATCGCCGAGCGGCAGGCCGTCCGTTCCGGCGTTCAGGAGGGATGCGGTGGTGTAGGAGAAGTCTTCCGGAAGCGGCCAGCTGGGGCAGACATGGCAGATCTCGCCGGGGACCACGGCATCTTCGGGAAGCTCCCAGAACCAGGGGTTGGCCGGGAGATTGCCCGCACGCAGGTCGGTGATGTTCTGAATCATGTCCGGAATGATGTCGGGCGTGTAGGTTCCGATGTCGGGCATGGCGGGGAGCCATGAGGTGTCCCTGACCACGATGTTTTCGTACGGCACTACGAAGTCTTCTTTGGTGACGGCATTGATGAACGGCTGCGCCCGGGCCGCGTCCGCGGCATAGAAGGCCGCAAAGGCCGGGTCGCGCCAGCCGGCGGTGTTGGCAAACAACACCCGGCGGCCCTGTTCCGGACCGTATTTCGACGGCAGCGGGCCGACCGAAAACATACCCGAGGTATAAGCCCGCGGGTCGCGGCCGTCGGCCGTGTAATCGCCCACTCCCTCGCCGTGCCAGAAGCCGTTGATGACCAGGTTGTTGGCGAAGTAGGCCTCGCGCCACCAGTTGCCCGTGTTGATCGTCCGCCCGATGTTCACCAAGGTGTTGTGGTTGAACCGGACGTAATCGGCGGCGCCGCCTTCAATCTGCAATGCGGTCATTCCAATATTGAAGAAGGTGCAGTTCTCGACCACGACCGTGTCCTGGTCTGCCCAGATCGAGATGGCGCGTCCTTCCCATTGCTGCGTGCTGGGTTTGCCGATCAGGTTGCGGAATACGCAGTTCGTATAGTAGATACTGTTTCCGGAACCGGTGACGGCGATCAGGGCGAAATTGGTGCGTTCCAGGATGATGCCGTCGAATACGAAGCGTGAGTTGCTCGCATCGATCTGGATGGGCTGATACGCAGTCTGTACACCGCTGTCGTCGCAGCCGATGATGTAGAGATTTTTCAGCGTGACGTCGTCGCCGCCGGTGAGTATGCGTTGGTTTACCGATCCGTCACCGCGCGCGACCATCTGCAGCACCGCGGGATTGTCCAGCTCGCCCGGTCCGGGGTCTTCGCCCACGATACGCAGATGCCAGCCGTCATTTACGAGTGTTTCGGTGATCCAGTAAAAACCGCCCTTCCTTAATTTGTAAACCCGGTCGTCCGGACGGTCGGCATCCGCGGCGATGGCATCACGAAGCGCATCCACGATGACTTCACCGGTCACCGGATCCTCCCATTCGACGATGAGTTCATTTGTCAGAGCCCGGGGCGCCATGAGCAGCACGGCTCCGGCGAGCAGGGCACCAAAGATACCCGAATATTTTCCTTTCATTGTCTTCCTCCTTCACAACGGGTTGGATGTCTCTTGTCGACCGCGTGTATTGACCCCCCAACACGCACATGCCTACTTCTTTTTATTGTGCTTCACCTCCTTCGGCCGTGTGTCGGCCCGGCATTTGAGTTCTTGATCGTTTTAAAATCTGTATCGAATCCCCGCATCCATGGCAAAGCCATAATACTCCGTATAGGTGGGGTTGGTCAGAGCCGCTCCCCTGAAATTCTGATCGGGCCGGTTGTTCAGGTTTGTGAAATTGGAGAAAAGTTGTATTCTCGGGCCAAGCCGCTGCTGGAATGTCAGGTCCCAGCGTGCATAGGTCCCGGAAAAGTTGTCGAGCGCCGGTTCTGTCGAGATAAAGGTCACCCGATTTGTCTGATACAGATAAGAGAGACGGGCAGAAAACCCCTTGAAGTCGTATCCGAGCGTCACATTGAAAATATGGGCAGGCTGATCGGGCATGCGGGCCACGCGCGAGCTGTCGATCAGGACATTTTCCCTCCGGGGCGGCCGGGTTCCGGGGATGATGTCACCCTGGTTGTTATAATATAATATCTTTTCGATCTCCGAATAAATTCTTGTATAATTCATGTTCAACACCACACCGCGGAAAATCGGAGGCAGATACCAGAAATAGGTCTGCCAGTCGATCTCGAAGCCTTGATAAATGGCGGGCTTGGTGTTGTTGATATAGGTGTCCATCTGGGGTGCGGCACCCACGAGCCAGGAGTCCGGGATGTTCAGTCCCGGCAGCACGGGCACGCCGGCCATGAGTTTATAACTGGTCTGGAAGATTAAATCGTCGATGGTTTTATGGAAGCCCGAGATTGAAAACAGGCCCACATGGTTCTGATAGACCGAGACCGAAATGTCATAGTTTTTGGAATGCGCCGGTTTCAGCGCCGAATTGGCGGCCCTCATGTAGTTCTGCTGGCTGTTTATCCATGTTATGGGCGCATAGTGGATATAATCCGGACGCGTCAGGGTTTCGGTGCGCGCCAGCCGGATTTTCATCCAGTCGGTCGGCGACACCATCAGGTGCATCATGGGCAGCCAGAAGCTGTTGTTCCGTTCGGTGGTGATGTCATCGAATTCCTTGGGTTCTTCCTGGATGTTGTTGACCACGAGTTCCCGGTATCGTTGACCGCTGTACCGGGAGAAATCGCCCTCCCAGCGGATCCCCGGCAACAGGGTCAGATGCTTGCCCAAATTGAGTTCGGTCATGATGTAACCCGCCTGGTAGCGTTCGATGCCGTCGTAGTCCCGTCCCCGGGAGTCGATCGCATATCGGCGGTTCTCTCCGGATTCAAAGAGGGCGTCCATCATCTGATCCATCAAGGTCTGATCAACCACGAAGCCGAGCGGATATTCTCCGTCCAGAAAATCGGAGCGCCGATAGTCGCTCAGCACACGCGTGATGGGAAAAATCCCGTTTTGACGGGTCAGCGCCGAATCGCTTTGCCAGTTCCACCGGTCCGGATGTTCTTCGGCGAGATTTTGGAGCACCGCGGTCAGGATCGTATTCACACCCGTCGAGCCGCCGTACTGGATTCCGTGTCTGCCGTCCCGTTCTTCGTCGTTCATCCGATCCAGCCACCGGAATTTTCCGCCCAGTTTGATGCGGCCGTCCATCCGGTTGCCGAATCGGAAAGGTATTTCGGCATTGAGCTGAAATGAGGTCTCGTTTTCATGCCGTTTCGTATCCAGAATATACATGGATGAGAGACCGGTGTTGTTCGAATCGACGGTCGCGAACGCGGGGATTTCATTGGGATGGGTATAGGGGTCGATCCTGGCCGTGAGGAACGCGTTGTTTTCCTGGACGAAGGACCAGGCGCGTTCACCGGGATTGTTCGTGCGAGAGGATGTCCTGGCCGCGCTGAGATCATACCGGATCCAGTCGAAATTCTGTTCCATGCCGAAGGTGCCGGTAAATATTGAAGTGGTGCCTCCCCGTTTCTCCAGTTCGTAATAGTGCCGGTTGTCGAAGACATGCATCCGGTCGATGCGGAACAGGCCATCCCAGCTCAGGCGGTTGTAGAATGAATTGGCGGTGATCTTGCCGTAGGGAATCCGGTAATCCAAAAGCAGGCTCGCGCCGGTCCGGCCGCGCGTCACGTTTTCTTCTCTCAGGCTGATGTTTGAGGCGATGATCTGGGTCAGGCCCGTTCCGGCCTCCGTGGTCTGACGGTAGTCACCCCAGAACTTGTCGGCGCTGCGGTCGTATTTGTCGCTGTTTATACTGGCGATCATGCCGAGCCGGCTGTTCATGAACCGGTTGCTCACACTGCCCGTAAAATTGTGGTTGCCGTAACAATTCTGGAGCCGGTTATATCCTCCCTGCGCCGAGACATGGATCTGCAGCCTGTCTGCGGCTTCTTTCAGGCGCAGATCCACGGTGCCGCCGATGGCGTCTGCATCCATATCCGGCGTATTCGCTTTCTTCACGGAGATGCCGGCGAGCATGCTCGATGAGATGAGTGAAAGATCCACGCTCCGGTCGTCTCCGCCGGTCGCGGGTACGCGGACGCCGTTGACGGTCACCGTGTTGTATTTCGGTGACAGCCCCCGGATCGCCACCTTGTTGGCCTCTCCGCCCGACCGCTGGATCGAGACGCCCGGGAGCCGGCCGATCGATTCGGCCGCATTCACGTCGGGCAGTTCCTTGATCCGCGCTTCCGAAACGATGTTCGCGATGGTGTTCGAAGCCAGTTGTTCGCTGATCGCTCGGATTTGACCCTCCGCCTGGGCGGTCACCACGACGACCTCTCCCTCCACACTCTGAAAGTCGAGTCCGATGGCCTTGTCGAGGGTTTCACCCGCCCTGACCTGGACCGCCATGGTTTTTTCCTGATAACCGATATATCTTGCGACCAGATTATGGCGGCCCGCCGGGACCTGTGTAATCACAAATTGGCCTCTCAGGTCGGTCGCCGCGCCGTAATTCGTCCCCGAAATGAACACGTTGGCCGAAGGAAGGGGCTCATTGGTCTGGCTGTCGAACACGGTGCCAGTGATTCTTCCGAATGGAGAGGCGTAAACAAACGGTTGAAACGACATCATCGCTCCCAGGATCAGGCGGATTCCGAACACATTCAATCGTCTCTTCATCGTTCAATCCTCCAAAGAGATTGTTTTTGAAAGTTGAGAGGCATTGGACGGCCTTCTCAATGTCGGGGCATCCGGTTGTTTCTGCGATGCCACCGGAGGGCCGATTTCTTTGACGGATCCCCGTTCGATCAGCCGGGTCGGGACGACGGTCGTCACCGGTTTCTTCACCTCGCCCCGGAGTATTTGAAGGAGGGCGCGGACCGCGATCGAGCCCAGCTCTTCCTTGTAAACCCGCACCGTGGTGAGGGGGGGCGAAGCCATCTTGGCCATTTCAATGTCGTCGAAACCCACGATACTCACGTCATCCGGAATCCTGAGCCCGCGTTCGATGATAGCCTGATATCCGTACAACGCATTGATATCATTGGCAGAGAAAATGGCCGTCATGTCCTTGTTTTCGAGCAGTACGCGTACATGTTCATATCCGTTTTCGAGTCCGCCCGTCCGGACGAGATCCGGATCCGGAGACAGATCGCTGTTTTTGAGGGCTTTCAAATACCCGTTGTATCGTTGACGAAAACTGGTTCGGGAGAGGTCGCCCGAGATAAAACCGATGCGCCTGTGGCCGCGGTCGAGAAGATGCCGGGTTGCCTGATTGGCCCCGTATTCATTGTCGATGAGAATCTGGCACCGGTCTTCCGCGAGTTCCTTGGGGTCGATCAGAATGACCGGTATTTGTATGCCGAGGATGCGGGTGAAATAGGTGTCCAGAAACGTACCGACGAGGATCAGCCCGTCCGCCTGATGCTCCCGCACCATTTTCGGTAATTCATCGCGTGTGTTTTCGGTGATGATCTGGAGGAGGAGGCTGTAATTGTTCAGCGCCAGTTCGGCCTCGATGCCTTCGAGAACCCGGGAATAAAAAGGATTCCCCGACAGGGAGTGCAGGTCCCGGCAGAACAGGACGCCCACATTTTCCGATGTCTTTTTTTTGAGGGCTTTGCCGAATGCGTGGGGGGTGAAGTTGTATTGCTTGATGAGTTGTCTGATTTTTTCTTTGGTTTTTGGGCTGACATCGGGCCGGTCATTCAGGGCTTTCGAAACGGTGGACTGGGAAACGCCCGCATGCCTGGCGATTTCTTTGATCGTCATCATGAAATCAGGACCTTTTTCGGGAATTTCTTACGGGTTTAACACGGGGTCGAAGGCGGCGGTTCCCTGCCGCTGCCGTCATGGATCGATCTTCCCGGTTACGAAAACGATTTCGTAATTCGCAAGATAATTCTTTAAATGAGAAAGTCAAGCTCTTTTTCCCGGTTTTTTATTAATTCTGTTCCGGGTGCAATTAACAACCGCCGAAAAAACAACTTAAGTGTAATCATGTCAAAGTAATGGATTGTATCGAAGCGTGTCGGGTTGGATGATCCGGTCATCCATCCGGATTCAGTTTCACAGGGCATGGATCCTTTTCCGAAAGGGGATTTACGAAAACGATTTCCCGCCAGAGGCTCATTTCTCCACATATTTTCCCCGGATATTTTGTCCCGGATCCATCTATAAATTCACTTTGTTTTTCGGCTCATCCTCATTAAATTGCCCCTGCTCCGGGAAACATGGGGCGATGCGCTTCGTTATATAAAAGTGTACTCTGGCAATTCTCGGATCGATCCGAGAATTGCCAGAGTATAGTAAAATTGGAGTCCAGCCATGATCCGTTTACCCATGATGAAACCGTTTCCGGTGTTCGGCCTGTTTATTCTGTTGTCCTCATCGCTCCTGCGCGCGGGCTCGCTGACCGAAGACCGAAAATATCAGCCGGTCGTGATCAAGGCGAATGCCAGTTATTCCGGGGACGGGGCAAATGTCTCCCTGTTCCGGGGGTTCCTGAACACCTCCGTCGGCGACCTCTACCTGTACCGGTACGGGTCTTCGGACGGCACGTGGTCCATGATGCCCTACCAGATCGACGAGCGCACGCGCGGCCCGGATCCGGTCAAGGGGGGCGACTCGAGCTGGTTTTATATCATCCTCCCGGACTGGTCCGTCCGGGAACATGACGGCCGGTTCAACGGGCTGGACGAACTGGTCTTTCTCATCGGCGACATGGGCGACCGCGCGCCGGCGGACGCCTGGATCGACGACGCGGAATCCCGGGCGCACGGCCGCCTCGAACTGACCGTGCAGGATTCCCTCGATCCGGACAAAAAGGCGTACGCCTATCTCTACCGCTCCGCGACGATCACGGAACCGGTTCCCGCTCCGTACGACTTTGCCTATGATCCCGAAACCGACCGGATCGACACCCGTTATTATTTCCTGAAGCATGACCGGCACGGCGTGATCGAAGACATCGGCATCAAGCCGCCCGGCGGCGACGGCCGGGATCTCCTCGACGTCCTCAAGCTGCGTTTTTCCGGCGTCATCGACGCCTTTCAACCCCTCGATATCATCCTGACCGAAAACAATTTTGATCTGTTTCCCGACGAGGTCTATACGTCTCCCCGGCCCGTGGTCCGGTTGATCCGCCAGGCCAAACAGGCCGTCAGAATATTTACCATTCTGCTTGAAGACACCCCGTTTTGGCTGAGGACCCATTATTATCCCTTCAGCGGCACGATCGAGACCGGCGCCAGCATCTATAAGGAGGATCTGGACGCGATGTTTCCGGACGCCGACATCACGATCGTCATGCGTTACGCCCGGCAGTCGTGGGATTTCAACGAAAACGCCCGGGGCATGCGGTTCTTCAATCCCTACAACCGGGACATCCCCGTGGACGGCATGCGGGATGACGTCGATCTGACGGTGGACGTCCCCGTGAACGCCTGGTCGCTGCTCACGGGCGATCCGGGTTCGATATTCACGCTCATGCAGCTCACGGAACAAAACTGGGACCAGGTCCGACTCTATTATCACGACAGCGCATCGGGCGGCCAGGCCGATTCGGCCCAGTTCGGCGTATACGACACGGGCGACGGCCGGTCTTTCGGGGATCACGGGATCTGGCTCCGCAATATCGGCCGCGACAGCCTGACCTTCGACCTCAACCTCACGACCTATTTCATCCCCGAAAAGAATCTGGACTGGCCGGACGTCGGGCGGATCCGGGACATGGCGCTGAATCCGCTGGCCATTTCCTCGGCCGTCCAGCCGTTCGTGGAGACCGGGGTGTCGGCCCGGGAGGGGGAAATCCGGGAATTCCGGCTCGAGCAGAATACGCCCAATCCGTTCAACGGAAGCACGGAAATTCCATTCGCCCTCACGCGGGCGTCCGCCGTCCGTCTCGTCATCCTGGACATCCGCGGACGGACGATACGCACCCTGATTTCCGGACGCCTCGACGCGGGCGCGCACCGGGCGGTATGGGACGGACGGGACGACCGGTCCGGCCCGGTCTCCTCCGGGATCTATCTCTGCCGGCTCGACACGGACGAAGGAGTCCGGACCCGGAAACTGATCCTGACCCAATAAACGAACTAGGATGAACGGAAAATCCGGTCATGCAATTAAAACTTCATTCCACGTGGTTGTCCGCCTTTCGGGCCTTTGTATTGCTGTCTGGACTCCTTATCCTTCCCGTGTGCGACATCGACCACGGGATCGCGCCGCTCCCGGGGAAACTCAGCGTGCAGGTCTTTTTTTTGAACAAGGAAGTCCCCGAACAGACCCAGGGCGTCTATCTGTTCGTCGCGCCGGTCTTCCCGCCCCACGCGATCAACGAGCTGTTCCTCAGCCCCAATTCCATCCCCCTCGACAACGACACCGTGATGGCGGAGATCGTGCTGCCCTACGGCCATTACGAAGCCGTCGGCCTCTGGTGGTATTCCACGCTCACCGAATCGAATCTCGCCGACGTCTTCACCCTGAAGCTGGGACCGGATTTCCTGCCCTATCAATTCGACATCACCCCGGAAAAGCCGCATCACGAGATCGAGCTCTTCGCCAACCTGGACCGGGTCAACCGTGAATCGTCCCTCGAGGGCACCATCACCTTCAACGGGCCGTTTCCCCCCAACACCCTGGCGACCGCCGTCGCGGCCTTCCAGCATGTGCCGCAACGGGACGTGGAGTATTACGTCTGGCTCGAGTCGATCGACTTCAGCGTCGACAGCAACCCGTTCCATTTCAGGCTGCCGGTGCGCAGCCGGCGCCGGATCCGGTACATCGCGGTCTTCTGGCTCGGCGAGAAAATGGGGCTTCACGAACTCCGCATGCTGGGATTTTACGAAAATCCCGACGTACCCGGAACCCCCGGGGAATTCCTCCCGAGAACCGGAGAGACCCTTACCGGCGTGGACATCCAGGCGGACTGGGCGAAGGCGGTGCGATGAGACATCAAAAATCCGTTCCGCCCTTCTTTTCTTTTGGGGAATTGTTTTTGAATATCCGTATTCTTTTGTTCGGCATCGGTCTTTTGGGGATTTCCAACCTCTTTGCGCAGGGGACGATCACCGGCAGGGCGGTGGACGCCGCCACGGGGAAGC
>Ga0209614_1000873_pt1 | contig 24954 bp, 23 predicted proteins | sample BlaSprsedimmetaG_FD_185484 | JGI IMG/M metagenome (GOLD analysis project Ga0209614, IMG submission 185484) | Hot spring sediment bacterial and archeal communities from California, USA to study Microbial Dark Matter (Phase II) - Blank Spring... ... | reverse complement strand
TTTTCGCAAGCGACAAATCTTTTTGAGGCAATTTTCGTATTCGTAGGTATAGCAGTCGGCGTCATATCATCCTACTTTGGCATGACTCATGCTCATAGACTCTTCAAGTTTTTCGGCAGAGATGGAATACGCGTAGTTACATCTTTAATGTCGATCATCGTGCTGGCGATAGCCATACAATTTGTCATAGGCGGAGTCATCGCCGCAGCCACTCAAATCCCGATGGGGTAGCCCCTTTTTCCTTGCACGACTAACCGCCAGAAAGTAACTGTGGGCGCTATTCTACATGCGCGCATGCTGGCTCGGCAAGAAGACAGTTGATAAGTATAAATACTGTATCATTCATCTATTCAGCGATTGAAAATGGCTAAATTTCCTAATTATCTGGGAGTAAAGGCGTTCGGAGTCAAAATGGGCGTCATTCTACCGGGAGACGATATTGTAGAAGAGGTTTACAAGGCTGTCGAAAAGTGCTACACAGATGGGTTAATCGACGATGGCGACATTTTATGCGTCAAAGAATCTGTAGTGGCAAGAGCACAGAACAATTATGTCTCTAAAGAAGAAATTGCTGAGGAAGTAAGGGAAAAGTTAGGTCTAACAGAATCGGATAATCTTGGCATACTTTACCCGATATCCAGTCGCAACAGGTTTGTCCCCATCTTGGAGGGCTTAGTCAAAGCAGTTCCAAACGGCAAAGTCACTATCCAATTTTCCTACCCAAGAGACTGTGTTGGAAACCAAATAGCGCCAGAAGGATTAGACGAACTGCTTGGGATGGACCTGAACAAAGAAGAATTAGCTTATGATACACCAGAACTACGTGCGTTTGGCCATCCTGCCACGGGTGTTAATTATCTAGAACTTTACGGGAAGACAGCAAAAGCGGAAGGCTGTAAACCCGACATTTTCCTTTCCAATAACATTTATCAGATAATCGATCACGGGGTTGACGGCATAATCGTATCCTGTATTCATGAAAGCAACAGGTTACTCGAGAAAATCAAAAAGAAGTTCAAAAATTCCATCACTTTGCAGAGTATATGTAATGACGAGAAGAAGCATGCGTGGTCTGAGTGGGGGCTTTTAGGAACTAACATGGATTCTTACAAAAAAGTAAAGTTGGCGCCCAGAGAATCGTCTGAAGTGGCGGAAAGAATTCAGTCGAGAGTAATGAAAGGCATAGGTAAAAAAGTAGAGGTAACAATATACGGTGATGGAGCTTACATGGATCCAAGCACAAAAATATACGAGTTAGCAGACCCTGTTTGCTCTTTTGGCTGCACTAACGGTTTGAAAACGAGAAGGACAGGAATCAAATACAAGTACTTTGTTGGAAAATTACATTCGGAAGGTAGACAAAGAGAAGAAATAGAAACGGTAATCAAAAACGAGAAACAAAAGACGTATAAAATAGATGATATTTCTATGGAAGGCACTACACCCAGAAAAATGGAAGACATAGTAGCTAGCTTAGCGGATTTAATAAGCGGTTCCGCGGACGCTGGAACACCGTTAGTGGTTGTAAAAGATCTTCTCGGATAATTCCTCGACAAAGCTTATACCTGTAGCACGTATGCATTGCAAGATGGCGGTGTAAAAGCCTCGCCTTTATTATTCATTTAGAAATGCAAGCACATCTTCTTCAAACCGTTTTCCCGTAATCATGTGACCCTTACCCTCGTAAAGGGCAAGTTTAGCATCTGGGATTCCGGCAGCTGTTTCGCGAAGCCGCTCCACCGGACAGAAATAGTCTTTGTCGCCGCCAATAACCAAGGTAGGAGCATTGATTTCGGAAAGCCTGCTTTGGGAGTTATGCGCCATTTCCGCTTTGCCTTCCACCAACAAATCTGATGGTTTATCGGGGTTACTCCAAAAGAGAGGACCAATATACCCCATGAAAAACTTTAGAAACGCTTTCTGGATTCTGCCGCCCTCAATTATGGGATACAAACTTTTGAGAGCACCCCTCTTTTTGCCTTCACTAAGCAACTCAGCATACCTCATGTCCAGCTCGTTCCCTTCTTCACTGAACCGATAACAGGACATGGCGATGACTAAGCGGCGGACAAGTTCAGGATGGTCAGCAGCCAAATGCTGCGCAATCAAGCCGCCATACGACATGCCCATCACATCAAGGGGTCCACCATCAAACTCATCCCTAATCACTGCCGCATAGTCTTCAGCCATATCCCGAGTGGCATAACCTTCAGGCAACTCACTTTTACGACCCAACACATACACCACATAGCTTTTGGCTAGATGCTTGAATTGGCCAAACACTCGAATCATGAAACCTGAGGGAAGGGTGTTGCCTGGTCCACCACTGAAAACAATAAGGATGCCGTCTCCTTTGCCGAAGCGGACATAAGGAATCCCATTATCAAAGAGCCCCTTTTCAACCATAATCCCGACCACCAGTAAACAGTTACGCCACAAACAAACAATCCGTATTGAAGCGGTTAGCTTAAAACATCTTTCATAACAGTTTTTTGTTTTCTAAGCAGTTGAATTGGTATCTGAGCTTACTTTTCTTTCAGTTCTTTCTCCAACTTTTCCAGCAATTTCTTTTGTTGCTTGGTTAACTTTTTAGGCGTTCGAACAACAACATTAACAAACTGGTCACCCTTCCCCCATCCATTCAGATGCGGCAAACCTTTGCCTCTTAATCGAAAAATTGTTCCGCTTTGGGTTCCAGACGGAATTTTTAGCTTAGTCTCTCCGTGCAAGGTTGGCACATAAATTTTGGTTCCTAACGCTGCCTGAGGAAAACTTATCTCAGCCTCATAAAGAACGTCGTCTCCCCTCCTCTTGAAGATTTCATGGGGCTTAACATGCACAAAAACATACAGGTCACCTCTAGGTCCACCTTTGAATCCGGGCTTCCCTTCACCAGCTAATCTAAGGCTGTATCCGTCCTCGATTCCGGCGGGAATTTTCAACTTTATCTGGTGTATACTCGGAGTGGCTCCGGTGCCTCTACATGTCTGGCACAGATTCTCTAAAGGAACACCCCGTCCATTACACTCATTACAAGGCTGGACCTGCGTCAAGTACATGCCACCAAAATTTCTTGAATACCTTACCTCACCGGTTCCGTTACACTTGGAACATTTCTGAGAATTGGTTCCAGGTTTCATTCCACTGCCGTGACAAGTTTCGCAAACATCAAAACCCGGCACCTCCAGTTCTTTTTCTATGCCAAACGCCGCTTCTTCTAAGGTTATTTTGACATCATATCGTAGATCTGCCCCTTTTCGGGGACCGTTTCTCCGGCGGGTTCTGCCCCCAAAGAACATGTTGAAGATGGAGCCAAAGCCGCCGAAGCCCAGGTCTCTGAAGATTGACTCAAAGTCGGCGCTTCTGTAGATGTCTTCCCACGTGTATCTTCCGCTTATGCCTTCATGCCCAAACTGGTCATACTGTTGACGTTTTTCGTCGTCAGAAAGAACGGCGTAGGCTTCTGAGATTTCTTTGAATTTTTCCTCTGCATCAGGCGACTTGTTCCTGTCTGGATGATACTGCAGAGCCAGCTTTCGGTAAGCTCTCTTTATCTCCTGTTTTGACGCATCTTTTGGTACGTCAAGTACTTCATAGTAGTCGCGCTTGTTGGTCATCGGGAATTCAGCCTAAGCGTAAAGAGTGCGGCGGTTACTCTTTTTTGTTTTCTTTCACTTCTTCGTATTCTGCGTCTACGACTTTCTCTTTATCCTGATCAGCTTTCTCTGTTTTTGCTTGTTCTGCCTGTTTTGCTGCCGCCGCCTGCTGATAAACCACTGTACCAACCTCCTGCAGAACTTTGGTTAACTCCTCAGATTTAGTTTTGATTTTGTCAACATCTTTGCCGCTTAATGTCTCTCTCAGTTCAGCTTCTGCCTTGTCTATTTTCTCTATCTGCTCCTTTCCAATTTTGTCAGCTAAATCTTTCTTTGTTTTCTCAGCAGTATACAGCAGCGAGTCGGCTTCGTTACGAACCTCAGTCTCCTTTTTCCGCTTCTCATCCTCTTCAGCAAACTGCTCAGCCTCCTTCATCATCCGCTCTTTCTCTTGCTCGGAAAGTTTCGTTGAAGCCGTTATGGTGATTTTTTGTTCTTTTCCAGTAGCCAAGTCTTTCGCAGAAACGTTCAGTATACCGTCGGCGTCGATGTCGAAGGTGACCTCGATTTGGGGCACACCTCTAGGCGCAGGGGGTATCCCAGCTAAGTTAAACATGCCTAAAGAGAGGTTATCTGCAGCCATGGCTCTCTCTCCCTGTAACACATTGATGGTTACAGTTGTTTGATTGTCTGCTGCCGTCGAGAAGATTTGGCTCTTCTTCGTGGGTATCGTCGTGTTCCTCTCTATGACTTTGGTGAAAACGCCGCCTAAGGTTTCAACTCCAAGTGAGAGGGGAGTTACGTCCAATAGAAGCAGGTCTTTCACTTCGCCAGCTAACACTCCGCCTTGGATAGCTGCGCCGACAGCGACACACTCCATGGGGTCTACGCCTCGTTCAGCAGGTTTTCCCATTATTTCTTCCATGAATTTCCGTACCAGAGGCATCCGCGTCTGTCCGCCGATAAGTATTATTTTGTCAATATCTTTTGGCTCAAGCTTGGCGTCCTTCAGAGTCCTCATTATTGGGGCTCTTATTTTTTCAACAATTGGTCTGGTAAGCTGCTCAAGCTTAGCGCGGGTTAGTGTGCTGTGCAGGTGCTTGGGTCCACTGGAATCGGAGGCAATGAAGGGCAGGTCGATGTCTGTGGTCAACAGGGTTGAGAGTTCAATTTTCGCTTTTTCGCCCGCTTCTTTGAGTCTCCGCATCGTCATGGGATCGTTACTGAGGTCAATGCCTGTCTGATTCTTGAACTCCTCAATGAGGTAGTTAACTACAGCGTTGTCGAGGTCGGTTCCGCCAAGCTGTGTATCGCCGCTTGTGCCTAAAACTTCGAATACTCCACCGCCGAAATCCATGATGGTCGTATCGTTGGTTCCTCCGCCGAAACTGAAAACCAAGATTTTCATCTCCTTCTCCAGCTTGTCAAGACCATAGGCTAAGGAGGCGGCTGTTGGTTCGTTTATTATCCTTGAAATCTCGAAACCAGCGATTTCACCTGCATCTTTGGTGGCTTGTCTTTGGTTATCGTTGAAGTGGGCGGGAACTGTTATCACGCATTTCTTCAGTTTCTCGCCGAGGAACGTTTCGGCATCTCTTTTTATTTTCTGCAATATGAAGGCGGAGATCTGCTGGGGTGTGTACTCTTTACCTTGCAGTTTTACTTTGTAGTCTGTTCCCATCTTCCTCTTTATTTCGAAGACTGTTCCTTCCGGGTTTGTTACCGCCTGTCTCTTAGCAGGTTCACCAACAAGCAGTTGCCCATCCTTTGTGAAGGCGACCACCGACGGGAACATTTTGCCTGCGATGGTTGGTCCTTCTGCGCTGGGTATTATGACGGGTCTTCCAGCTTCCATGATAGATGCTGCCGAGTTGGTGGTTCCAAGGTCTATTCCTAATATTCTTTCTCTTTTTGTTTCACTCATTTCTTGTCACCCTCTGAATCTTCACACGCGATTTTCACTATGCTTGGTCTAAGCACTTTTCCTCTGAACATGAAGCCTTTTCTAGCTTCCTCAAGAACAGTTCCACTCTCATGGTTGTTTGTGGGAACTTGGACTAAGACTTCATGCAGGTTTGGGTCAAAGGGGCGCCCAACACATTCGAGCCGTTCCAACCCTTCCTTCTCTAATAGTTTGTCCAAGTTTTTGTGAACCATCTTTATTCCATCTAGGAGAGCGTCTTTGTTCTCTGTTGTTTCCCCTGCCGAGATAGCATTCTCAAGGTCGTCCATGATGTCGATGAGACATGCAACTAACCTTTCGTTGCTTCTTTGAACCGCTTCTTGAGTCTCTTTTTCCACACGTTTCCTGTAGTTCTCGAAGTCCGCCTGCAAATACTTCAAACGATTCAAATATTCTTTGCTTTTCTCCTGCTCTGCCTCCAACTTTTCCTCAAGTTTCTTCACCGTTTCCTCGAATTCTTCTTTCTTTGAAGCTTCTTCCATGGGGACTCGACTCGATTTACCTGTTTTCTTTTGTTTCTTTGTCAACAATTCCAACCCCAATATTAAAATCCTTTTTTAGTTTTACTAGAACCTGATGAACCACAGCTTCTCTCAAATTCAGCGATTCAGAGATATCTTTTATGTTGCTGTCATGCGCATCCAAAGCATGATAAAGTATTCTTCGTGTATCAGAGTTTTTAAACGTCTCAATTATACGTGAAGCTTCTTTCATCGCAAAATTTCTAATATACATCAGAATAGAACGCTCGTTTTCTAAGGATTCAAGTTTCTCGTCTATATCAGAAATTATCTGCGTGAAGGGTTTAATCCGTTCATACTCTTCGGGATGATCCAAAGTCTTATCCATTCTCTCCATTAGAGAAGCGGAAATTTCGGAGATTTCCTCTCTTTCAGGTTTAGTCTCGAAAGAAACAACCTTAGCCTTGAAGAGATTAGTGGCAACATCCAAGGTCACGGATATGTTTTTGTTTAAAACGTATGTTCGCCTTTTAGGTCCATGTGGACTGGATTCGATAGAGGATGTGACAATCCCTGCATCTTCCATTATTTGCAAGTGTTTTGCAACCAGTTGTTGACCTAGACCTAAATCTTTAGCTAGTTGAAGAGGATAATTTGGCTCTTCGCTTAGCCTTTTTATGATATCCCTTCGTGTAGGGTTCTCAAGAATCGTTAAAATTGAATCCAAATTGTTTTTGATCATAAATCCCTCATATTACTTTTCTAAAAAAGGTGGGTAATGAGGAGCATATTTTTCTCCTCTTTCATTTTAGTTCTACCTTTCTCAACTTTTCCTCGGGTTTAGGTGCTTTTTTCGGTATTCGTAATTCTAGGATTCCATCCTTCAGCTTTCCGTCAGCTTTGGAGGGATCGACCTCTTCAGGGAAGTTTATTGTTCTTTGACTTGCAGAATAAGTTCGTTCTCTGTGTAGATAATCCCCAACTGTTTCTTCTTCCTCTGTTTTCTTTTCGGCTCTCAGACTCAGCGTATCTTTGTTTAGTTCCACATCCACCATGTCTTTGCTGTATCCAGGAAGTTCAGCTCTGAGGACGTACTCGTCGCCCTTGTCGACCAAGTCAACTAGAGGCGCTCTAACTGGAAGACCGGTCGCTGTTCTTGGCAAGAATGTTCTCATCGGCAACCATGGCGACATGAGGTCGTCGAAGGACCTGCGGAAATCTTCAAAAATATTGTCGAAACCTCTCCAAAGAGCCGTATCGCGTGTAGGTCGCCCCACTATGGCACTCTCTGAGGATGGAGATTCCACGGTTTCTTTTTTCCGTTCTGTCTTCTCACCCATATTACCACCTCCAGTATACTACCACAGGTAGTAAAATGCAGTTAGTAAAGCGTTCATATAAATTTTTTGTTCAACCACACTTTTCAGCCAACAAAAAATGAAGGGGTGCGAACTGCAGAGCACCATCACTTGATGTCTATCCGCACACCGCTTGGTTTATCTTCAACTTTTTTCAGTTCGACTTCAAGAACACCATTTTTGTAGGTCGATTTTGCTTTGGACGGATTTACTTTACTTGGCAATTCAAGCTGTTTATAGTATTTTCGCTCTTTTTTATCCACAGATATAACCAAAGTTTTTTCTGTTGCACGTAACTCAATGTCCCTTTTCTCGACTCCAGGCAACTCCGCAATCACCCTTACCTTGTTATCATCTTCTATAACATCAACGAAGGGTTCTCGTTCTCCTCTGATTTTGAAGGGAGATTCCCACGGTCTAGCCGAGGTTGAAGGTTTAAGGTTTCCGAATTCTCGTATCACCGGCTTTCCCTCTGGACCCATCGTCATGGACCAGCCCCAAACAAAGGGCCCCATTTCTTTGAAGGTGCTGCCATCTGACAGTTTTCGTTCGCGCACCAAGTTCTCAGGGATTTGATCGGCAAACTCCTTGAACATATTTTGCATCATCTTGTCCATGTCTCTTACGACATCATCTATTTCTGTGGACCAAACATCAAAAAACGGCCATCTACGTCTTCTTCGGAACCAACTTGGAAATTCATCCCAAGCCATACATCAACACCTCCCTCAATTTTATATAACATGCAATTACTCAGGAAAGCACTCCAAGAACACAAATCGTTTCTCTTAATGAGAACGTTAGACTTCAACCCTTTATGCGATGTGTATCCTTGGACGCTCAAAACGGCAGATGTCAATGAACACCTCCTCGAACAGAACTATGAAGCAGTTTATTCTTCATACTCTGGACCTCCTACCTCTTTTCCTTCTTTAGGTTTTGTTGCCGCAATCACATCATCGATTCTTAGAATCATAGAGGCGACTTCGGTTGCGGACTTGATCGCTTGCATCTTCACCTCCACAGGTTCGATTACTCCCCGTTCATGCATATCACCGATCTTGCCCGAGAAGACATCGACACCCATCAGGTGACCTTTAGGCTTCTCATGAGCGGCTCTTAACGCCACAAGTATGTCGATTGATTCTAGCCCAGCATTTTCTGCCAAAGTCTTGGGAACGATTTCCATCGAGTCTGCAAAGACTTCTATTGCCAGTTGCTCTCTTCCACCCACCTTCGTGGCATAACCGCGAAGCTCTTTAGCTATCTCCGCTTCGACAGCGCCTCCTCCAGCAACCACTACATTATGTTCGGTAACGTCTGCAACCACTGATAGTGCATCGTGGATAGCCCGATCTGCCTCATCCACCATTCTCTCTAGACCTGCACGAATAAGCACCGTAACTGAACGGGGGTCTTTGCATTTTTCCACAACAACCATCTTGTCGTCGCCGATCTTCCTCTCTTCCACTAGTCCAGCTTCTCCCAAATCGTTGGAACTTAGGTCGTCAATTTTGTTTACTATTCTTCCGCCAGTTGCTCTAGCCAACTTCTCCATGTCTGATTCTTTAGCTCTTCTTACAGCCAAGATTCCCTCTTTAGCCATGAAGTGCTGAGCCAAATCATCAATGCCTTTCTGGCAGATTACCACATTTGCTCCAGTCCTCTTGACTTTCTCCACCATATCTTTCAGTATTCGTGTTTCTTGATCCAGAAACGCTTGCATCTGACTAGGGTCACGTATCCTGATTTCCGACGAAAACTCGGTTTTTTCAACCTCGAAGGGCGTGTTTATTAAAGCAATCTTAGCTTTTTCGACACGTTTTGGCATACCAGCGTGAACCACTTCTTTGTCAACTATGACACCTTGCACAAGCTCAGTTTCGAAGAGGCTCTTGCCTTCCTTTTTTATAATCTGGATGTTATCAATGTCAGCCACATTTCGGTCTCCCCTCTCTTCTGCCACCTGCTTCACTGCATCGATGATTATTTCGGACAAGTGATTCTTAGCCGCTCCCACAGCTTTGCTTCCCATCGAAGTTAAAGCAATCTTCTTCAGTGTTTCGCGATCGTCTAAATCAACACTAATTCCAATTTTTTCCAAAGTTTCTTTAGCTTTTTCCAGAGCTTTTCGATATCCACTGACAATGATTGTTGGATGAATTCCATTTTCAAGAAGCTCTTCCGCGTTTTGCAGCAGTTCTCCCGCCAGAATTACAGATGTTGTGGTGCCATCTCCAACCTCATCATCCTGGGTCTTCGCAACCTCCACCAGCATCTTTGCCGCTGGATGCTCCACATCGATTTCGTCAAGGATTGATGCGCCATCATTTGTTATGGTGATGTCACCTAGGCTGTCTATAAGCATCTTGTCCATTCCGCGAGGACCAAGAGTGCTCCTCAAAACTTCGGCGATGATTTTTGCAGCCATTATATTGTTTTTCTGGGCGTCTCTTCCACGTTTACGCGATGTTCCCTCTTTAAGTATTAGAACGGGTTGTCCCGCTTGTGTAGTTAAATATGCCATTTCTATCCCTCCCATTTTACCTCATTTTAGTATTCAGGGGGCATGCCTCCGTATCCTCCTCCCGGACCTTGAGGGGGTGTTGGCGGAGCCTTTGTTTTGCCGGCAGCAATTACATCATCGATTTTTAGAATCAGAGTAGCCGCTTCTGCGGCAGATTTTGTTGTCTGCTTCTTGACAGCAAGTGGCTCTAGGACGTCCAGTTTCTTCATGTCACCGGCTTTGCCCTCATGAACATCCACTCCAGCCCAAACTTCGCCTTTCTCATGGCGTGATCTGAGTTCAGAGATTATGTCGATGGGGTCAAGTCCAGCATTCTCAGCTAATGTAGTCGGAATCGTTTCAAGAGCATCAGCATACTTTTGTATTGCCAGATGTTCCCTGCCCGCAAGCGTCTCTGCATAGTCTCTGAGAGTTCTTGCTACTTCCATTTCTGGTGCGCCTCCGCCAGCCACAATTTTTGGTTCCTGAACCACGTCGCGGACAACACATAGTGCGTCATGTATGGAGCGTTCTGCCTCGTCAACTATCCGTTCGGTTCCTCCCCGTATGAGGATGGCTACGGAGTGGGGATTCTTGCAGCCTTCGATGAAGACCATCTTGTCGTCGCCGATCTTTCTCTCTTCCACAAGAGCAGCGTAGCCTAAATCATCTTTTGAAAGGTCATCCAAGTTTGTGACCACTTTTCCTCCTGTGGCTTTAGCAAGTTTTTCCATATCTGATTTCTTAACTCGGCGAACAGCAAGAATTCCTTTTCGGGCAAGGAAGTGCTGAGCCAAATCGTCGATGCCTTTCTGACAGAGAATAACGTTAGCGTCTTGGGTAACAAGTTTCTCCACCATATTTTTTATCATTGTTTCTTCTTGTTGTAGAAAAGCTTCCATCTGTTCTGGGTTTTCAATGTTTATTTTGGCGTCAAATTCAGTTTTCTCAACTTCTAATGCAGAGTCAAGCAGAACGATTTTGGCTTTTTCAACTCTTTTAGGCATGCCCGAGTGGACTACTTCTTTATCGAGAACAACGCCTTCAATAAGTTTCGTGTCAGTCAAAGATTCTCCGGGCTTTTTCTCCACCATTATGTCGTCCAAATCCACCTGACATTTGCCTTGGATTTTCTTAGCAACATGCAATACTGCTGAAGCAACTATTTTTGCGAGATATTCACGGTTTCCAGCCACTAGTTTGCTGCCCATAGCGGTCATAGCGATTTTTTTCAGGGAAGTTTTGTCGTCTGGATTAACGGCTATAGCAATTTTTTCTAACGTTTCTAGGGCTTTGTTTGCTGCTTTTCGGTAACCGTCAATAATTATGGTTGGATGAACATTTTTGTCTATTAGATCTTCTGCTTGACTCAGTAACTCTCCGGCTATTATTACTGAAGATGTGGTGCCGTCTCCAACCTCATCATCCTGGGTCTTCGCAACCTCCACCATCATCTTCGCGGCTGGGTGTTGGATGTCCATTTCATCTAGGATTGTCCGTCCGTCGCTGGTTATTGTGATGTCTCCAAAGCTGTCCACCAGCATTTTGTCCATCCCTTTTGGTCCCAGAGCGCTTTTTACTGCCTCAGCAACTATTTGGGCTGCCATAATGTTGGCGTGTTGAGCTCCTCGCCCTTTTTCTCTGCTTGATCCCTCCTTTAATATCAAAACGGGGGTTCCAGCAAGTTGAGGAGTTGCGGACATTTTGATAACGTCACCTCCAATGTTCTCAAGATTTTTGATTTATTTAAGATTGACAAAAAATATATAAGCTTTACTGGATGATGAATTGTTGACATAGGGGCGATTAAGGAGAGGACGCGTCTTGAGCGTGACAGAAGAAACGTTGGCTGATTACCGGTTACTCGATATTAGAAAGCTTGCAACCGTGGATGCTGAACAGGATTTTAAGTGGATTTGCAGAAGTTTGGGTTTTCTGGAGTCAAGGGACAAAAAACGGACTGCGCACAAAATCTTTAGAACCATTGTTGAAGCAGCGAGACACAACAGAGGATTATCGAGCGACGAATTGGCTGAGAAACTTTCGTTAAGCAGAGGGGCTATGGTTCACCATCTTAACAAGTTGATCAAAGGAGGTTTAGTGATATACCATGAAGGACGATACAAACTGAGAGAAAGAAATCTCAAAACCACCATCGAAGAGATTAACCGAGATATAAGCCGCATATTTGACAATCTCTACAATGTTGCTGAATCAGTGGATGACACGTTGGGTTTCCCCTCCAGATAAAAAACAGTGTTATAACAGAAAACTGTCACCGATGTTGTAGATAAATTGAAAAAGTGTGCCCAGAGAGATTTGGCGTTCCTCGAAAACATAACTTACATTAACCTAAAATCAGAAACCTAATTTAATACATGATTGAAGACAGATTCTAAGGCATACTCACAAAAAATGAAGCGGGGAAAGCATTCATGAAACCCAGTAAACGTAGAGTCCTTTTGTTGGCTTTTTGCATAACCGCACTGTGCAGTCTTCTGGTAGCGGCACCTCTACTGATGCAACCTAAGCCAGACCTGAATACAGCAATCACGAAGGCAATCGATTTCCTTGAGGACAGACGCGAGCCGTACGCCCTGCTGTGGCTCGATGTGATGCACCGGCGCTTCGGAATCGCCGAGTTCGCAGACGCCTTGCAGCGCTATGACCAAGCACTGACGGAGCACCCAGAGGAGGCGGCTTTATTGCGTGTGTTTCGCCGCATGGCCGATTACGACAACCCGCTACGTACTGAGGACTTGCAGGCGGTGTCATTGCCAACTGACATTATCATCGTCCACGCCCTATATTGTGATCGACGCGGGTTACCCTTAGATTATCCTAGGATGCTTGCTAGAGAGGCGTGGCAGGGAGGGTACCATCTGACGCATGTGCTACTGGCATTGATCTGGGTTCAGGAAAACGGCTGTGAATTGGCGCTGCCTGAGGGGTTTATCGATGAGGTGTACAGTGCCAATGCTGCGATAATCAACAGCGACCCAGAGACTGTGAATGACCTCAAGCTCGAAGCTGCGGCGTTTCTCTACCTAGCAGGGCAGGGCGACTTGGTTGACGATTATTTTGTTGAGCGCGTCATAGCGAGCCAAAATAGCGATGGCAGTTGGGGAAATTATAGCGATAGTGAGGTCGACATGTACTGGCACTCCACAATCTTGGGGCTCTTGCTCTTGTTACATGTGGAATCTCCAGCTGACGCCTATCCGCCGGTGCTCGATTCCGCACCTACCTGAATGGAAATAATCTACGACTACTGCAGCCACTCATTGCTTCACTTCTTGTGTAATCCAGAGAATTTGACTGAGAATGTCGTAAACTTGTTTCTTTAGCTCTAGCGGGATGGCTGAGTATTCGTGAATCCCGAAGTAGTATTCGTAGGCTTTTTTGAGAGTCTCCTCGTCATTGAATTTTGAGTTCCTACTAAACTCTAGCAACGCTTTGTTTTCTGGGTTATACTTAGCAGCCAAAAAGAGGGAAAATTCCTGTTCATCCCTTCCAAGACCACTTCTATCAAACCCTGTGGTATCATCTCCATTAAAGACGGAAAAATTGTTTAGAAGTTTCTCTTGGAACATGTCTTGCCAGAACCCAACCTCTTTCACGTCAATGTTCAGTGCCTTAAGAAAAGCAAAATTTCTTGCGCACTTCGAGCAATTGCAGCACCATCTATGATTTTTTGTTGATGGATCCTCGCAGAAACATGACATCTGATACTTCGCTAATTCTGGAAACCCCTCGTACAAACATTTCACTATCGCAATCTCGTTAAGCGGACCCACAAGACTTCCAACTCTGGCGGATCCTGCCGTCATGAGGCGTAACATAATGTCCATTTGTGTTGTCCAGAAAGAGGATTGGTCATAACAAAAGTTAGCCCGAAATCCTTCATGATTGGGAATTTCTTTGTCGCAATCCAGTTCGTTGCCGAAGAAGAGGTATTTTGTTCTGTAGTGAAGGATGAATGGAAGATGTATAAACATGTAGTACATCAGTTGGTTTCCCCATCCCAAGGAAGTTTCGTTGTAGCCCATTCTCTTTGCGTCATGGAAAACGCCTACATCATGCCGCACGATATGGTAGTTTACGCCGAACTTTCGCTGCAACTCCTGCAGTATCATCTGCTTATGTTTGCGTTCATAAGTATTTGATGGTTCAACTATGTTGATGGGAATTGGTTCTATACCCAGTCTTCTGCAAAGTGCGAAAGTCAGCAAACTATCCTTCCCAGAAGTGAAGGAAACTAATGCTGCCTTCTCTGGTTTAAATTTTTTAGACCAAACAATTGGCTCCTCAGAGCTAAATACAAAATCCAAATTGTAATAATTTCGCAGGTAGTCTAAAGTTTTTTCACCATCTAAAAATGCGCTAGAGGGCAAGTCGTAGATCATGCTTTTGAAAGAAAAAGAATCCATCATAGGTACTCGCGTGTTGTATATTATCCCCCTTTTATTGAACACCAGAGGAAGATAGTTCGTTGCTAAGAAAGAAACGTGATCCAGAAGTGACCTCTTGATTTCGTCTTCGAGTGGGCTCCAAACACCTTCTGGATAGCGGATGCTATAATCTTTTCCGTTTAATTCTATTTCCATGCCGTTATCGGTGATTTCGCCCTTTACTATAAGATACTCATCTTTTCTGTATATCATCTTTGGGAATTCTGCGTTTTGAACCAATATACAATATATAGAGTATTTAAAATTACGCACACGCGCTATCAATTATCTGTTTTCTTCGTATGCAGGTAAGTGCCCGCCAACACGCTTAGGCGGGGGGCACGGGGCGTATACGCATGTACAGACGTACACAGGTTTTGGCTAAAAATTAATCCCCAACCCAAACTAAACTCGCTCTACCTCGCTCACATTAGCTCTCAAACTCACATAATCCAACAGGTATCTTCTGCAAATAATGTTACAAGATTCCTTTAATCTGCCAAAGAGCCTAAAGCCCAACGGTTACAATAAGGCATACTCGGCAGTATCAACTGACCAGCCAATCATATTAGGAGCCTAATAGCAGATTATTGTTGAAAACAGTCTTTTTTCGGGGAACCCCAAGAGAGAATCAAATAGTGGACCTAGAGAGATTTGAACCTGACCAAAAGTGGAAATGGCACCCGTATTTTTCCCTTTTTGCCAGTGAATAGCTTTGATTCTTAACCAAAAATCCATTTGAAGGCGCTGGCTTTGTCTAGATGTGCTTGCATATTAGGGCTTAAATTATGAAGTATTGAGGATAGAGTTCTGTTTTCTTGACCCAAAATGATACGCGCAAATCCTTAACTCCAGGTATTTCCGCTATATCAGCACCCATCGCGATCAGATGTTCAACATCTCTGATCACGGCAATGGCCAACAGATCATGGTCTCCAACAGTTTTTGTGGCCAAGATTACATCTGGCATTTTGATCACCTTTTCTAGAATCAGTGATGTTTTAGGCGGAGTGGCCTCGGTTGCGATAATATGTGTCGGCGAGGTGTCTATCATGAATGCAGCCATCCCCTTGTATCCAATTTTTTTGGTTAATTACAACAGTTGATCCGCGGATTACGCCTTTCTCTTCCAACTTTCTGTATCTGCTTATCACTGTGTCTGGAGAGACCCCGAGTTCCTTCGCGATTTTTCTGAAAGACATCCGAGCGTCTTCCGTCATTCGTTTAATTATTAACGAGTCAGTTTCATCCATCTTCTTCACCGCCTTTCCAGATGTTTAAATTCGAAGTTCTCAGGGCAAAGCAATATTTCATCAACCCAGATGCTTGTTGTGACTTCTCTGACTGCAGGATGCCCCTTGATTAAGTCCTTTACTTGGCTGAGCCGCCCAACATTTTTGGTGATTACAATACAGAATATGTCATGTTTGCCCATAGATGTGGCGCAGATAACTATCTCAGGCATCTTTCGTAACGATTCAACAACATCCCTCAAGTGTGGATAGCTAACGTCGATGCCTAAGCTTCCAACGCATTCATAGCCAAAACTTTTCGGGTTCAATAGGATTGTCGTCCCTCTTATAACGCCTGATTGTTTCATTTTTCTAAATCGTTTGCTTATTGTATCCGTTGATACCCCGCAATCTTTCGCAATGTCTGCAAAATTGGCGCGCGCATCTCGTTGTAGGGCCCTGATGATTTTGAGGTTGATCGTATCAATTTCAACATTAGAACTCATGGATGTACCCTTCTCTGTCGAAAACAACACAGTTAGGGTTTTTAAATTATACCGTTTTTGAGGTAAAATCTTATGATGTCTAGTATGCACAAACGTTTCCATTTAGCTTCCCATAAAATAAGCGATTTCTGAGATTTTATCTTAGAATGTCGACAATCACACTTGTTTAATGAACAAAATACATAAATAATGACTCAACGTGCTTATGATGTTGGGTAAATCTCTTGGAAATTACAGAGGTAATCAAGGAGATCGAAAACCGAAAAATGACAGGAGAACTGACCAAAAAAAGAGTCATTTGCATTCACTGTGGAAAAACGTGGATCGAATTCGTTGGCTTGATCGTCGGACATAAAGAGGGGTGTGAAGACCTGTGCCTCCGCATCGGCACAGAGTCAGAAAATTGTTTTTCATGCAGGTGGAGAGCCCTGAAATGTGAAGAATGCGACTCAAACGACGTATATGAGGTAACATTTCCCAAGAAGATTCCTGAAGAAACGCCACTGAGTTTCAAAACCATAAAACAAGTCACCAATCGTTCCGTGCACACAGATTTATGAGAGATGTGAAAAATGACTGAAGAGAACCCATTTGAGATTGCCCTAAAGCAGCTGGATGATTGCGCAGAGATACTCAAATTAGACCATGATGTTCATGAATTCCTTCGGCATCCCATGCGGGAACTTCATGTATCAATTCCAGTTCGCATGGATAACGGTAAAACGCGAGTATTTCAGGGCTTTAGAGTCCAATATAACAATGCTCGAGGACCTACAAAGGGTGGTATTCGCTTTCATCCTCAGGAAACGATTGACACTGTCCGGGCGCTTGCAGCGTGGATGACTTGGAAGTGTTCTCTTCTGGATTTACCGCTTGGAGGGGGAAAGGGGGGGATTATCTGCAACCCAAAAGAACTCAGTGCTGGTGAGTTGGAGCGCTTAAGTCGCGGTTACATAAAAGAGACATGGGAATTCATCGGCCCGAACAAAGATGTCCCTGCTCCTGACGTCTATACAAATGGCCAGACAATGGCATGGATGATGGATGAATACTCAAAAATTACTGGAAATGGCGCTTTTGGCTGCATTACGGGTAAACCAATCTACATTGGAGGTTCATATGGACGCGATGATGCAACTGCTCGGGGCGGTATGTACACGATTCGAGAGGCGGCAAAAGAAGTCGGGGTAAACCTGAAGAACGCTACCGTTGCTATACAAGGTTACGGTAACGCTGGCTGTAATGCGGCATTATTATGTAAAAAGTTGTTTAACAGTAATGTTGTGGCAGTAAGCGACTCTAAAGGTGGCATATATAATAAGAACGGCCTGAATCTTGAGAATGTCTGCAATTGTAAAGCAGAAACGTGTTCAGTTGTCAATTCTCCAAATGCGCAGCATATCTCAAATAAAGAACTGCTCGAACTTGACGTGGACATCCTCATCACAGCAGCATTAGAAAATGCCATCGCAAAGGATAACGCATCGAAAGTTAAGGCTAAGATTCTTGCCGAGTTAGCTAACGGCTCAACCACGCCAGAAGCAGATGCCATTCTGTACAAAAACGGCGTTCACGTGATACCCGATTTTCTCTGTAACGCAGGCGGCGTAACAGTTTCATATTTTGAAATGGTACAAAACGCCTCTATGTACTACTGGAGCTTAGAGGACGTCCATAAACGTTTAGCACATAAAATGAGTACCGCGTATCACTCAGTAGTAGATGCCGCTAAAGCCTATAACGTAAACATGCGCAAGGCTGCCTACGTAGTTGCCGTCAATCGGGTAGTTGAAGCGATGAGAGTTCGCGGCTGGATTTAAACGTGTTACCCTGAAACTGGAACTTGTTTTGTTTCAGAATGGACTATGGCTTTACGCACACCCACATTCAAAAAGTAACAAAACAACATAATTAACTAAAAACTTTCTCGTGCGCGTCAGCAACCATTTAGCTGCCTTCTTAACAAGAAGACTGCACCAATGCTTTAGAGAACCCGGTGCACAAGCTACAGATATTTAAGCCTGCCTTCAACACTTCTGTGAACATTTTGATGGTTACGAAGATACTCCTCCAAAACCTCCTTGGTTGAAGTGCTGACCACCCTTGTTTCACCTGACTCCAAAAGCTCCTCCTCAGAAACATCCAGATATGAAGCTGCATTGTTGGCATGAAACCCCGGAAGACAAATCCGGTATAGCCCACTATCCGCCACACTGTTCCCATCAATGATTAGAGAAATAAGTTTATGTTCACTATCACTGTAGGTTGCCTTCACCTTACCGTTCACCTGGTAACACTCGCCTTCACTGTTTCTGTTTTCCAGACGCATAATATAAGAAAAAATCTTCTTCAATTTTGCTCCAGTAACGGTGTACCGAGTGAGATTATCATCAAAAGGAAAACAAGTTAACAGATCATTCAGAGTTACTAACGGTCCCATCTCCTGCACACGAATAGAGCCGCTTCCCACCAGCATAACATCACACTCAGCGAGCTCAGCAAAAGCGTCAGCTACAAGATTCCCCAGCGAGGTTTCAACTTCCCGTTGAGGATGAGTGAGCTTCTGAGCAAATTTACACACCAGAGTATTATATTTCCGATCAATGGTCTCTTGAAAAGAGTTGATGTACTCCTGAAGTTTAACATCTGGTTCAGCCAAAGTCTCATCGATGGGAATCAACTGCCATTTATACTCGATAATACTGTTGGTTTCATCATCAACAACAATGTCAAAACGGCCAATCTGATCGCTTCCCACCCCTGCCTGAGCAATCAAAATATTGTTTACCTCAGCTGGCTGCTCCATGACAGTGTGAGAATGCCCCCCAATTATCAAGTCCACACCCCACTCAGGCTTCAAAAGATTAGCCAACTCCACATCGGAATCAAAGCCTATATGAGTCAAAAGAATGGTGAGGTCAATATCATCATTCTTGTATGCATTCACAATTTTACCCACTTCCCTACTAGCTTCCTCCAGAGTCACAAAACTACTAATCAGATCATCCCGCTTAATGGAATCCATAACCTTCTCGGTAATAACACCCGTAAACAGGATATCAAATCCTGCCTTATTCAAAATAATGTAAGGCTGCATCAACCGCTTATTGTACTTGTTAATGTACAAATTGGCGTTCACAATAGGAAAGTTAGCCATCTTCTCCAGAAACAAAAGGTGAGGTAAACCATAATCAAATTCATGGTTACCCAAAGCAACAACATCAGGAGCCAAATAATTCATGATCTCAATCGTAGAAATCCCCTTGTATTCAGAATCGATAAGGGACCCCTGAACCATATCCCCAGAAATGACATACAAAACATTCTCCTCCTCCTGGCGAACCTTGTTAATGTAACCGGACAAGAGTGCAAGTCCACCAATCAATTTTCCCTCTTTGCCCTTAACTTCAGCCAAAAAGTCTCCATGCATATCATTGGAGTGAAGTATAGTAAAACGCTTGGTCTTCATAATCGCTCATTCCTCCCTCAGAAATATAATAACTATTTGTCTGCGCTTAAAAAGAAGACTTAAAGAAACATTCGACTCATTCAGGCTACCATGAAAAGTAAGTGACGGAATTAATTTGCGATGTGCGCGCAAAATAATTAGAATAAGATGTGAGGTGTAAAGCTATTCTTCTTCAACTGCTCGGGCAGCAAAAGTCAAGAATTCAATCTTTCTATTTACATGAAAAGCAGCATAGCTCCAACTGTTACTAGAAGGGTTCCAATCACCACTTTTATTGAAACTTTTTCTCCCAGAAAGAGAATAGCTATTATTGCGGAGAAGATCGGAGTTGTGGAGGTCAGCGGCGCCACTATGTTCATGTTAGCTGAATCTAAACCGAAATATAGTAGCGTGTCTCCGACTCCTAAGGCAACTAATCCACTCAACAGAGCCAGAGTTAATTGAGTTTTGGTCCATCTTCTATTGGAAGAAGCTCCTACATGCGAGATAGTTGAGAGTATCGCCAGTGTCGGCAGCAGAAAAAACATTCTGCCAGCAGTTAACACGAACGGATCATTGTTGTCAAGCAAAATTTTGAATAGAACAACCCCAAATCCCCAACACACAGTGGTTCCCAAACATGCAAGAACACCACTCAGTGAAGAATTTGACTTCCGGGTTCGATCCAAAGCTTTGTTCGCTACCAACCAAACTCCAAGAATTATTGCCGCTGTACCAAAAATTATCTGCGAAGTGATTTCCTCTCCTAAAACCAAGATGCTTAACAAGACTACCAGAATCGAGTAAGAGTAGGTAATAGGAACTGTCTTTGTAACTCCAATTGTTTTCAACCCAAAGAAATACAAGCTGTCGCCTAAGGCAAGCACAAGAACAGATGACAGCCCCATAACCGCTATTGTAGCGAGATCAATTGTGAAAAGAGAACTCCAGTTACCGAAAAGAAACAGTAACAAAAAAGAAAATAACGCCACTGAAATGCTTCTCACAAAATTAAACTCTAAAGGGGACCTGTCATGAACACCCCTTCCATACAATGAAGCACCTAAAGCCCAGCAAAATGCAGCCAGTATAGCACAAACTTCACCAAACACATCGATTCATCCCCTCAAACAATTAGCGAAACTATCTCATCGAAGATGTCTTAATGCTTTCGATCTCTTTTATGCTCACTTTGGCGCGAACAACCCATCGCACATGCACATTGATAACCTGTGACCGAAGAGTTAGATATATTCGGCATATCTGCTTCTTACGAAAATTTTGAATACCACAAAACTGAGAAGAAAACAGACAGCAGAGACTATGAACATATAGGAGAAACCAAAATTTTCTGCTATTATTGGCCCAAAATAACATCCAACACCAGTACCCGCCCCTAATAACCCAGTGAATAACCCAGTTTTGCCTCGGGGAATAACCTCCATAGAGAGAGAAAGCACGGAGACCGAATAGAAAGAGTACACAAACCCACTAAAAGCCAAAACAATAACCGACAACACCATCGCCTCCGTTAAAGAGAAAAAGCCCAAAAACAACAATGACAAAACCAACACGCCTCGAAGCAAAGGAACCCTCGTTATTGATGCTTCTTTTATGCTAGTGTGATTTCTCTGCGTCAGAACATAACCTATCAGACAACCTAAAGAATTGATCAAAAACAACGCAAAAACTGTACTAGAGGGAAAAGCTAAACTCTGAGCAAAAAAAATCGGCAAAGGAGTAAAAAACATGCTTGTGGCAAGAGAGAAAAACATTAAACCAAAACACAGAGCATACAAATTCTCTCTTTCAAGTTCACCCGAATCAAACCGATTATGATTCAATCTCACCAACAAACCTAGACCCCTTTCTACCAAACTAAACGATCGCTCCAAAGTAACCATACTTCTCTCAAAAGACAACACGGGATCACTCACAAAAATCGCTGACAAAATAAAAGATACAAAACTCAAGATGACACAAACAACCAACAAAGTAGCGCTAGCAAAGCCCCAGAAAGTCAATATGAAACCCAGAAATAACCCCACAACCCATCCAAACTCAGCAAATGCCGCAGAAAATGCAAAGCCACGCTCCCAATCTCTGCTTGAATGATTTTCAGCAATCAACACATTTTTTGCCGGCTCATGAGCAACTCTAAAAACAGCAATAAGCACGTACACAACTCCAAGGGACAGCAGATCAGTAGTCAATGAGAACAGATAGAGCAGGAACGTTACAGCCGCAAATGATAACAAGATAAAGAAACGGCAACGCCGCAGAGCATCACACAGGTAACCCCACAGAAAAGAAAACGGAATAGCAAAAAATGTAGCCGCCGCCGCAATAAGACCCCAAACAGACAAAGTGCCTCCGCTAATGGACTGAGTAATATAGAGCGGCAACAGAACCGACAAAAGTCCAAAACATATTTTGTGAAAAACAAACCCAACAAACGAATCCATAGCCGAGCCCAACACAGGCAACTTAAAAAGTTTTCTCCCAAAAAAATCAATATTTAGCGAGCTGAAAAGCAATAAACAAAAATAGAATCAACAAAAATTACAACCTGCATACAAACAACCCCTCACCAAACAGAAAATATTAACAGAAAACTGTTTCACCAATCAAGCCAAATAAAACCTAAGAAGGAATACGCACGCTACAAGAACCTCTGTGCAGATTCATTGGCTTTCTTAAATGATAAATAACCATCAAAACAAAAATCGATATCAAGTAGAAGAAGAGGCGAGGTGTAGGGGATTTCTTCAACTACACACCGTTTCCCAAGTGAATAGAAAAGTGGTCCAGGTGAATGTGAGTGGTGGGCCTGGAGAGATTTGAACCCATTTTTCAGACCGGCATACTCCCGCAAATCCCCTCTTTTTTTGGTTTTCTTGCTTTGAGTGGTGTCTAGAATATGGGAGAAATGAATCATGACCGTAAAATATAGAGTTAAGTGTCCTCTGTGTGGAAGTCAGCGAGCCTGGAAAGACGGGACTCGAAAAACCAAATGTGGCAGAGTGCAACGTTACTATTGTGGAAATTGTGGCTACAGCTTTTCATCCAAGCAGACAATGAGGGATCTTAAACTCCCCCTCTTTTTTAGTAGGTGATGCCAAGGTTACTATCGGTAAATGCTGATAGTATCGGTGAATACCGAAGGTATTATATTGTTCAGACGATTAATATCTGATCAGAGGCATCGTGTGGAAGTGAAAAGGCAATGAAGTTAACTTCGCCTAAAGCTTATGAGGTGGTCAAATATTTGTTGGAGCATAAGGAGACGAGCCAGTGGGAGATTTCTCGTGAAACTGGAGTGGCTTATGGGTGGACAAATGAAGTTGTAAATTTTTTGTATGATCGGGGGATAGTGTCGAAGGGGTGGCGACGTTGTGAGTTGGAGGAAACGCTTCAACTTTTAGAGGTTATTGCCCTTGAGCGTCCTCTGAACATGTTGGTGAGGTCTTCCTTTAACTTGGAAGTGTTGTCTGTTGTGGAGGGGGAAGAGTTGCTCAGAAGGGTGTGTAGGGAACAGGGTGTCAGTTATGGTTTGACGGTTTTTAGCGGGTTAAGGAGGTATTATGAGTATTACATAACTTTTCCAGAGGTTCACGCTTATGTGTCTGATAAGGAGGTGGCTAGCAAAATTGGGCAGGGTCGGGGTCCAATAACTTTGAGTTTGCTGAGTCCGGATCAAGCCAGTATTTTGGAGGAGACAGAAGAACATGAAGGGTTTTCGGTGTGCTCCCCTGTTCAGGTTGTCGTTGATCTTTTCTGCAGTGGTGCTGGAAGAGATGCAGCGATCAAACTTTTGGAGGTGATACGAAATGGCAAAGTTTGAAGTCTTGGCTGAAGAATCGTATAAGGAGTTGCTGAGTCTTCTTGATTGGTTTTCGCATTTCAGTTTTATTCCCACTCTTATTGGCGGGTGGGCTGTTTTTGTTTACAATTCTTATTTTGGGTCAGTGGACATTGATTTAGTGGGACCAAGTATGAATGGGCGCTTCTTGGAGTCTATTGTACGATATGAGAGGACGCATGCTTATGAGGAGGTTAGGTCTGCTGGTTTGGGAGTTGAAGTTGCTTATAGAAAGGCTATCACTAAACAAGACAGAGTTTTTGGGTATGTTGAGGTGGATGTTTGCACTTTTGAAGCCGACAGTGGAAGTTTTCATGAAGATTCTAACAAAAAGTTGCCTTATGCACTATGTGGTAACTCTGAATTTGTAAAAAAAGTAACTTTTGACGAATCTGATAAATTGGCTGTTTATGTGCCCAAAAAATCTTTGTTGCTTTTGTATAAGCTAAAGGCTTTTAGAGATAGAACTTTTGATTTAGAAACAAGAGGTGCAGTGATGAATCCAGAGAGGCGGGAATGGTTGCAGACTAAAGTGGAAAAGGATGGGGCGGACATTATAGCTCTTTTAAACCCTGAACCGCCGCAATACGTAGTCAAGGAGGAACTAGATTTTGATCTTTTGAAAAATCTAGTTGAAAGGCAGCAACTTCATTTTGCATTGGAGACAATCAAAGAACTTCCTGAAAAGAGAAGATCTGTAACCAGACATCCCGGTGTCAACCAGAAAACAATTAAGAAATGGGTAAAAAATTTCTTGGAAAATATCGTTGCATAACAAAATTTTCTTCAATTTACGCTGGAAAGGTGCGCCCATAGTGAACCTTCACGTTGTATTATTATATTTTTTCTTGCCTAGATATGCTCTGGAGGCTGGGTCGGTTAAGCCGTAGTAAGCCTCTGTCTCGACAATTGTTCCTTCGAGGATTGTGGAGCCGATTTTTCTGATCCGCTTTTTTGCCAGCAATTCTTTTGCGACTGTTTCTGGGTCTCTTTCGTAGAAGTGTTTTGGCAGAAGTTTTTGAGTAGGCATATTTTACACTTTGGGGGTTTCGTGATTTTGGTTAGAAAAAGAGGTTTTTAGTTTCCACAGTTTCTGTGCGAGGTCTGATAGGTATTCGCTTTTTTCTAGTTTTTGTTTCCAGGTTGGGGGCAGTTTTTCTTGACCGTGGAAGGCTCCGCTTATTGCGCCTGTCATGGCTCCGATTGTGTCTGTGTCTCCTCCCAGAGAGACTGCGTATGAGACGGCTTTGGTGTAGTCTTGATGGTTCTTGGCGAAGCAGTAGATAGCGGTTGGGACAGAGTTGAGGGCTTCTATACTGTTTCCAAGTTGTCTTGTTATTTCACGTTTTTCTTGGATTGGAAGCAGATGTTTTGCTTTCTTCAATTTTGCTTTGTAGCTCTCGTTTTTTGTAAAATCTATTATTTTTTCAAGAAATGTTTCTGGGTTTAGTGTGTTCGTTTCTGTCTGAAGAGCTAACGAAACTGCATAAGCTTGGATTGCCGCTCCCTCTTTTCCAAGTTTGTGGGTGTGAGTTATTTCTGCAGACATTATTGCGGTTTCTCTCAACTTT